>WNGJ01013694.1_pt1 | contig 14813 bp, 10 predicted proteins | sample 5400611 | NCBI WGS metagenome assembly WNGJ01 (sample SAMN13153375, study PRJNA577476) | soil metagenome | isolation source: 40 cm soil or saprolite under Garry oak tree replicate 1 | place: USA:California | collected 2016-06-15
ATGCAGGGCTGACTGCATACTTCTGCCAAGAATTGGGTGTACCATCCCGTCGCTGTGCCGCGTCATGAAAGACGAGACAGCGCGAGGTTGAGGACGGTCGAGAGTGGAGTTCCAGTAGCGCTGGCGCTGCCACGGGTAGGTCGGCAAGGGAACGTGATGTCCGCCAGCGCTATACAGCGCGGACCAGTTGAGTTCGCATCCCTGTGTGTAGAGGGTACCGAGTGTCTCCAGCATTGCGGCGCGTCCTCCCTCATCACGCCGCATCGACGAGAGAGCCAGTCCGGACTTTGCGCTCTGCGCGATGGTCTGCCTGATTGCGCCAACCAGGATTGGATGCGGGCTCATTTCCATGAAGATATCGTAGTCGTCTTCCAGCAACGCCTGTATAGTGGTGAGGAAGAGCACCGGCTCGCGCAGGTTGTCTACCCAGTACTGGGCCGAGAGGTCGCGGCCGTCAACGATTTTGCCCGTCACCGTCGAATACATCGAAACCACTGCCCTGCGCGGCTGCACCCATTCCATAAGCCTTAGCAAGTCATCGCGCAGCGGATCCATCTGTGGGCTATGCGAGGCGACGTCTACGTTGACGAAACGGCCAAATGTGCCGTTGCGCTCAAGGGTAGCCAGAATGTCGGCGAGGGCTTGCGGATCGCCTGAGAGTACCGTCGACTGCGGACTGTTGCTGACTGCCACCGAGACCCGCTCTTCGTAGTCACTGACCATCGCCCGGGCCTGCTCAAGCGAGAGCTCTACGACTGCCATGGCACCCTTGCCACTCGTGCGCAGCAGCAGCGTGCTGCGGGAGCAGATGATCCAGGCTGCATCCTCCAGGCTGAGCGCTCCGGCCACATAGGCCGCCGCCACTTCTCCCATGGAGTGGCCGACCACTACGTCAGGCTCGATAACTTTCTGCCGCTTGTCGGCAATCCTGCGCCCGCTCATCAGTTCCCGACTCGTCCCACCGTTTAGGAAGGCGGCTAGTTTGTCGTAGGCATCCTGCCTGGAGTGGCTGACAACGGCCAGGCGGTAATCGTGATGCGTGCGGCGCACGCTGGCTGTGTAGCAGATATCACGCCATGCCTGATCGGCGTGCTCCTCCACTCGATCGCCACAAGGGGGGTGGTAGAGTGCGGATTTATCCAGCATGTATGTGGCGCATCGCATTTCAAGTCCCTCCACATGCTGCAGGTAGCTCTGGCACAGAGCATTCAGCCCGTCGCGTGTCTGCGCTGACAGGGGCAAGAGGTGCACTGTAGGGAGTGTGCTGCCCTCGGGGGCCGGGTCCGGCTGGACAAGCTGCGGCGCCTCTTCTACGACGACGTGGGCGTTGGTTCCGGCAATGCCAAAGCTGCTGACGCCCGCCAGGTGTGGACCAGCGCTCTGCGGCCAGGGCATCAGCTGCGTGGGGATCATCAGGGCGTAGTCCTGCCAGGGGATCTGTGGGTTCGGGGTGTGAAAGTGCAGGTTGGGCGGGATCATCTTGTGCTTGAGGCAAAGCGCGACCTTGATCAGTCCGGCCAGCCCGGCGGCCCCTTCGGTGTGGCCGATGTTGGTCTTCACCGAGCCAACAATCAATGGTCGCTCGACTGGCCGCCCCTCGCAGAGCACTCCGCCTAATGCCTTGATCTCAACCGGATCGCCGACACTGGTTCCCGTGCCATGGGCTTCGACATAGTGCACGAAAGACGGGTCGACATCAGCGTCACGATAGGCCTGGCGCAGCCCGGCTCGCTGTCCCTCGACGCTGGGGGCCATAAATAACTCACAGTGCCCATCGTTGTTAGAGGCGCTGCCGCGAATGACCGCGTATATGGGATCGCCATCGGCCAACGCACGTGAGAGAGGTTTCACCACTACCACGCCGGCCCCTTCGCTGCGGACATAGCCATCCGCTCGCGTGTCAAATGCCTTGCAATGTCCGTCTGGCGCCATCATTCTTCCCTGCGAAAACCCAATGGTGTGGTCGGGGTTGAGAATGATATTCACGCCGCCCGCCAGGGCCATCGTACACGCACCGGTGCGTAGACTCTGGCAGGCCAGGTGTACCGCTACCAGCGAGGAGGAGCAGGCGGCGTCCAGGGCAACGCTCACTCCTTGCAGTCCGAGGGCATAAGAAATGCGACCGGCGGCACCACTGCGGGCACTGCCTGCCGTGCCGTACACATCGAGATCGGCGGGATTGCGGAACTGCCGATCCCAGTAATCACCTGTAATGACACCGATGAATACGCCAACGTTTTCGTCACTGAGTTTCCCTGGAACCAGGCCCGCATCTTCCATCGCCTCCCAGGCAACCTCAAGCAGCAAACGGTGCTGAGGGTCCATACGAGAGGCTTCGCGCGGGGAAAGCCCAAAGAATGCAGCATCAAAGTGATCAATCTGGCTTAAGAAGCCTCCCATGCGGCTCATCACCTTGCCGGGAGTGCCTGGTCGCGGATCGTACACGGCGTCGATGTCGTACCTGTCAGCCGGAACCTCTGTAATCGCATCAACTTCGTTGCACATAAGTTGCCAGAATGCACGAGGATTCGCAGCACCGGGAAAACGGCAGCCCATGCCAATAATAGCAATTGATTCCATCCTTCCTCCTCTATTGTTCTTCATATCGGGACAAAGACTCTTTCTCACGAAAAGGCTTGACTCTTCAAGCCGCTATCCAACACAACACCTGCCGGGAGCAACTCTGCTGTCGGGCATATGCGACGTTCACGAGACGCAGCGCGACAGAAGCCGTTCAGCGCGCAAACAAAGCGGGTAGAAGTATGCGCGGATGAAACAGTGCAGTTGGCGGCTTCAACATATTGAGCACTTCGTAAAAGGACTGAGTGGCAAAGGGGTCCGTAGCCATCAAGCGGCATATACGCTGAGTATAGCCCTGGAGCATGCGCATGCCGAAGGGGCGATTGCCCTCCGTAGCCTGATAGCGCAAATCCTCGCACGTGGCGAACAGCCAGGGAACCTCGACAACGCTCGCCAGAGCCTTCTGGAAGCGTTGGGGGAAGCCTGCCATATTTCCAGCTTGAGAGCGCAGATGCTCATCCAGGCAAGTACCCAGTGTCACGGCCTCGAGCGTAACGACCGTCATGCCTTGTCCGTAAACGGGGTTAAAGCTACAGGCTGCGTCGCCAAGCACTACAAGGCCATCCGGCATACTGGCCAGGCGTTCATAATGGCGACGCCTATCCGCAGGAAATTTATACGTAGCAATGGAGCTCGATGGTATGGCGTCCTTGATGGCCTCATAAATATCGGGCCTGGCCAGCGTGCGCGCAAATTCAAGGAAACCGGCCTCATCGGCGGGGGGATGATCGTGCAAACAACCAGAAAGTGTTACCATCCACGCATTCCCCTCAATGGGGAAAATATAACCAATGCGCTTCATCTCCAGGGGCCATGGATAGATGCCCATCACCTTCCATACGTAAGGGGCATTATGTGGACGGTGGTAGACGCGGCTTGCATAGCCGACATCGATCTTGACAAGCGTTTCTTCAATAGATGGATAACCTAGCGCAGTTAGCCAGGAAGGTGTTTGCGAACCACGACCACTCGCATCGACGACGAGATTGGTCTTGAGGTATCTCTGGCTTTGCGCAGTGCCGCGGCCGTAGCGCATGGATACTCCAGTGATACCGGAACAATTATTGGAGCCGCTGACGAGGCCAATCACCTCGCAGTTATCGATAATACGGACGTTGGGCAAGTTAGCGACACAGCGGCGGACATGGTACTCAAGCAGCGGGCGACTCTGGCTATACAGGCGCAGAGGTCCTGAGAACTGGAGTTTCCAACTCCCAAAGTGAAACCAGCGGAAATCGTCAGTTGGACTGACGAGCAGGGCTCCATCCTCTTCCAGCGCGGGAAAGAGCTCCGGAAAGAGCTCCGCAATGATGTGTGCTCCTCTACACATCAGGAGATGAACATGCCTTCCCTGGGGAACGCCTTTGCGCACCTGGGCATTCGTGGGAAGCTGATCTCGTTCTACAACCGTTACCTGTTCAAAATAATCCGCAAGGATGCGAGCTGCCAGGAGCCCGGCGATGCTCGAACCGATGACCAGGGCATGTTGCCCACCAGAACGCTTCTGCTTTGTATCAGTGGCAGACAATCGCACACAGACCTCCTCTCTTCTCAAGGCCACTCTATGGGTACGTACAAAGATCGTGAATAGGGCCGGGTAGCCATCCCTGTTCAAGCTACCCGGGAAAGAGCATTTCTCGCCACGGCAGGGCCAGAGACACGGCCCGTGGGCGCGAACGACTCCCATGGCGCTCAAATCTTCGACCAACTGCTGTCGTGGCGCAGAAAATCCCCGGGAGATGAGCGTCGGCCCGCCCGGTTCTTGCGCCGGGCGGCTGGGGAAATCGGAAAGACTACCTACTTGGGGGTAAACCGCTTACGCTCCGGAAACGACCTGCCGCCAGGGTGGTTCTGGGGTAGTCGGGCCTGGCCGAGTGTCTTGCCCTGGAGTGCTGCGATCAACGGATCCAGATGGGTGCGCCCAAGAGGCAGGGCGGGAAGCTGCTGATCCTGCTCGGCTTGATGGATACTATTGACGTAGTAGGCCACAGCCTGTTCAACACGCCGGAGTTCTGCTTCCGCCTGTGCTGCCCGCTGGAATCGCACAAGCAAGGTATTTAATGCTCTGGCGATCTGCCAGAGCATATTATCCTGTGTGAGTGGGGCACGGGCATGCAAATTGCCGTTCGCCACAACCACGTGGGTGTGCAGGATTTGCTGTATACCTGCATCAAGTTCGCGTTTCTGCTGGGCAATCTCTTGCTGAAGTTGGGCGATCAACTCCGCGCGACCTGCACGCTCGATAGCTTTGGCCATAGTGGTGGCCAGGATGTAGGCTACGCCTGCCGCCAGGAACAAGGTGCCAACAGGCCGCGCAATGATGATCAGGAGGCGCTCATGCAGGTCTGCGTCGAGGACCGCCGTGTGTGGCATATAGACTAACGTGCCGATAATACAGAACATACTCATCACTGCGACGAGAAAGATGCTGCGCATCGGCAACAACGAAACCGCCAGGAGCTCCACGATGACATACATATCGTAGCCCTGGAGTGTCGTTTCGTCGAAAGGAACCGTCGAGAAGAGGGCAATCGTCAGCGCCAGGAAGCCGGCAACATTGACCAGAATCCCGGCTGCAAGCGTGTACCCTTGACGATTGAGCACCAGGGAGAAGACAGACGCAATGGCCAGTCCTAGATCCAGCCAGAAATACGAGTGGCCCGGGGCAATGAAACAGGCCGGAAGCAGAGCAATGACCATGACCGTGAAGAAAAACAGGACGTTACTGGTCAGCCGAGACTGCCGCGCAGCTTCGCGCTGGGCCAGGTCCGCGTGAGGTGGAGCCTCTGGAATAGCGGTGAGCGCATTCCACATGCGTATCAGATTGCTGCCCTTCCCTGCCTCGGACTCTATCAACTCGGGAGACCAGCGATCTTGAGGTGAGGGACGATTAGACGCAAAGGTGCCTGCCATCGATTGGAACCTCCTTAACAAGAGGGAAGAAATATCGAGCACCGAAGCACTCACCCCTATCTCTTTTAGAGGACGATCGAACGAGGTTCGATCAATATCTCTTCACTCATCACTACTACCTAAACCATATATTTGCATGCGCTGACCCTTACGTTTGCCAAAGGCATGAGCGTGGCCGTGGCAAGGGACGCTCTCATAGCCAAAGTATATAGGCTGGCGTCAACGAATACAAGAGAAATGCGTTACAATAGGAGAAAAAGGCTATTGTGGTCAGTACGTCATTTCATGCTTCTTGTGTAAAAAGAGCTAGAGCAGCTTTGCAACGCAGCCCTCTAGAGTGGCGTAAGAACCTTGCCAACGGGCTAGCAAATTGTTGTACACTCTAAAAGAAGTCTTCTTGAGGAAATCAGGAAGAGGGTGAAGAGAGTACGATCCATGCCGCTTCGGCAAGTGGTTCTCGTGCCTCCTGGAACTCTGTCGGGAGTCGCGTCTTCAGCCAGTGGCGCACAAATTCCCGGCTGGGCCCAATGACGAGCGGGATGTAGAGATGTTGCGGAAAGCGCGCAATGGTGCCCTCGTTGATGAAAGGGGTAAGCCAGTCAAAGAACTGCTTCGGGAAGGTTTCCATCGGAAGGGGTGCCATTGTCTTTTGACGGAGCACTTTCACGTAAGCGCCGAGATATTCCGTACTGCCAGCTTGCATGATGTATTGCCCTAAATCTGGATGTTGCTCAAACCAATCTAAATAGGCACGCACCAGGGCTTTGATTCCTTCACGAGGGTGCCTGGCGGTGATGGAGGCAAGTAGCGCTGTGTTCAAATCGCTCCGTCCCTCGAGGTAGAGAGCAAGTGCAAGCATTTCTTTGTTTTCGAAGTGATGATAGATGCTGCCAGTGCTGGCACCGGAAAGCTGCCGGATATCCTCCATAGTGGTCTCCGTGAAACCTCTTGTAGAGAAAGACGTGAGTGCAGCTTGCAGAATCGCTCGCCGTCGTGATCCTGTTGTTGTATTACGATCTGAAGTACTAACCTCCATACTGGAACTCCTTTTGATCACGCTGTGTTTCCATCAAGGTACCCGTGTCCAGGATTATTGCCTTTTTCTTGCACATCATTGTAGCATAACCTTGACTAGAATACAATTCTAGAATACAATTTTATTTAGAAGTATGGTTCCTGGCATCTTCCATGTTAATAAGCTCTTAGAGAAGGAGATAGAATGGATACTGCGACACAGAAGATAGAGGGGCAGCTGGCACAGCGCATTTCACGGAAGAACAAACCCGTTGGTCCGCATTATAAATGGATTGCGCTCACCAATACGACCCTGGGTGTATTAATGGCGAGTATCGATGCAAGTATTGTCTTGATCTCTCTGCCGGTTATCTTCAAGGGAATCCAGATCAATCCGCTTGCTCCGGGGGAAACGGACTACTTCCTCTGGATACTCCTGGGATATATGGTGGTGACGGCAACGCTCCTGGTTACATTTGGGCGTATTTCTGACATGTTCGGGCGTGTAAGGCTCTATAACATGGGGTTCGCAATATTCGCGGTCGGAAGCATTTTACTCTGGCTGACGCCAGGTACAGGGAGTGCTGGAGCGTTAGAACTCATTCTCTTCCGGTTTATTCAAGGCATTGGCGCAGGCTTTCTCTTCTCAAACAGCGCAGCCATTCTCACCGATGCCTTCCCGGCACACCAGCGCGGTCTCGCACTGGGCATTAACCAGATCGCTGCAATCCTTGGCTCCGTCATCGGACTCATCCTGGGAGGCATCCTGTCATATTACAGTTGGCGCCTGGTCTTTCTGGTCAGCGTCCCTGTTGGTATCGTAGGAACGATTTGGGCCTACGTGATGCTGCGTGAGGTAGCGACGATTCGCGGACATCAAAAGATCGACTGGGCTGGCAATATCACGTTTGCTGCTGGCGCGACAATTCTTTTGATTGGCATTACCTATGGAATCGAACCATACGGCAGTGCGCCAACAGGGTGGGGAAACCCTCTGGTGATTGGAGCACTCATCACCGGTGTCATCCTGCTGGCAGCATTCCTCTGGATCGAGTTACATGTACAAGACCCCATGTTCCGCCTGGAACTCTTTAGGATCCGCATGTTTGCCGCCGGGAATGTCAGTGGCTTCCTGGCCAGTATTGCACGTGGTGGTTTACAGTTTATGCTCGTCATCTGGTTGCAAGGCATCTGGCTCCCACTACATGGGTACAACTACGATGTGGCACCGTTATGGGCAGGCATTTACATGATACCGCTGATGCTTGGCTTCTTGCTGATGGGTCCTTTGAGCGGCTGGCTGTCGGATCGTTTTGGTGCTCGGCCCTTCTCGACCCTTGGAATGCTCATTCAAGCCACGGGCTTTTTCTTGCTGACGGTATTACCATCGAACTTTACCTACATCTGGTTCGCGCTTATCATCTTCATACTGGGTCTTGGGCAAGGAATGTTCTCTTCACCAAACACATCATCCATCATGGGAAGCGTTCCCCCTGAACAACGTGGAGCAGCATCTGGTATGCGCTCGACGTTCCAGAACTCCGGTTCAATCGTGAGCATCGGCGTCTTCTTCAGCCTCATCACGGCTGGTCTGGCATCTGCCCTGCCTACAACGCTCTCCAGTGGTCTTACAAGGATGGGGATCCCGGCAGTGGTAGCGGGCAAGATTGCGCACCTGCCACCGACGTCGGCACTCTTCGCGGCTTTCCTGGGCTATAATCCGATGGCAACGCTGGTTCCTGCCAACGTGCTGCAAGCCCTGCCTGCAGCAAGACGGGCCTCGCTCCTCGGCCATAGTTTCTTTCCTAACCTCATCTCGCCCCCGTTTATGCTTGGTCTCCATAGCGTCTTCTACCTTTCCGCTGCTATGTGTCTGGTAGCTGCTCTGGCATCACTGCTGCGTGGGAAGCATCATGCAACTCCACGAGAAGCCATGCGTGGAAGTGAGGACAACGCCAGGTCACCGATCCCAGCCACGTCCGATGCGGTTGAGGAGAACAAAAGGTCGCTAAAATAGAACAGCGGACAAAGTGCAACCGAACTTCTTCCATCCTCCCTATGCAGCCATTTGGCATAGCACGATTGCAATGGGCGTGTTTCAAAGATGGGACGATCACAAGAGATCGCTCCTACCATGCACGCTCAAGTCCCCCACGTGGCACAGTAGAAACGATCCCTTGTAATCGCCCCATCCCTGAAACACGCCCAGTGGTGGGCGACCAGTTGTCATGGATTTAGTATAGGACACATGGAAGCCCTTAGCCATCTGTCAGGTGGCCTATAGCATACTAGCCACCTGGCCTATTTTTAGCGGTTTGAGGAAGGGGAGCCCTTGTCTTCACTACTTGGGGTAGTATGGAAGAGGCCAAGTTCGATGGCCCGCACAGCAGCTTGGGTACGGTCGGAGACACCAAGCTTGGTGAGGATGTGCTCGACATGGATTTTGACCGTGCTCACACTAATACTCAAGCTGCCTGCGATCTGGGGGTTGGTCTGACCCTGAGCGAGCAATCGCAGCACCTCGTACTCGCGTGCGGTAAGTTGTTTTAGATGTAGCTCCTCGTGGGAGGACGTTTCACTGTCCAGGTGCTGGACCAAGCGGATCACGAGCTCCTTGTTCAGGAGCGACTCCCCATGCAGGACGCGCCCCACAGAGGCGATGAGTTCGCGTTGCGTTATGTCTTTGAGCACATAACCAGCGGCTCCTGCCTTGAGCGCCTCGAGGAGGTACTCGGGATTTTCGTGGACCGTGACGAGAATCACGCTGGTAGCGGGGCATTCTTGCTTGATGCCGCGGCAGGTGGCCAGGCCGTCCAACTCTGGCATACGTACGTCGAAGCTCCAGTCCCCGCTGACCGGTGAGCATGGCACGCAGGCCGGCCCTGGAAAGCTCATGGTCATCAGCGATCACCAGCCGCGCTGGTCGAGTCCTTTGCCGTGGTGACGCATTATTGCTCATGAGATATGCTCCTCTCCTCAGATAGCAGCGGCACCTCGGCTAGTACCAGGGTGCCCACACCGGGGTGGCTGGAAACCGTAAGATGCCCGCCGATAAGCTCAACTCGCTCTCGCATTTCGCGCAGCCCAATGTGCTCACCAGGACGGGCCTCGTGGAGCACCGCCAGTGGCTCGAAGCCACAGCCCCAATCCTCCAGTTCCAGGCGGATCGTCCCCACCTGACGCTCAAGCGCAAGCCCGGCCCTTGTCGTGCCCGCGTGCTTACGCATATTGGTGAGCGCCTCCTGTGCAACCCAGAAGAGAGCCGTTTCGATCGTTGGCGGTAGGCGTTCTGACCCCAGCGTCTCTTCGTAGGTGATTGTCCAGCCATCTCTGCGCAGCGCCTCAACTTGCAGGCGCAGTGCCGTAGCCAATCCGAAGTCATCCAGTGCTGTTGGCCGTAGACCAGCAATGAGTCGTCGCGCTTCCCTGACCGAGTGCTGGGCTAACTCTAGCGCTCGACCAAGCTCCTGGCGAGCCTCTGGAGAACGCGGGCGATAATGGCTGGCAAAGGCCTGCAAGTGCTGGTGAACGCTCGCGGCTACCTGAGCTAGCCCATCGTGCAACTCATAGGCCACCTGGTGCCGCTCCTCTTCAAGCAGTTTGGCTCGCTTCCGCTCGATGATGTTCTCAATCATCACCAGGCCATAGATGACCTGCCCATCCTGATTACGCAGCACCGTGGACGTGAGATCAGCCCATAACGGTTCGTAGTTCTTTCTGAGGTAGCGCTTCTCCACTTTGTAGCTGCTGATCTCTCCTTTGAGCATCTGCACGGCAAGAAGCCCGTCCTTGCCCACATCGTCGGGGTGAGTAATCGCCGAGAGACTGCGTGCCGTCAGCTCTTGCTCGCAATAGCCTAGCATCTCACAGAAGGTTTTGTTCACTTGTAGTAACGTGCCGTCCAGGTTCACAACAGCCATACCTATAGGGGCTTCCTCAAAAATGTTGCGGAAGCGTTCTTCGCTTTCTCTCAGCGCCCTTTCTGCTTGCTTATGCTCGGTGATCTCGTTCAACACAATCAGGTGGCCGGTAACGGCGAGATGCCCATTTTTGCGATACAGTGGCGAAATGCGCAAATCGAAGCAGCGCTGCTCCTTCCCTTCACCCAGGACGACCTCCACATACGTCCGGGTTACCTTGCGGTAGTGTTCAACCAGTTCAGGCCACGCAGAAAACATCTGGCTGAACAGTTGTCCGACTGCCTGCGAAGCTGTGGAGCTGGCGAGACGTTGAGCCGCCCGGTTGAGGTCTACGATACGGTCCTGCTCGTCCACGACAATCACGGCATCACTCATGCTTTCGATCACGATCTCGCGTGCCACCGGCACAATGTCTAACAGCCGGTAGCGCCACAGGCTCCAGCCAAAGGCCAGGCCGGTGATAGTAAAAGCAAAAGGGGTGAGATCCAGGTGCTTAGGAAATGGACTCAAGCCGGAGATCGTTAACGCGTTTACTACCCACGGTGCTAACACGGCAATCAGCAAAGCGCCGGCTTGCCAGCGATACAGGCGTGCCGAACGAAAAAGTGCCGGGATGAGTGCACAGATCAGGAAGGTGCCGAAAAGAAGCAACAGGTATGAATAGGCTATATTGACCCAGTACCATGCACCATAATCCACGACCAGCGCCGAGAAGGGGACGTTCGGGTCCAACGCGAAGTTGTTCTCGATCAGATGATGGAACTGATTGGTCCAAACCAGCAGCAGTGTGATGAGAGGCTCAACGACCAATAGGGCCATAATGCGGCGCGACAACCATCTTGCTCGACCGGTATATTGGAGCGCAAAGGCCAGCCACAGCGTGGGTGCACTGACGGAACCCAGCCACGCAATGTTATCCCAAAAGAGGGTGGTTGGCAAGTCAGGGCTGGCCAGTTCCAGAGCGTATCCCAGTGACCATTCAGCTACCGCCAGCATGAGCAGGCAGAACGCTGTTGCACCAGGCGCAGGGCGGCGGTGCCATGCGGTAAGTGCCAACCATCCCGATATCACCGCTGCGGTGAGCACTAATAACACAAAAGGGGTGGACTGCCAGTGCATCAGTTTCCTTCTTTCAGTCCGGCTTCACCTATCCCTTACACTTGTAGGTCAAACCAGGCTCCCGTATCATCGCTTCCCACCAAAAAACTTTAGCTATAGGACCTGCTTTTCTTTCTACTCATGAAGTTTCCACGCGGCTCAAGATAAGTTGATCATGCCTGCTCGTCGTGTCCCGCTCCACTAACAACTATACGGTATCTTGAGCATATTTTCAACGTACAGGCAGTTTATTATGTTAATAGTTGTCTTTAAGTATTAATTTCTAAGCAAATTCTAATGGTTATATTTAGGAGAATACTGTAGGGCAAAATTAAAGTAGAGTTGACAACGTACGTTGTCCTGCCATTTCAGGGCGACTGATCTCAATAGCTATGAGAATGTGGCGCCTAAAAGGTGTCGGGGTCTTAGGTCTATACCGCACAGGGCAAGAGATTCCTTTACCACATGCCGTGTTTGTACGTTTTATTATTACTACTCGGTTTGTAATACTTTAATATCTCAACTAAAGGGAGTTCTGCATTGAACCTCAACGCATCCAAGAGCTAGAGAGGGAAGAGGAAAGCTATGGATCTCGACCAGTTGGTCAATGCTCGGCAATCACGGCGTAATGTGTTGCGAAAATTTGGTACGCTTGCAGGGGTCAGTCTGACACTTGGGGCATGTACCTGGACCCAACCTGCTGTGATACCAACACCCACGCCCGCTCCCAAATCCATCGATCATGTTCTGATAGCCTGCCAGGAGAATCATACCTTTGACAACTATTTTGGCGCTTATCCCAGGGCCGGAAAGTTTGGCATTCCATCCAACTATACTCAGCCTGACGGACAGGGAGGTAATATCACTCCGTATCATTTTTCGTCGCATAACAGGCCAGATCTTGCTCATACCTGGCAAGCTATTCATAACGAGTGGAACGATGGTAAGATGAATGGCTTTTATACCACGGATGGTCATGAAGCGCTCGGCTATTATGATAGCTCGGACCTGCCCTACTACTATGCACTGGCAGATGCCTTCACCTTATGTGGAAACTACTTCTCTTACCAGCTCGGCCCAACCTTGCCCAATCGTATTGCTCTCTGGGCTGGCACCTCTGCTGGCATTACCAGTGACACGAAGATTCCTTCTGGAAGCCTGAATTTCCCGACCATTGTCGATCTGCTGGATGCTCATCACGTGAGTTGGAAGTGTTACAACATCGGTTTAGGTCTCGGCAGTTTCCCCGAAGTGGAGTTTCTCAATGCATTGCCTCTGTTCAAACGCTGGCAGCATGACCACCGCCTCTATTATCGAGAAACAGATTACTACAAGGATCTGAGTGCTGGCACGCTGCCCCAGGTAACGTTTTTGATCACTGAAGCCTTGATTAGTGAGCATCCGCATGTGCACCCATCGATGGATATTCAATCGGGCCAGCGGGCGATGGCCAAAGTGATCAATGCGCTCATGGCTTCTCGTCTCTGGACGAGTTCTCTGCTCTTCTTGACCTACGACGAGGGAGGGGGGTACTTCGACCATGTTGCACCACCACAAGTCGATGCCTACGGCATGGGGATGCGTGTACCGACCCTGGTGATATCGCCCTGGGTGAAACGCGGGTATCTGTCAGGACACTTGTATGAGCACAGCTCGATCTTGAAGTTCATTGAGCGGCGTTTTGGTTTACCGACCCTGGCCAGCGTCAACCATCAATGCGACTCCTCGACTCCAGGAATGTATAATGAAGCTGCCAGGGGGAACGAAAGCGGTCCTCCGGCTCCGCCACGTGATCGTCTCTCACATACAGGCGATTTCTACGAGGTCATCGACTTTTCGCAGGGCCCGGATTATCATCCATCCTTGCCGTCGGTATAGTCACGGCCTGGCGGGAAACTGTTCGGCGTTCAAGTTTCAGTCTGCTGAACAGATCGAGCACAGACCAATTGAGCTGTTACTATCGTTAGTACTGTTGAAGACCATAAGAATGCAACGGGGGTATCTATGTTAGAGTTTAGTAATAAGCCAGTCTTGCAAGCAAAACCATCCCAGAATCGTCTCCTCTGGATAGGTGTATCGGTCATTGCCATCTTGCTCTTCACGATTATTTTTCGCCTCATCCGGGGCAGAGCAGGGAAAATGTTACAGCCTCCCCAGAAGGCAAATGAGGTATTGGCCGTCATTACCAATTCAGGCTCGACAAACGCGCCTGGCTCAACGTTAACCATCATGAAAGATGGCAGCGGGTCGTTAACGTACCAGAAAGGAGCACAGGAGGAACGCTTCAGCCGCTTTGTAAATAAGACATTTCCTCGAGGTACGTTTGAGAGTAACCAGTTAGAGAACATGCTCACCCAAATCAAGGACGTCGGCACCATTCCCAATCGTGATTGCCTGAAATCCGTCTCGTTTGGCTCTACCACCACCATTACTTACCAGGGGAAAACGAGCGGCGATCTCTCTTGTCTCTCCAATGAAGACCCGAAAATCTTCCTTGATTTAAAAAATCTGGTCCAAGCCATGCTTACCCATATATAACCAGAGGGGCATTATGCTATAATAAGTGAGGTGTAATACGCAAGGAAGTCTCTGTAATGGGACTCGTATCGTTCTGCTACGGAGTCCCTACCTTAAGAAAGTGGAAATACCTATGCAGAAGAAAAAAACCTTCAGCGCCATGGAGATTGCGCTGCTTGCCGTACTGACTGGCTCATTGATTCTCTCATTCATACAGACCCGCATTGAAGAGGGGCGACGGAAATAAAGAGAGAGACTTAGGTTGATAGCATGATTTCCGCAATACGCGTCTGTATCAGCATCAGAATATGCAATGAAGAGATAACACAATCATCAGTCATGTATGTACGAGCACTGGAGCAGCCTAGATGGTTCCCTCTCACCCTTACTGTAGCGCGTGCGGAGCAGCCAATCAGCAACCTGCAACCAAATGTTTTGCTTGTGGACAGCCTCTGGTGCAGGTTTCTGCGAGTGCCGTGCAAACTAGCATACCTCTTTCCAGTCACTTGCTCCAGCAGCGCTACCATATTCTATATAAAGTAGGTGAGGGCGGCTTTGGCGTAGTATATAAAGCGGAGGATACCCTCTTTGATGATCGTCTTGTTGCTCTCAAAGAGATGAGTCAGGGAGGTCTCTCAGCGCACGAGGTTGCGGAGGCCACAGAAGCCTTCAAACGTGAAGCTCTGATGCTGGCTAAACTTGTACATCCCAATCTCCCAAGAATATACGACTATTTTACCGAGCAGGGACACTGCTACGTCATCATGGATT
>WNGJ01012906.1_pt1 | contig 14812 bp, 13 predicted proteins | sample 5400611 | NCBI WGS metagenome assembly WNGJ01 (sample SAMN13153375, study PRJNA577476) | soil metagenome | isolation source: 40 cm soil or saprolite under Garry oak tree replicate 1 | place: USA:California | collected 2016-06-15
GTTGGGAAATTCGCCGATCTTCGCAGCGATGTGCATCGGCCGACAAAGATTGTTCGCTCGCAAGAATCAAGACGGGGGTCAGTTTCTACTTGTACAAAGCACGCGATCACAAGACATTCATTGGCAATGACTAAATTTGACCTTCGCGGCGAAGATTGCATCAAGGGAATGTCGCGACTGACAAATGAAAGCGTCGATCTCGTGGTGACCTCCCCACCTTACAACCTGGGACTTGACTACAGGCAATATGCCGACCGGCAGAATCGGCGATCGTATCTGAATTGGTGCGCCAAATGGGCAGCACAAATTCGAAGAATTCTACGACCGAACGGATCTTTTTTTCTGAACGTTGGCTCCGCGCCATCGAACCCGATGTTGCCCCACCAAATCGCGATAGAGCTGACGTCCGACTCAGGAGGATTTTTTTTGCAGAACACGATTCACTGGATCAAATCGATCGCCATCAATACGGCTGAGGCAAGGAAGAGCCCGGCCAACCCTCACCTCGATCCTCTCCCTGGCCAGGGAGAGGCGGACGCGAAGCGCCAGGTGAGGGTCGAGCCGAGCACGCAAACTTACGGTCATTTCAAGCCAATCAATTCGAAGCGGTTTCTTAACGATTGTCACGAGCACATCTTTCACTTTACGAAATCGGGACGAGTTGAAATCGATCGGCTTGCTCTTGGCGTTCCGTACCAGGACAAAAGCAATATTGCGCGCTGGTCGCACACTCGTGGGAGCGATCTGCGCTGTCGCGGCAACACGTGGTTCATTCCCTACGAGACAATTCAGAATCGCGCTAAGGAGCGGCCGCATCCCGCGACGTTTCCGGTTCAACTCGCCCAGTGGTGCATCAAATTGCACGGTGTCTCACGAATCCAAACGATGCTCGATCTGTTTCTCGGGATCGGAAATTCCGCTGTCGCTGCGAAGCGCTGCGGCGTAAAAAAATTCATCGGGTTTGAGATCGACGAAGCTTATCTCGCAGAGGCCAAGCGACGCTTGAAAGCACTGCGATGAGTAATCACTCAAGTCGAGCTTGACGACCTCAACTTCCTGCCGATTGCTAACGAAACTGGCCTCATAAAAATTTGCTGACTGGATATTGTGGGTTTGTCACATGTGATACAGGGTAAGAATTTCTTGAATAGGTTAATCTTAATTGGGCAAATTGTCGCTATCCTCAACGTCATAGCAACGTCCGGCGCGGGCGCGGCCCAAGCTTCTCTTAATTTCGCTGGCATCAGCTTTTCTCCAGGTTCAACCGTCCAGGCTAATGTTCCTTTGAGTGCACTCGAAAGATCATACGCCGGGCAAGGCGGCAATCCCGTGCCGCCATACGCAGTGGCTGTGCTGGCAACGCCGGTAAATTTTGATCCAGCGAAGAGCTGGCCTGTTTTGATACCGTGCTCCACAAGCGATTTTAAACGTCAGAACCGAAATGATCTGACTCAGTTTTACCAGAGGGTCGGACTTTCTGAAGGCTGGGTCTTACTCGCGGGGGACGGCCCACAACATGCGAAAAATGACAATGTGGCGTGGCGCGAGTCCATGACACTCGCTGCCATCGACGCGCTTCACCGGAGCTTTCCCGGGTCGGAGAAGTGGCCGATGGCGTGCGCAGGGTTCTCCGGGGGAGGCAAAGGCGTTGGTTATGTTGCCCCTTTTCTTGCGAGAAACGGTTGTCGCATCACCGGAATTTACATGACCGGCGCGAATGAAGACCACCTGAGTGACGGATATGCGAAATTGCAGCCTGGCGCAGATTTTCTTAACACACCAATTTACGTTAGTGCCGGGCACGAGGATAGAATCGCGACCTTGGAACAGCAATACGCCGTCGTTGGTTCGATCAAGCGAACTGGATTTAAGCGGATTCGAATCGGAACTTTTCGTGGCGGCCATGAGGTGAATGACGCTCAGACCTCGATTGCGTTGCATTGGTTCCGCGAATTGGCAAAATAGACGGCAAATTGTAAATGGTCATTCCGAGCGCAGCGAGGAACTCCCAGTCGAAGCTTGGATTACACGTCTTCTTTCGGTGTGACATTCGCGGCCTGTGGGCGATCCCTCACAGCGTTCGGGATGACATGTCAAATCTTGAATCGAAATCAGTTTGTGGCTGCAAAACGCTGAATTGCATCGACAAGCCCTTGAGTATCGTCGGTACCTAATGCGAATTTTCGACCATTAAGCAACGTGATCGCCACAGCGCCCAAAAGGATGAGATAACCGATTTGTGTGTGTTCGTATCGCCTCACAAAAGTTCGTCTCTTGGGTCTTGCGTAGGTGACTGCTGAAATTTCTCCAGCGATTTGACTAAATTTCCCGGCAGCGGCCGCACACGATCAAAAATGCGCGGTGCCAGCGGTTTTGCCGTTGTGTAACCCGCGGCGAACATTTCCAGACGGGCATCGAGATTATCAATGTAATGGAGAGCCATTGCTTCGGGAGTTTTTGGATCAACCGGCGAACCCAATTGCTTGTCGCCGTGGTGTGAACCGATGAGGTGCAGAAGGTGTATACGGACGTCTTCCGAGGGCGGCTGATACCCTTTCCAGACATCTGCGTTTTCAGCGGCGAGCTTTTGCCACAACGAATTTACAAGCTCAAGCCCGATCGAAATGTGGCCGACCAGTTCACCAAGCTCGTCGTAGCTCATAACGAAGCCGGTTTCGGAAAACTGGTTTTCCCAAAGCTTACCTGAGTCGTGAAAGAGAATGCCCGCGATCAACAGGTCAAGGTTTAACTGCGAATAGAGAGGCGCGATGGACCTGGCGATGCGCATCATTTGCGCGGTATGCTCGACGAGGCCGCCGCGCCGGGCGTGATGATATTTGCGAGCTGCTGCGGCGCGACGAAATCGGTCGCCCCATTTGTTGACGAACATTTCGGACAATGCGCGAAGGCGAGGATCAACGATCGAGCCAATGGATTGCTCCATGAATTCCCAGTCGGATGCTTGCTTTGTGCGCAGGTCCGCCGGTCCTTCCAATAATTCTTTTTTCTCTTGTTCGGAGAGTGGGCGTACCATCCACTTGTCTGCTTCGAGTCCGTATTGCGGGTGCACACGAAAGTCGCCAGTAAGCTCGATGAAACTTTCGGTCGTGAATGCACTGCATGATTTGTAAGCGGGATGATCACTCCATACCCGGAGCGTCATCCGATCGCACGCATCTGCCAGAGCGAGTTCGCAGTACGGTTTTCCTTCACGTTGCGTCTTTGCAGTGGCCGCTTCCACCTGCACATGTACGCGCGCAGGCACAGCGCCGTTCTGGGCGGCTCGGCGAATTTCAGTCAACGTCATCAAATCCATCCCGGCAAAATCTACCACAAGCCGCAAACGTGCTATTTCCTGCGGCAAACCGCTCCTTGCGGTCGTCGATCTCGACAGGGCGCGGCGCACGCTGGCGCGCGAAACGCTCGGTACCCGGGAGAAATCATTGTGGCGCTATCGCGAAGTGCTGCCGCTGCCTGGCAATGTTGAGCCAGTTTCGTTAGGCGAAGGCGGGACACCACTGTTGCGTGCGCAAAAGTTTGGCGACGACATCGATCTCTGGGTCAAGGACGAATCGATAAATCCGACGCAGAGTTTCAAGGCGCGCGGGATGACTGTCGCCGTGTCCATGGCAAAACACCTCGGAGCAACCAAGCTCGCCGTTCCCAGCGCAGGCAACGCCGGAGGAGCGCTTGCCGCTTACGCGGCCCGGGCCGGCCTGGAAGCGCACATCTTCATGCCGCGCGATACACCGCGCGCGAACATCATCGAGTGTCGTCAGTTAGGTGCCCATGTGACGTTGATCAACGGATTAATCACGGATTGTGGCGCTGAGATCGCGCGGCGCAAAACAAAGGAAGATTGGTTCGATGTGTCCACGCTCAAAGAGCCTTATCGCGTCGAGGGAAAAAAGACGCTCGGTTACGAATTAGCGGAGCAATTTAACTGGGAATTGCCCGATTTAATTCTTTATCCCACCGGCGGCGGGACCGGGCTCATTGGAATGTGGAAAGCGTTCGATGAAATGCAGGCGCTCGGCTGGATTGGGACAAAGCGTCCGCGCATGTTTGCCGTGCAAGCCACTGGTTGCGCGCCAATCGTCCGCGCGTTCGAAGCCGGAGAAAAAAGCGCTGGAGAATTTCCAAACGCGCACACAATTGCTTCTGGTCTGCGTGTTCCCAAAGCGATCGGCGATTTCCTGATCCTGAATATTCTTCGTCAATCTAACGGCGGCGCGATTGCCGTTGCGGATAAAGAAATGATTGGTGTCACGCGTGAAGTGGGATCGAGCGAGGGTCTCTTTATCGCGCCCGAGGCTGCCGCCTGCTTTGCGGCTTCAAAGTCGCTCCGGTCCGCGGGTAAAATTCGGTCTGGCGAACGCGTGGTCATTTTCAACACCGGATCCGGAATCAAGTACCTCGATTGCTACGGACCTTAAGAGTCAACCGTTGATTACGCGGATGAGAGCGGGATTGGGGGCAGCTAGAAACCAATTTAAGTTTTGGGTTCCACGGATTCAGAGAGAATCCGTTATTCGTCGAAATCGCCGTTGTCCGGGGTACGGTCGGGCAGTTATACTCCAACGAGGCTGCTGATATCCTGCTGCAATTTCGCAGCATCGCTAAATAATAAGGCACGCCATCCAACCGCTTTGGCTCCATCCACATTTAGCGGCGAGTCGTCGATGAGGAGGCACTCCGACATTCGAATCTTCAAAGCGTTTGCAATGAATGAAAATGCTGTTTTTTCAGGCTTCGCGCACGCGATCAAGTGCGACGCAAAAACATGGTCAAAATCCCACAGGGACGGGTATTCGCGTCTCGAACTTAACTTCTCCCAATGGAGCGCAATCGTATTAGTGAAGATGCAACACATAAGACCGGCTTGTTTTAACTGCTTCGCTATTTCAAAGACGTTGGTTCGCTCTCGTCCCAACACGGAGAGTCGATTGGCTCTGATCGCTTCTGCGTCCTTGATACCGCATTCCTGCAAGAACGTTCGTAGATAATGGGAGGTGTCCGCTTTCCCGATCATTGCCAATTCGGTGATGCTTTTTGGATTCGACGCAAAGGAAGAACGGGCAAGTCGATCATAATTGTGCGATCGAATTCCATATTTCTCTATCAGCTCGCGCCTCGCTTCGTTTGAGTGCAAATGAATCAATACCCCGCCAAGGTCGAAAATGACTGCCTTAGTGACCGCATGTTGCGGATTAGAAACATCCCTCATCCTGGATGAATAACTCTTTTTGTCTCATGATGAGTGATCAAGTGTATTACGCATAAGCTGATTGATCACACAGGGCACACTTGCATAACGCTTGGTTAATTGTGTGAGGTCCTTCGCTTCGCTCAGGATGACCAGCGTTTAAATCTCGAGCTAGCTTTTGTTTCATATCCGTTTACCGACAAAGATAGAGATGCGCTTGGCGAAGGCTTTTGCAGGCTCGGCATAGAAACGTCGTCCGAGTTCGAGTGCATTCGTGCACAATCGTTTCCCGCGTTTAGGGATTAGCTTCTCCAGGTGTGCGAGCTCATCGCGGAGCGCTTCATCGCCCCTTTCCGTCTCCAGGCGCGCCCAAAGAAAATTCAAATCGTGTTCGCGACCCAGTAATTCCCCCAAAACTTCGGCATCGTGGGCCATCTCTGTTAGCACCATGCGATTAAGCGGCTGCAAAATCCGCAGTTGATACCAGATATCTTTCACCCGCTTTCGCCAGGCATGAAAATTTTCTGGCTCCGGGTCGTCAATTGTTCTTGCGAGCCCGCGTTGACCGCGCTTGTAGATCTTGCCGACTGCATCGCAAACTTGCTTCCAGGTCAAACCCTCCAGCGGCCATTTCAAAAGACGCGCCTCCACACGTTCCAGCTGTGGGATTGCTTGTTTTTGCCAGCCGGCAAACGCGGCGGAAAAACTTTCCCGTTCCAGTGACAATAATTCCTCTATGCGCGGAAACGGACTGTCTTCTGGCCCTTTTGCGGTCTCGTCGCGCACAAGGCGCATTGCCGCCCGCAGCCTTTTAAGGTGCTTGCGAACTTCGTGCACGGTGATGCCGCGTTGCTTTGCGGGGTGCCGGCACAACTCCAAGGCGGACTCGATCTGTTCCCGCAAGACTCGTTTCAGTCCATCCGGCAACGGTTCGCGCAATTTCAAACGAAAGCCCATCGGTTCTCTTCGTCACTCGTTAGCGAGTCGCACGTTGCTGTAACGTTTTTCCCCAGTCACTTCCCGTCCAAACCAGGAAGGCGGTTTGAATTTTCGGCAACTGACGCGGTCGGGGAATTCCACTTCTGCCACCACGAGACCAGCGTGTCTCCCCTGATAAATATCAATCTCAACGACTAAATTTTTCCAGGGAATTTCGCAACGCACCTTGCGCAATCTTCTCCCGGTAGTCCCTGGCCAAAGCGCGTCGAACTGTTTTGGACTCAGCCTGATCTCGCGTTCTTCCCGATGGCTGCCGCGGCCGACCTTGAAAGTCAGCGTTGCGATCTTGCCTTTCCTTCGGAGACGGACCTGTCTACCTGCGGATTCACTTGCCAGATAACCCTGGTCGATAATGTAGCACCGCGAGCGTTTCAGTGTATCGGGCAGCCGCCTAAGCAAAAATTTGCGTTCAATTTCCCGATTGTTTGTTGCTCGAGCAGTGTTTTGCACAAGGCCAACATGCTAAACGCGATGAGCTTGCTGTCGAGGTTTTCGCGTTGGCGAGAAAGTACGTTATAACCGGCTTCACTGATCGTTACGCTGGCACACGTGATTCCAACGGGCGTGCTTCCGGGGAGCGCACTCACCTCGAGTGCATGTTTCAGCGCCCTCGCCGAAACACTTTTCGTTTCAGCGACGTCAATGATGTCGCGACCCAAGATAAAGTTCGCGATCACGAGGCGTGATCGCCAGCACGCGAAGGCGCGTGCGCTCCCCGGATTACACCGCGCTCAAGTCAGTGCGCGCTGAAAAAACTCGTGTAATGCGCCTGCGGCTTCAAGGATTGGCCAGGCTGAGATCGCCACGATTATCACAAAGAACAGTGCTTCGGCTGCGAACTCCAAACTGTGTTCCCTCGCAAAGTAGGTGCGTGCTAATTCGCGGAACGACTGGCGGACGGTCGAGGTTTTCTTCGACCTTCCGTTGACCACTATTCCTTTCACGGGTGCTTCTCTGGGCAGTCCGTGAAAAACTGTTCTCCTCACTGTAATCACCTTCATGTTTGAACACTCGATCGATATTGCGCGGCGTCAGGTTACGAATTGTCAAAAGCGGGTGACGATGCGGTGACATCCCAAGATGATGTGTTGCACAAAAGGACCTCCGCAATGGCTTGGGTGGACGACCATCGAAGGCGGGACATCTGTCACCCCTGAATGTCCGTTACTCTGAAATGCGAGTCCTCGATTTTGACCTGTCCCTTAATGCATTTTAACGAGCAGACATTCCTTGCGGCCGCAGCGAATCGATGGTTCGGCTCGCCGCTGGCGGGCTCGCCACGAATGGATCGTAATTAATCAGGGAGAGGATGCCGTCCTCGCCCTCAACAAGCGCCGAGCAACTCTCTACCCAGTCGCCACAGTTGTAGTATGTGACTTTGCCGAACTCCCGGATGGCGGGGCTGTGGATGTGGCCGCATAGGACGGCATCTACTTGATAGCGCTCCGCATAATGCGCCACAGCAGCTTCGAATTTACCGATGAAGCTGACAGCGTCCTTCACCCGCTGCTTTGCATACGCGCTAAGCGACCAGTACCCGAGACCGAACCGGCGTCGTACGAAATTGATGAGCGGATTCAGCGAGAGCAAAAATTGATAGCCAACGTCGCCGGCGAATGCCAGCCACTTCACGTTTTGCACCACGGCATCCAGTTCGTGTCCGTGAATGATTAAAATGCGTTCCCCGCAGGCAGTCACATGAACAGTGTTCTCCCTGATGTCGATGTTTCCATAAGCACCAAAGAAGCTGGTTACCAGCTCGTCGTGATTTCCCGGAATGTAAATTACGCGAGTGCCCTTGCGGGCCTTGCGCAAGATTTTTTGGATGACGTCGTTATGTTGCTGCGGCCAATAAATTCCGCGGCGTAGCGACCAGATATCGATGAGGTCACCTACAATGTAGAACGTCTCGAAGTCGTTCTCGCGAAGAAAATTGAGCAGCGCCGTGGCATTGCAGCCGCGCGTGCCCAGATGCGTATCGGAGATCCAGCCGGTGCGATAACGCCTCGGCACCGGCAGTTGCTCGGGCGATTTCCCAAATGAGAAACGCTGTTGGGCGGCGAAAACTCGCGCCGAATCCCTCGGAGGAAAGGTGGACGCCTGCATTCCCGGTCAGAAGCGAGGGTAGAAATCAACGAGCCTCAGAGCAAACGATTTACTGTTACGTTTGTGTGGCAAAGATCAGCCGTCGCAGTCGAAGGTGAAACGCTCGCCACCGCGAATCTTCAACGCGTTGAGAACATGCTTGTGCCGCGGCCGCGGGATTTTTGAAAACGCAGTGGGCATCCTGGGCGTCGCTATCGTTTTGGGAGAAGACGATCCGCTGCACAAAAAAAGCCCGCCGAGGGAATTTCCCGCGGCGGGCTTGGATTGACCTAACCTTACTAGAATTTAAAGTTCAGATTCGCTTGGAATAATTGATATTCGTCAAGCGGATTGATGGTTATGTCGCCTTTTCCCCCTGTGCCGTAGGAGCCGTTGATACGCCAGGCATACGACCAGGTGACGTTGAAGAGTACTGCGTCAGCCAGCATGTATCCGGCTGTCACGACGACGCCTTGCTGGTTCAGCTGGCTGTTGAACAGGTCTGAATCGATCAGGTTCGGATCCAGCGAGAATTGTTCCTGGTGTTGCCAATAACCCTCGATCTGCCAGTCGCGTTTCTTCTTTAGCTGACCAATGCCGAGACCACCTTGATAAGCGTAGCGTTGACCACCGCCTCCTTCATGGCCTGCTGCTGTAGCACGATCGTCAGCATCGAAGTTCGTTGCGAAATCCCCGAACATGCGCATCGGAATTTTCCCAACTTTCCAGCCGATCTCGGCAGGGAGATCGAAAACCAAAAGACTGTTAATTCCCGTCTGATTGCCACCCGGGTCACCTGAAAAATGAATGTTAAACGTGTTGCCGTCGCCGGTGTAGTTGTAGAGGGTTGGCGCAAGCTGGAAGTACGCGATGTGCGGGAAATCAAACTTCGCCCCGACCTGCCAGCCGAGCATGAATGCATTGGCTGTCGGCACCTGCTGAGTCTCACCGCCTATTGGCTGCGTCGTTGTCGGAATTGGGCCAATTGGGTTTGACGGGTTAGAATCGTCATAAACAAACTGACCGAAGTTTGCGAAGACGTCGATTTTCAACCACGGTTCCGCTGGAGGTGGTGGGGCTACATTTTTTCCGTCCTTGCTGTAGGACACTGGCTCCGCTGCTCCGCCACCGATGGTGAACGTGTGTTTCCACTGTTCCGCCAAGCCTTCCGGATTGATGTCGTCATCCCACACCATTCGAGTATTGACGAACGGGTTCGGCATTCGGCCGCCGGTGAACGTAAAGCCCGGGAAGCCTTTGTAACCTCCGTATGCCTGGCCGACATAGACGCCGTCGTCCCCTTTTGCGAATGGTCCGCCACCACCGGGCGAGTCAGGTGATGTGTCGCCACCGAAAGTGACGTTCGTTGACCGTGCGCTGGCGCTTGTCTCTAACCGAACCCCAAAGAACCAATCATCAAGGAGCGTTCCGCGCAGACCAATGCGCAGACGATAGCGTTCGCGCTCGCGCTCCTGCCAGTCATTTGCGTTATCTTGACCGAACTGAAAGTGGTCGGGAAGTCTGCCACCTCGATATTCGTAGCGCAGGCGCAGATCACCAAAGAGCTCCAGCTCAGTGATCGCTGGAAACAATTTCCATTTTTCGCCGCCGTGTAATTCCGGCACGACTCTCTCAACGAATGTTTTTCCATCGCTGGTCACCTCCGTCTTGGTTTTGCCCTCCGCGCCAACCACAGGCTCCCAAGAGGTGCGCTTCTTTAATCCTGAAACCTCCTGTTCAAGCTCGGCATTGCGCTTTTGTAACTGGTTGACAGCTTGTTCGAGTTTTTGTAGCCGCTCGGCATCGGATCCTTGAGCTCTTAGCGGCTGTGCCGCCAGTGAAAGAACTACAGCCAGGCTCGCTCCGGCTGCGCGTAAGATGGTTTTTCTAGTAAACATTCGGTTCTCCTTGGTGTGATGGTTATGGTTGCCTGAGGGGCACGGTTAAGTGAACGCGGAGGAGGCTAGAAGCCGATTGTTACAGACGTATGGCGAAAAAGTAACAATTCGGCGAACTTTGCCGCGGACCTCAGAGAGCGGCGGTTTTCAAATCGCCGAGTGAAAATAAGGCGGCTGGGCAGCCGTCTTTCTTGTGTGCTTCAGCGAAACGCCAGCCTTACGGCGTCGCTGTTGGTTGCGCCGCGGGCGCCGGAGAAGAAGCGGGAGACGCCTGAATGGGCGAACTCGCCGGAGAAGAAACGGGTGAAGGTTGAGCCGTCGATGACGTGGGAGAAGTTGCCGGAGCAGCTTGCTGTTTCATCAGCTCACGCCGGAACGCGCTGTCCCCACCCGTACCCCGATGCGCATACAAAACCGACAACCCAAATGTGAGCGCGAAGAAAATGCCAGCCAACCAGGTCGTGAACTTCACAAGAACGTTCGTCGTTTGCGCGCCGAAAATGTTTTCCGTGACCCCACCGCCAAATGCTGCGCCCAGGCCTTCGCTCTTTGGGCGTTGCATCAAGATCACGAGCACCATGAGCAAGGCCACCAGAACAAAAAAAACCAACGACAGGTTGATCAGAAGATTCATCGGGGCGGGAAATATGAACGTTAAATGACGAATGTCGAATGACGAATGACGAAGGAATGATCAAATGTCGAAGGCACCGGTTCGTCATTTGTGCTTCGTCATTGATTCGGCATTCGTCATTTGTGCTTCGTCATTCTTCTTAATCTCGTTCCAGATCTCATCCATTTCCGCCAGATCAACTTCACCGAGCCGTTTTCCCCGCCTTCGCAGTTCGTCCTCTAATCGATTGAAACGGGCGACGAATTTGTCAGTCGCACCTTGCAACGCGCTTTCCGCATCGAGTTTGCATTTCCGTGCGAGATTCACGACTGCGAAGAGCAAATCACCTGTTTCGTCTTCGACCTCGTGGAGCGCGTTTTCAGTCCGCGAAGCATCGGCAGGATGCCGATGCCACTTCGCGATGGCCTGTTTTAATTCCTGAATCTCTTCTTCAATTTTTGCGATTACGTCGCCCAGTTCAGTCCAATCGAAATTGACACGGGCAACTTTCGACTGCGTTTTTTGCGCTCGCACGAGGGCGGGAAACGCGAGCGGCAAATCATCGAGATAATGTCCGGCGGCATCACTGGGGTTACGGCCGGGTTTATGTTTTTTTTCAGCGCGCTTGATCGATTCCCACTGTTTTAGCACTGCACCGCTATCGCGCGCGTCGGTACTGCCGAAGACATGTGGATGACGTCGGATCAGTTTCTCCGTTACATCCTTGATTACGCCGTTGATATCGAACCGGCCGGATTCGCTCGTGATTTGGGCATGCATCACGATCAACAGCAGCAGATCGCCGAGTTCTTCGCGAAAATTTGCGGTATCGTTGGCGCGCACCGCCCCGGCTACTTCGTATGCCTCTTCGATCAGCGCGGGCAACAGTGATTCAGGGGTTTGCTCGCGATCCCAGGGACAGCCGCCGGGAGCGCGAAGCTTTGCCACAATTTCGCAGAGCCGCGCGAAGTTGATGGCCGATGCCTGATGGCCGATGCCCTGAGAGTGCGATTCTTTGCTATCAGCCATTAGCTATTCGCCACCCGCCAGCTCAAATCCGCCAGAGCGAACGGTGCGTGCCAAACTCTGAAATTTCGCCGGACGATTTCTTACTGACGTAAATCGTGATCGAAATCACACTGACAAACGTGCCCGCAAAAACCAGCGCCACCAGCCAGGACGGAATGTGCCCGATGCGCAGCCCCTGGTAAAACGACACCAAATCGTTAATCGGTTCGCTGGCATGCAAAAATACCTTCGTCACCCATGCCATTAGGATAAGAATGAAAATGAAAACATAATTGCGTTTCAATCGGCGCCCGACCGCTTCCAGTTTGCTGATCTTGAAGCAAGGCAGAATCAAATCTTCGCAAACGAGTTTTTTCCATTCGCCCTGCAGCATCTCGCGATTTTCCATCACCATCGGCACAAGAAAATGCGCTTCGAGCATCCGGACGCGCGCGCGGAAAGCATCGTAAAAACGGTAGCGCCGAGCCTCAATCCAGAGAAGCACCCACACAATGGCAAGATTGAAAAAGAAAATGATGTGCGGCACCTCGCGAGTCGAGAATGCAATGGTGATAATGGCGGTGGTACTGGTGATTGCCCAGTTTGTTGTCACATCGAGCCGCTGCCGCCACACCATGATCCTGCCCATTTCGCCGCGGTAGAAATGCGACATCGCGTTGACGTAGCCCGGATCGTAAATGCTCCGTTGCAAAGAGACGGTCCTCTCTTCGTTTTCTGCTACTGCTGTGTTTTCAGTTGCCACGGCTGCGTATTTAACTGGATAACTGGCTTTGCCTGATAATCCAATAAATCTCGACACCCAATGGCTATCGCGCTGACCGATCTGCTTGACGAAAAACAGGTGATCCTGGGGTTGCGCTCCAGGAAAGTACCAAACGCGCTGCGCGAGATTATCGAGTTGCTGGCGCGAAACGGGAAGATCCAGAACCCGGGAGCGTTCTTTGAAAAGGTGTGCGCGCGGGAGGAGGCGCACCCCAGTGTGGTCGAAAACGGCGTCGCATTCCCCCATGCGCGAACGGATTTGGTTGATGAAATTGTCGTTGGCATAGGTCGCAGCCGTGCCGGGATTCCATTCGGACCCAACGGAGTGCGCGCCCGTTTGATTTTTGTAATCGGCGTTCCGGAACGGTTGGTGAACGATTACCTGATTTGCGTTGGGACGCTGGTCCGGTTGCTGAAAGATGACGCGATACGATCAACGCTGCTGCATGCTCAAACTCCGCGCGAATTTGTCGACGCACTTACAGCAACCCTGTAGCCCCCGAAAGCATTTCGGGGTGACCCGGCCCCGTACTAAGTCAGGTCCCGGACCGCGCGAAGCGCCGTGTCGACCTCCTGCGGAGTATTGACGACGCTGCACGCCAGGCGCGCATACGACACGCGATAAGGAGTCGTTGAAGCGACAATACGCTGATCGAGAAGGCGCTTCACAACTTGCTCGGGCTTCATACCCTTTACATCGAAGCAAACGATTCCGGCCGAAAGATTCTCGTCCCGCGGCGTGTAGAGCTGAATATTCGGCATCCGCGCAAGTCCCTCCTTCATTTGACCGTTCAATTCGTGTATGCGCGCCGTGATTCGCGCGGGCCCGACGTTCTGGTGAAAACGAACGGCTGCAGGCAACGCGAAATAATGTTCGTAAGCTTGAAAACCTCCTGGCGAAAACCATGCCGCTCGCGCTGGAGGTCGCGGGTCGTGTTCCTCTTCCCAAGCTTCAAAAACGTCCGGCGAAAAGAAACTCGGAATCACCGGGCGCATTTTCTGCCAAACTCCGGGCTTTGCCCAAACGAACCCGGTGCCGCGGGGCCCGAACATCCATTTGTGGGTGCCGGCCGCAAACGCGTCGCATCCCAAGGCGGTGATCTTGGGATCTTCCACTCCCAAACCATGCACGCCATCGACGATCAGCAGCACCCGATCGTTCTCTTTCCGACCGCGATTCGCGTCCGCAATGCTTTCTGCAATCCGTGCGATTGGAAGGCGCACACCGCTGCTGGAGTGCACCCATGTCACCCCCACAGCGCGCGTTTTTGGTCCGATTGCCTTGCCAACGCGTTGTGCGATTTCATCCGGCGAAATCGAATTGTAGGAATCGAAAAGTGGAATCTTGCGCCAGGTCGCTCCACATCGCCCGGTAGCCAGCCGAATGGACTCGTGATGCACGTAGTGATCGTGCGTAGTCGTTAGAATCTCATCGCCTTCGCGCAATGGCAGTCCGTGGTAGAGAAGAGCGAGACCGGTCGTGGTGTTCTGGGTCAGCGCGATGTCCTGCGGGTCGCCACCGATGTAGCTGGCGATGGCCCGGCAGATCTGTAACGGAATATTTTCGTTACCCGATTCAAAGATCGCGCTATCAACGGCAATGAACGGATTTGAATCTATTTTTTCCCTGTACTGTTCAATCGCCTGCCGCACCGGTCTGGGGTGAGACGCAAGAAAGAACAACGCGAGATGCACGTAATCGGGAGCCAGTTCAAACTCCCGGCGCACTGATTCCCAATCTTTGAAGTCAGCGGGCGTGTTCGGCTTCGTTTTCTCAGCCCGGACAACAAGCGGTGAAAACGCTCCAGCAGCGAGGGACAGTGAGCCACTGATGAGAAAATCGCGGCGGGTGAGGGGCATGACTTCTTTTCCTTTCTTCGCTTTGAATGATTATCTCGTCCACCGGGATCAACGATCCCGGCTACAACTATACTGCGGCGCGCTCGGCTTTGATTTCCCTCGGCGCAACGGCGGCGCTCGCGCTCCTGCGGTATCGCCAGATGGCGAACGCTACGAACAAAAGATCCAGAGCAACAAAGATTGCCACGTAAGTCTCACCGCCGATGCCGAAGCCGTAGCTATGCAGCCCCTTGCCCAGTACAAAGTTCACGCCGTACCACGCCATTAACACAGCGAGAAAACAAACGACGCTCGCAACAGCTAGGCCGAATTGCGTCCACCAGCCTGCCAGCCGGCCATGCAACGCCAGGATGTAACAAA
>WNGJ01014920.1_pt1 | contig 14812 bp, 18 predicted proteins | sample 5400611 | NCBI WGS metagenome assembly WNGJ01 (sample SAMN13153375, study PRJNA577476) | soil metagenome | isolation source: 40 cm soil or saprolite under Garry oak tree replicate 1 | place: USA:California | collected 2016-06-15
TCTTAATTATTTTCCTTTCTGTTTTTGCCCCGCCTCGCCGCCGGAGCGGTGGCTGAGCTTTGTCTCGTTAGACCTCTATGAATCGCCAAGCTATTAATGACGCGCTCAAATTGATCTTCGAGGCGATAGATCAACTCAAGCGTGCGTTTCCGAAGCGCGCCTTCACGATCGACGGCCGATTGGTGGGCGACGTGGGCGAAGTGATCGCCGCACTCGAATACGATCTGGTACTGCACGATATTTCTCGGCCTATTCACGACGCGACCACAGCGGATGGCCGAAACGTGCAGATCAAAGTCACGTTCCAAGACAAGCTCACGTTCAAGACCGTGCCCGACTATTATTTGGGATTTAGGCTCTATCCCGATGGGCGGCATGAGGAGATTTTCAATGGTCCCGGGAAGATCATTTACGACCGTTACAGCAAGCGAAAGGGCATTGGCGTCGTTCTTTTGCGTTTCCCTGTCGACGAGCTACGGCGCTTGTCGGAAAAAGTTTCAGCGACCGAGCGGATACCAAAACGAAAGGTCTAACCATGCGATGGAGCGAACGACGGGCAGCCTTACGATCTAAGCTTATGGTAGCTAGTTCACTTTTCCTGCGCCCGACGCGCTCTCTCGCCCGTCGTCGCTCATCTTGATTTCGTTAGACGCATGAAAAAGTGGATTATCGCTGGCGCCGTACTGATCCTCGGCTTTGCAGCAGGTTGGGTTAGTGCTCAGGCGTTTTGGATCCGGACGTTTCGAGCGGCCATCCCCTCACATATTCACGCGCTCGAAGACAAGCAGGAGTACAGTTGCATGCTGAGTCTTAGCGTTCTCACTAGACTCGAAGCTGGCGACACGGATTACGCGAAGCGCATACTTGCGCGAGAAGTCGCGACTTACTATCACCATCCGTGGCAAGTAGACGCACCGGGACGCCAAAAGGTTCTTACCCTCATTGAAGCCACCAAGCCAAAATCAGCCGTTCTGAGTGAACAGCTCCGCAAGACATCGCAGTGAAGTTGCACCCGATGCGTCTAACCAATCGCTGGAGCCAACCGCTGGCCGCTGTGAAGTCCACATTTGAGTTTATGAAAGAGTTCTCCGTGTTTGTCAGGCTCGCTCCCGCCAGCAGATCGTTGCTTTGGCTGTTTGTGATTGCTTCGGCCTTGGCTTCGCCACCGCCGTCAGGGTTCGTCAAACAGGACACCGAGTTCAAGTCGCACACGGAGGAGACGACTGTCCGAGTATATCGTGATCCGTCGGATTTCCTAGGTCCAATGGAGTTCCGTGTCTTCGGCAAAGGTATCTCCGATCCAGACGGATTCTTGCTGTGGAAAGGCGGTAACCGCGCCTCCGCATTGTTGTCATTTGATGGCGAAAGTATCGCCATCAATCAACACGCCATGAGTGACCTTGGTCTGCTCTTCGTCTTCACTCGCCGTGACGACGGTTCGTACCAGAAGGTGGACGTCGATTTCCAAAAGGAGGCGCTGAAATTATTCGAGGAGCAGCTCGGTTTCAAAGAGGAGCCATCTTTCGATCATATCTATTGCTACGCAGAGACTTGGCTCAGTGCTCATCAATTGCTCGGTGTGCTGTCCGGTCATGAGTCGGGACAGCACGTTCTTGACGGCTTTTGGTTTATCTTCGATTGCTCCACTAAGCAATTTTCCTTTGACCTTTGCGAGATCAACAAGGCTGGATTTCACAAGGTCAAGAAAGAGAATGAAGATTAGTTTTGCGACCATACGAGAGCCACGCAAACCATCTAACCAGGCGATGCAGTCAACCGCTGGCCGGCGTACAGCCTCGTTTCACTTTATGAAAACACGTTTATTGCAGATCTCACTCGCCATCGCCAGCGGTGGCTGATCTTATTCTCGTTAGGCCTTAACACATCATGAATCCACGCATCATCCTCAGCCTCACTATCGCGGCATTTCTGCCAGCGCTCGCCAGCGCCGCTGGCCTGTCGCCATGGCAGTTCGGTATGTCCAAGTCACAGGTCGCCGGCTTTAAAGAGTTTGGACCTTACAAGAGCTTTTCGAACGGCGATCTGGAGACGTACAATGGCCGCTTCGAAGGAAAGAAAGAGAATATCCAGTTCTTCTTCCGAAGTGATCGCCTGCGCAGAATCGGAATCTATCTATTCGAAGGTAAAGATCCCAAGAAAGGTGTTCCTGTGTTTCAGCGTGCCTACGATTATCTGCAGCGAAAGTACGGTAAGGTTATAGTCCCAGAGCTGAAGGCAGCACCTGGGAGCGAACCCTTGAACTCGTTTGTGATCGCGATCGGCGCTGGCGCTAACGCAGATGTAACAGGTAAGACCGAAATGCATCCCGCGAAACAACCCGAAGACATGCGCATCTCCGCGGAATTCATGGCTTACAATTCCCGCGAAGGCAGATCGCATGCTGTCGCAATCTTTCTCGACCCAAAGGCCTAACCCGCCGATGCAGCGAACCGCTGGCAGCTCTGCATTCCCGCCTTCGATGCCTTCCACCTTTTACCTGCAGCGACGCGCGCCCTCGCTAGCGGTCGCTGATCTTGTGTCTCGTTAGACGAAAGGCACACATGTTTGGACTGCCACGAAATCAGAACCAGTTGCAACCGCCTCCAATCGCAGAGAGCGAGCCAGAGGCCGTCGAAGTATTGAGAGTCTGGGCTGCTCCTGGAAGTCCGCAGCAGCTGACGTTGCGCACGACGTGGAAAGATGCTGGCGCATGGGGACTGATGCTCGTTGACATTGCACGCCACGCGTCAAAAGCGTATGCGAGTGAGGGACAAGATCCCAAAGCCGTTCTGAAACGCATTCGAGATCTCTTCGACGCCGAATGGGAGAAGCCCACTGATGAAGCGCGGGACATCACGCCACGGTAACGCTCATCGTCTAACCAATCGCTGGAGCCAACCGCTGGCCGTTGTACTGAGAAAGTTGAGGGTTGAGAGATGATAGTTGAAAGTAAAGCAAAAGCTCCCGCCAGCGGTGGTTGATCTTGTTCTCGTTAGACTGAACCCATGAGCAAGAATTCGATGACCGTTATTGCAGTTTCAGTGTGCGCCGGCTGGGGCGCGGTCATCTGGCTCGCCTCGTCATACATTACCGGCAAGCAGGAACCCTGGGACGCTCACAGCCTGGTCTATCCTCTCAGCTTGTTCGTCGCCGGATTCATCGGCGCGTCACTTATTCCCCGTCGCTTCTGGCTTGCCGCTGTGGCGGTCTGGGCGGGCCAGACGGTCGGATTCTTGTGGCGCGTCTTCACCTCTTCCGAGGCTGGCGGATTGTGGCCCTTAGGTTTGGTGATCGCCTTGCCGCTGTATTCGCTTCTAAGTCTGCTTGGAGCGTTCCTTGGCTGGCCGGCAGGCACGCTGCTTCATAGATTTCTTGACAAAGGGAGGAAAACCGAGCCATCCGCGGGAGCGAACGGGACCTCGCTTCGTCGCTCACTTGATCGTTAGGTCGATTTTGGCTGAATTCCAAATTGGGCCAGAGCGGCAAGCGTTTTTTCCATCGGCAGGCCGACAACGTTTGTGTAAGAGCCGTCGATTTTTGCGATGATGTCCGCGCCGCAACCTTGGGCGGCATAAGCGCCGGCCTTGTCCAGCGGATCCACTTTCGCGAGGTACTTGTCGATCTTCGCCTCGGTCAAACGCCGAAAACGAACACTCGAAAATTCATGAAACGTTACCGGTTGTCCGGCGGCGAAACGATAAATGAAAACGGCGGAACACACCTCGTGCGTTTGTCCGCTCAGACGCCGTAGAATTTGCGCAGCCTCGCTAAAATCCGCAGGTTTGCCGATAACTTTGCCCTCGAGCGCAATCAATGTGTCGGCCGCGAGCACGACTCTATCGGGACGCAGTCGTGCAACTGATGTCCCTTTTCGAATCGCGTTCCACATCGTGAGTTCACGCAACGTAAAATCGATATCGAACTTTTCCTCGATTCGCGGTGAAACAGTTTCGAAATCAAAGCCGGCTTCTGCAAGCAACGCGGCTCGCCTGGGCGAATCTGACGCCAACAGTAGTCCAACCATGGCGGGAGCAGCCCGAACGCTGCGTTATGGGTTTGGCGAAACGGATGGAGCCGTATTCTTCTTCTCAAAAATGTCCGGCAGTTTTGGTTCTTTGAAATCGTTGGGGACAGTGAACTCAGAATCGCTAATTGGTTCACGGCTTACCGATGTAATCGTGCTCGTAATCTCCGTGCCATGGCCGGAAGGAGTCGCGGTCCGTTTTTTTTCCGACGCCGGCTCTTCTTTGGTCATGACCAGCTGCGTACGGATTGGCAGCCCTGGGAAATCGCGAAAATCGGGCATTTTTGTGTTCGCGGCGTCCCAGAACTCCGATTTGATCGATTGCAGTTGTCCGAGGATAGCAGGGCCATCGGGATAGTTCGGCGCGATCCAGTAAGTAGCTTTGAAATCCGGTCCGTCGTAAGTGTATTTTTCTGTCTCGTAGCCGTTTATTGTTTCCTTTTGTCCTGTCGGCGTCAGTTTGGGTTTTTCGGCGCCTTCTTTCTCTTTGTTATTGTTTCCCGCAAATTTGTTTAACATTTCGGTGACGGCCTTTACTTTGTCGCGCGAAAGACGAACGACGGTCTTTTGTTCGTTCATCAAATTGACTACATCGCCAGTCGTCCCATCCACAATCGTACTGAGCTTTGGTGAAGCGTCGATCCGTGCTTTGTCGCCTTTAATTCTAATCGTGACATTGCTCGCTGGGGCTGTGTCTTCGCCTTTTGCCGCTTGCGCCGCCGGTTGCACAGTAGAGGAGTAAACAATCGTGAGGTCGGCGTGGGCAGAAAGAAGAAAAGAAGTGCCCAAAGCAATCGAACAAAGCGCGATCTTCATGTGGCAAAACAGCTAGATGCCGCCTGCCAAAATGCAAGAAGACATTCCGGTCGATTGAGCGGCTAATGCGGGCCGGCTGGTTAATGAGATGGAGGATCCAGCGACGACTTATGACTCGGATCCCACATTCGAGCGTACCTGATCGAACCCGGCTCGGAAATCGCGGTTTGATTATGTCGATTTTTGCGCCTTGAGCAGCTTGATGGCATCGCGCAATTCCGCCGCGCGCTCGTAAAGCTCCTTGCCGATGGCGGTTTCCATCTCGCGTTGCATGATCTCCAGCTTGGAGAGCGGACGTTTTGCTTTCACTTCCTCGAGCCATTCGTCAAGAAATGCGATTTCGGAGCTTTTGGATACAAGCTCGGGGAAATTTGAGTGCTGGAAAAATTCCGCAATAGCATCGCGCCCACGCTCGATCTCGGACATGGCTTCGCCAAATTTGCCCTGGGCGAGAAGGATGGATGCCTTGGCGCGTGTGTTCATCATGAGCACGTAGGGACGGAACTGTTGCAAGCTCCAGGAAAGCTCGTCGCGGTCAGTGTGCTCGGTCACGAAGGTGAAAAGATCGAGATTGCGTTGTGTATCGCGCACTACGCCCGCGAAATCGTTGATCTGAAAGAGACTTAGATAGCGATGATAATACTGGATGCCTTCCTGCTGGAGTTCGGCGCATTCTTCCGGCGTGAGTTCGTAATCTTCGCCTTTCTCTGCCGCGCGAGCCGCCCGGCTCTGGTGGTATTCGAGGAGCGATTCGGAGTTATGCGGACGCTGGCCATCGGGCCGGCCAGTCATTTCCATTTGCAGTACGCCGAGATCGACCCGCAGTTGCAATTTCTCACGGCCATCGAGCCCGGCGATTTTGCGCACCTTGACGTTGCCATTCTCATGCGGCCAATCCTTCAGGATCGTATTAAGGTCCAAACTCATCGTAGCCGGAACATCGGACATTTAACCTTCGCTTGTCAATAATGTCGCGGTCAGCAAGGACGTGAAGGTTGCCTATCTACGAATCGTTCGATTGCCAAAGTTTGGCCTTTCGCGCAAGCTTCACCAAGATGGAGCAGGCGATCGACTCGTTCATCCGCTTCCTCGCGGTCGAGCGCGGTCTTTCGGAAAACTACCAACTCTCCACCCAACGATCGCTCAGTGATTTCGCGCAATGGTGCGCTGCGAAAAAAACGATAGACGACCCGCGCAAGGTGACGCTGGCGCTCATGAGCGAGTATCTGGCCGATCGCAAACGCGCCGGGCTTTCCGCGTCATCGATCAAACTAATCGTGGTCGCACTCAAGATTTTCTTTCGTTTTCTCGCCGGCAAAGGTGAGATGGATCGCGATCCCGCCGAAGCGCTCGCGCTGCCCCGGATCGAGCGGTATCTGCCCGAAACCCTGAACGAATTGCAGGTTGAGCAATTGTTGGAAAAGATCGACACAAAAGTTCTGCACGGGTTGCGCGACCGCGCGATGATAGAGCTGCTTTATGCGAGCGGGTTGCGCATTTCCGAGCTGGCAAATGCACGCCTGGAGAATTTCAATTTTGAAGAGCGCATTATGCGTGTGACTGGCAAAGGGAACAAAACACGACTTGTCCCGGTTGGTCGCAAAGCGTGTGAAGCGCTTGCAGCCTATTTGTCCACCGAGCGACCAAAACTCGTGAAGCGCCGCAGCAGCAGCGAGATTTTTCTTTCCGAGCGCGGGACAAAATTAACAACGGCGCGTATCTGGCAGATTGTAAAAAAACATGCCCGGCGCTCCGGATTGGAGAAAAATATTTATCCCCATCTTCTCCGGCACAGTTTCGCGACGCATCTGCTCGGAAATGGCGCTGACCTGCGCATCATCCAGGAAATGCTCGGGCACATCTTGCTTCTCGTGATCGCCGGCGCGGCCGCCGCAGTCGCTATCTGGTACGCCTGGCGCATTTCTCAAAAAACGTCGAGCAGGCCTGTCAGCATGTTTCTTCCCCGCGAAACGATTTTTCTGGCACATCTCCCAGACTTCAACCGAACGCGCGATCAATGGCATAATTCCGATCTTTATCTGCTCTCCCGCGAACCAGCCATGCAGGATTTTCTTCGCAAGCCGCTGTCGAAATTCCCGAAAAAAGATGCAGCTTCTCAAACTCTGCGGGATTTCGAACAGCTCGGTCCAAGAGATGCCTTTTTCGCGTTGACTTCGATCGATAATAACAATCCGAAATTTGCAGGCGGCTTCCGTTTCCAAGGCAGCCCAGAAGACGCGGAGCGAGTAATCGGCAAATGGCGGTCGAACTTCTTGGTGAAAAATTTGGACGCGAAGCGTGAAAAGCTTCAGTACGAACATCACGAGATTGAAATTGTCACCGCGACTCCGTTCACATTGGCGACGGCGTACGATCGCCCATGGTTTTTCGCCGCTACCGATCTGGCGGAATTGAAGGCGATCCTCGATCGCGCCGACGGACGCTTTAAAAACTCAAAGGTCGCACTGGATGCGGACGAGGCATATCGCGCGGCGGCGGCTCATATGCCTTCGAGTTACGCAGCGTCTTTTTATCTGCAACCGAAGACGCTTTCCGATCGAATTGCTGCGCTCCGCGCTGCGATCCAATCGCCGGTTTCGCCCGATGAACGCACGATGCTGGAGCAAGTGCGCGGTATTTCTGGCGCGACCAGCTTCGAGAACGGGAAAATACACGATCTGCTTTTTCTCGAAATGCCAGAGTTGGAACATGCAAAGATCACCCGGTCTTCCCTCACGCTTGGCACAAAAGAAACAGTGTTTTATCTATCCATACTGCTTAATGTCGGGCAAAAGTTTGAAGCGCTAAGTCAAGCCGCGGGCGTCGGAGGCGCAACGCAGAAACTTTTTCAAACTTTCTCCAACAGCGGGATTACAGCCGATGATTGGAAGGCCGCGTTCGGGCTGGAGCTCGGATCGTTAGCGGACTGGCCTCCGAGCGCGCGTTGGCCGTCCTTACTGCTCACGCTTCCAGTGATAGATGCGACGAAAGCAGGGGAGATCGTTGAGGCTATCACCCGGAGCGAAGAAGATGCGATTTGGACACAGACCGAAAAGAATGGCGCGCGTTATTTTTCGATGCAGTCACCTGCAAGCCTGATCGCAGTCACACCGACAATTGCTTTGTCAAACCGGACCTTGATCGCCGGTTTCAATCCGGTCTCTGTGGAAGAGGCGATTAAGCGCGGTGGCAGCGCGTCCTCGGAGCTTTCGAATTCGCAAACTTACAAGAATGCCGCGAAATCGGTGCCGAGTCCGAGCAACTTTTTTGCCTACGTCGATACAGCCCTGCTTTATTCCCGGCTCGATGCTTCGCTTCGGCCGATGTTCTTGTTGGCGGCGGCTTTCATGCCGGGGATCACTGATTATATCAATCTTGGCAAACTTCCAGCACCCGAAGTTATCACGAAACACCTTAGCCCGATTGTTTCTTCGCAAAGATATGAGCGCAACGGCTATATCGCTGAATCGATCGGACCGCTCACTCTCGACCAGTCGGCGATTGGCCTGGCGATTCTCAGCAGCGTTGGGGCCGCGGCTCACCAGAAAGCGGGCACCGGCTCAAAGGGATGGGGTTCTTCCCCGACGGGTACTTCGCATCCATCTTTAAACCCGTTGCCCACGGCCCAGCCAGCGCCCACGCCTTAGGAGTGCGTCATTTCGGCGCTCCTTTGGCGATTCCAAAAATTGGTCGAGAAAAAGCTGCTGCACGTTACCAAAAATGTGCTATCCTTTTGGCCCTATGGCTATTCTAAAGAAAAATGCATTTTCCCGCCGAGTCCCAGATTTGGTAACCGAGGAGCTGGTTGCTGTCCTCTCCCGGCGTTCTTCTTTCGAGTTCAAGCAGCTTTTCGATATCGTCCACGAAAATCTGCGGGCGCGGAACGCGGCAAGCGGCGGCGAGGAAATGCTGCGGCTTCGGGCTTACGAGAAACTACAAAATCTCGTCGCACGCGGTGCGGTCAAAAAGAATGGCAAGAAATACAAAGGCCTCCCTTCGGCTCTGGCAAATGCGATCGCGCCGCAGAATGGTCAGATTCCGAGCCCGAGGCTTGTTACGGTAAAGTAATCTCGACGATACAAAGCTAGGCGCATCGGGATTGCAAATGCTGCGCGAATATCTGCCGGTCCTCCTGCAAGTTATCGTAGCAATATTGTTTGCCGGCTCAGCGCTTGTGGTGAGCGTGCTGGTCGGGAAAAGCGGAAAACGCACACGGGCGAAGGATACCGCCTACGAATGCGGCATGCTGCCGCAAGGGGAAGCGCCGCCCAGGTTCAGCGTAAAGTTTTATCTGGTGGCGATGCTCTTTATTCTCTTCGACCTCGAGATCGTGTTCATGTACCCGTGGGCAGTGGTTTACAGAGAGTCGATCAAGCAGAGCGGGCTCATCTTCTGGAGCATGTTCAGTTTTATCTCGATATTGATGGTGGGCTACGTTTACGCAGTCAAAAAAGGCGCGCTCGACTGGAAGAGATAATCAGGCTGCTTGACCGGCAGACTGGGTGCGTTGTCCAGCGTGCAGTTTAGATCACTGCCTCTACGGCTACCATTTTGTCATTCCGAGCGGAGTCGAGGAATCTCTTACTGTTTGATAATATGAGATGTCTCGACTTCGCGCGACCTGACAAATTGCAGGTGATTGGATTCGCGCTTGCGCGCCCGGCTCGAACCACCTAATAGCTTTAACTTTCATGATTCACCATACCGTCCTTTACAAACTCAAGCCTGAGGTCACTCCCGCCCGTGTCGAGGCAATGATGATGAACACGCGGATGCAGCTCTTGAAAATACCTGAGGTTTTGAGCATCAAATGCGGGAAGCGAGTCGATCCTGAATTGCCATGGCCATTCTTCATCGCGATCGATTTCGAATCGATGGACAAATACGCCATCTTCCGAGAAGACCCGGTCTACGTGAAGTTTATGGAGGAAGTGATCAAGCCGAATACAGACGATGCCTTGACGTTGGATTTCGAGATGGATCCCGGCAAAGACGTGCGATTTTCGTGATTGTCGCCGCCCCGAAAACCTTCGGGACAGTTCTTCTTCGTGGCGTTGCTATTTCTGCGCGCTGCGCGTAATCATCGAGCCGGATGCGACTCGGTTACCTTTATTCGCGCTATCCCGTTATCTCACAAACGTTTTGTGACACGGAAATGCTGGCGTTGGAACGGATTGGCGTCGATCTTGAGATTGGCTCGATTTATCCGCCGCTCACGAGTTTGCGTCACGAACATATCTCTCGGTTGCGCGCGCCTGTTCACTACGCTCCACCCCAGAAAATTCTCAGAATCTGGGAAGAAAATGCAAAAACGACTGGCGAATGGCCAGTCCAGCTTGTTAATCGGCACGGGCAAAAATACGGCCGGCAAGTAAAGGCCGAGCAGCGAGCGCGCAATGCCCTCTATTTCGCCGAGCTTTTCACGCGTAGTGGCGTCGATCATTTTCACGTTCATTTCGCCAACCGCGCAGCGCACACGGCCCTTTTCCTGAAAACAATCTCTGGAATTCCTTTCAGCGTCACCGCGCACGGACAGGATTTCATGAAAGATCTCGGCAATGATGATCTGCTCCGGGAAATCTGCGCGGCAGCGGAGTTTGTCGCGGCCGAGACCGATTATAGTCGCGACCTGCTTCGCCAGCGTTGTCCCGACTCCGCTGCGAAAATTCACGGCGTTTATAACGGCATTGATTTGGAGCATTTCCCGATCCCTTTTTTGCCGACGGCCCGCTCACAGCCGCTCATCGTCAGTGTTGGCCGGCTGGTTACGTTTAAAGGATTTGAGCAGCTTATTGATGTTTGCGCGGAACTGAGCCGAAGAGGCCTCGATTTCATCTGCGAGATCATTGGGGACGGACCGCTGCGCGAAAATCTTCAGGAAAAGATCGACAGGCTGAGCCTCTCGTCTCGCGTAACTTTGCTCGGCTCTCTCTCACAAGGCGAGGTTTTCGAGAGGCTGCAAGCAAGCGATATTTTCACGCTGCCTTCGATTACTGATCGCCAGGGTGCCAGCGACGTTTTTCCAACCGTGATCATGGAGGCGATGTCGGCCGCACGTCCAATTGTTTCGACTCGGCTGGCCGGGATTCCCGAATTGGTGGTGCACGAGGAAACAGGGTTGTTGGTGCAGCCGGGCGATACGATGGCTTTGGTCGAGGCGCTCGAACAGCTCATCCGAAATCTTGAATTGCGATTGCGTTACGGCCGTGCCGGGCGCAGGCGAATCGAACAACATTTTCGCATCGAGCAAACCATCGGGCCACTCGTCGAACTTCTGCAAAGAACTTGCATCGCTCCACCAAAACCTAAAACTGCTCCGGGACTCCGCCAGATTGCGTACCTGATCGATCGCTGGCCCGACAAGAATTTGCCACTCATTGAGCGCGAGCTTGAAGAAATGAATCGGCGCAACATTTCTATAGTGCCATTCGTCTGCGAATTGGACTCGGCAATCCGTTTGACTCGAGTTATGGAACGAATGGCGCCGCGGCTGGAGTTCTTACCCGACGCGATGGTGATGGAGGCAGAATGGCGTGCGAACCCCGCTCTCACGCAAAAATTGGAAGAGCAGCGAGCACAGGAAACCGAGCGCGTGCCGGAGGGGATTTTCCTAAGGCAGGCGCGGTTCGCTCTCGTGTTGCGCCGGTTGCTGCTGGAAAAAAACGTCTCCCATATCCATGCCACGACTTCGCGGGCGCTCGTGTGCGCGCTCATTTTGCAGGAACTTGTCGATGTTACCGTCAGCGCTACGATTGAGGGCCGTTCGGAATTGCCGCAAAACTGGATCAGGAGCGTAATACGCCGATGTGAGGGTGGACGCTTGAGCGATCGCAAAATGCTCCGGAGTTACAATGATTCATTTCTCCGCGATAAAGCGGCATTCCGTTCTATGCCGCGGAAGGCAGTTGGATTATTTGGGGAGAAGATCGGGATGGATTTGACCGGAGGCGCAAGTTTCTGGCAGGAATGGTCGGAATTGCTGAAGCGCTGGCGTCGGGAGAAGATGCCGGGCGAATCCAAAGCAAGCGCATGAACAAAAAGGCCATTCTTCTTGCCGGCGGCGCCGGGACGCGTCTCTTCCCGCTCACCAAGATTGTCTGTAAACAGCTTCTGCCGATTTACGACAAGCCGATGATTTGCTACCCGCTCGCGACATTGATGCTCGGCGGTCTACGGGAGATTCTAATCATTACCACACCGAAGGATCTGCCGATGCTTCGGGATTATCTCGGGGACGGTCGCCAACTTGGCATTCGGATCGAATACGCGGAGCAACCGAAACCAGAAGGAATCGCCCAAGCTTTCTTGATTGGCGCAAAATTTATCGGCGATTCGGGAGCGTCGCTTATTCTGGGCGACAACATTTTCTACGGGAAACTCGATTTTTATCGGGACGCTCTCGCCATCGAGCGAGGGGCTTGCATTTTCGGATATCAGGTCCGCGACCCACAGCGTTACGGAGTGGTCGAATTCGACGCCGACGGCAAGGCAATCAGTCTCGAGGAAAAACCGAAACAACCCAAGAGTCACTTCGCGGTGCCTGGCCTTTATGTTTATGACCAGCGCGTTGTCGATTTTTGTCGAACACTGCGCCCTTCCGCACGCGGCGAGCTCGAGATCACCGATTTGAATTTGCTCTACCTGGAGGAGAAACAACTGCATGTGAAATTGCTCAGCCGCGGCATCGCCTGGCTCGACACCGGCACGCAGACGAGCTTGCTCGAGGCCGGGAATTACATCGCGACGATCGAACATCGACAGGGGTTAAAAATCGCGTGCCTTGAGGAAGTTGCCCTGCGCATGGGCTTTATCAGTCAATCAGATCTGGCCGCCATTATCGACCGCCTGTCGAAGGGCGAATATCGAGATTATCTGCAGATGGTTTGCGACGAGGGTCCTACCGTCGCTCCAGAACCGGTCGGTTAGGAGGCCGCTATTTCGGCTGTTTGCGCAACAGGTGACTCGTGTCAGCGAGCAGTTTCGTGATCGCGTCCGCTTCGGTCGCCTCGTAGTAACCGCGGATTTGACCATATCGATCCACCAACACCATTCGGATGCTGTGCACCGGAATCCCGGCTTCGTCGCTACCATCCGCGACCGCGAGTTTGAATCCATTATGAGAAAGATCGTAAATCGCGGATTTCGGCCCGGTGAGAAAATCCCACCGTTTCGGGTCCGCGTGCAATTTTTCCGCGTAACCGCGCAACACCTCCGGCTTATCCTTTTCCGGATCGACACTGAACGACACGAGGTGTACATCCGTTTTTTCCAGTGGCTTTTGCAATTCGCTCATCCGTGTGCTGATCATTGGGCATGGTCCAGGGCAAGTCGTGTAAATAAAATCCGCGATCCAAATTCTTCCGGCCAATTGCGCGGAGCCAAACGACTGTCCGTTCTGATTGACGAGCTGAAAAGATGGAACCGTGCCGTAAGACGAAACGGTTCGTTGCCGGAGCGCGGCCACTTCGATGTGACGCAGCCATAGCAGTAGTCCAAGCGTGATAACCGGAACCAGGATGAGCGTCATCTTCCACAAAGCCGAAGTTCTTGAAGACGCACGATTCACTGCCAAAGAAGTCGCATCCATGAGTGTGTTAACACGGGAGGCTGTAAGGGAAGCTGCCAGCTTCCCCTACAAAAGCTCCAGCCGTCGCATTCACGATTTCGTCAAGACAAGGCCGCCCAGCAACAGCGGCAGATAAACAATCGATGTAACGAACAATAAACGGGCGGCTCCCACGGTGCGCATTTTTAGGAATCGCATTGCCACGGCGATAAAGCACGACCCAAGCACAAGCTCGATCGCAAGGTAAACCGGTGTGACGATTCCGAGAAACGCGGGCAGGCCTGCTATAACCAGGAGCAAAATGCAGAAAAACACACTTTGGCTGGCGCTGCGCTCACCGCTGCGGTCCTCGCTCGAAATCATGCGGAAGCCTGCGCGCGAATAGTCATCGCGGTACATCCAGGCAATTGCGAAGAAATGCGGAAGCTGCCATAATAGCAGAATTGCGAAAAGGCTCCATGCGCCAGCGTCAATCGTCCCGCTCGCCGCCGCCCAACCGATCATCGGCGGAATCGCACCGGGAATTGCGCCAACTGCAGTGTTCGCGTTGCTGGTGCGTTTTAGCGGGGTGTAACCGAAGATGTAAACGAGGATCGTGACAGCCGCGAGCGCGGCGCTGAGCACGTTGCTGGCAAGCCCGAGATAACCAACGCCAAAAATTGAAAGAGCAACGCCGAGCGTAAGCGCTTCGGCAGGTCGCATGCGCCCGGCGGGAACCGGGCGGCTCCTCGTTCGACGCATCAGCGCGTCGAGCTTGCGCTCCCACCATTGATTTAGCGCAGCTGCTCCGGCCGCCGCCGCCGCCGTTCCAAAGACAACGTTAAATAATGCGGCGTATCTGATTGGCGACTGCGCTCCAAGATAAAAACCGACGGCCGTGGTAAGCAGAACAAGCAACGTCAACCGAGCCTTGACCAACTCGGCGAAATCAAGCACCCGGCTTCGCGCGGATCCGTCATTCGTTGCGACGGTCGCAGTTTCGATTGCGGCTGTTTTCATGAGAGGCCGGCTTGTGGCACCGGCATCTTGCCTGCGTACTCGGGATTCGCACGGCCTCGAAGCGTGCGCCACCCAGATTGAATTCGCCAGCAAATCGCCGAAATGCTCACCCCAAAACATAGCATGCCCGCCCCGACTGCGACATGAGTGGTTGCGATATCGGCCGCCTTGTTGCTCCAAATTGTCCACGCTCCGAGCGTGAACTGGCAAGCGAGCAAAGCGAGCCACAAGATTGATAACCTCCTAAGCGTAGGCACATGGCGCGCATCTCTCCAGGCGCGAAGACAAAATGCAATCACTGCAATCGCGATAAGCAACGCCAGAAACCGGTGCGCCATTTGCAGCCAGATTTGGAAAGCGTCCACATTGGATAGAGCGCGTGCATCGCGCCAGACGTTGATTTTTAC
>WNGJ01007025.1_pt1 | contig 14811 bp, 9 predicted proteins | sample 5400611 | NCBI WGS metagenome assembly WNGJ01 (sample SAMN13153375, study PRJNA577476) | soil metagenome | isolation source: 40 cm soil or saprolite under Garry oak tree replicate 1 | place: USA:California | collected 2016-06-15
AAATACTTACCCCCGAGGAGGCTTACTGCCCTACCACAGCTGCAAATGCCGTGGCTGCTGCCCAACTTTCGAAATAGCACACTGGCTTTGCACGTCCTCTTGCGCAAAGGTTTCGCCGTAGAGCCATTGGACGACAGGGATTGCGTCGCGCAAGGGACGGACCAAACGCTCAGGGGGAGGGAGAAGGAGAAACTGTCTCAGAGTGTCCTGCTATTGCTGCAATCTGTCAATGACCAATAAGAGCCAAACGTCCACCACAGGGTCACTTGGCCGCCACTGCAGAACCCGCCTGCTCAAACACCTCGCATTGCGTCACACAGAATGCGGAGACTGCAGTAGCAATCTCAAATTGGCTGAGGTCATGACCCAAGAGCCTTACCAGTCTGCCCACCGCGTCTTTTGGATCATGGACAACTGCTCCGCTCATCACCGCGAGCCCAGTCGCTGCCGAAGCATCTTGCGAACGTTCTTAGGAAACGAACTTCGGGTTTTGGCTAGTCTCGCGGCCTGGGGCTGATCGGTTCCTCATTTGAGCAAATTTTCGAACGTTAGAGTCTTTAACTTCACGGTGCCTCCTCTTTGTGCGCACCACCCTGGCTCGATCACGATCAGGGTTCGGGAAATGCCGGCTGCAACTGCACGCCCATCGGGATCGTGCTATAGATAGCGTCGACTCCCAGCGAGGCGAAAAAGTTCCAATCGGCCGGCGTGTTCGCTGGATCGGCGAACGTGCGCAAGCCGAGTGAGTGGGCCGCCGCCACAAATGCCGCGCCACTTCCGGGCTGCTGTTGCTCGGCTGGTCCAAAGAAGTCCATCTCACCGCCCACAATACGGACCTGAAGGGCCATCCCCGTCGCGAGGAACTGCTGCGGGGAAGCATAGCCCGGCAGACGAAATACCTGCCCAATTTCAGCCCAGGTTAGGCCTAAGGAGATGTTTTTGTTGATGATGGTGACCGGCAATCCCGTAATGGCCTCAATCTGCGCCGGAGTCAATAACTGCAAACCCGAAATATCCAGCTCGCGCGGGATTCCCGGCGCGGCTTGAGCGGCAAGGTAAAGCAGGGCCGGCGAGAAGGAATCAAAAATCACCTTGTCGGTCATGTTGGTCTTGCGCACCTCAGAGACCGCCGCCGACACCAACGGCTGCTCGAATTGATCTGCGGGATCGCAATGCGGCGAGAAAGCCTTCAACTCGACAATCAAGATGCCACCCAGATCGTCGCCGGACCTGTTGTTGAACTCCCTTGCGACATTGATCACTTGGCGAAGCTCCGGCACGTAGGGCAGGCGCTGTTGAAGCTGGTCGAGCGTCAAAGAATGGATGCAGGTAAAGTCGGTGAGAAAGTCATCGTGGAAGACGGCCAGCCGGCCATCCTGGGTCAGCTGTACGTCCACTTCGACGACGCGCGCGCCCAAGTTGTAGGCCAGCCGCACCGAGTCGACAGTATTCTCGATTGGCAATGCCGGATTCTCCCCGGTGTTGGGGCCGACTCCGTGGTGTCCGATAGCAATCGGACGCACGTTAGACCGCAGGAAATCCTCCGCGGTACTGTGTGGGTGATCCTTATCGTCATCAGGTTCATCGCTGGCTCGCGCGAGGCCGCCGCAGAGATTCAGACTGAGAATCAAAGCGCCCAGCCAAATGGGCGGGGTCAGCATTTTGAAGAGAGTTCGCGTCCGTTGCATAATTTGCTCCTTTCCAAATTCCCGGCACCGAAAATCGGCGTCACTGAAGAGCAGGAAACAACACTGATTCCTCGACGATCAACCGACAAGAAGCCACCTAAACTTAAGAGCTTCTAACCGCAAAAGCTCCCATCGGCGTGCCATCGCTAGCTCGCATTTCTGCCTACCTGATTGTGGTCAACAGACCACCGCGCCTGCAGCGTTTCCACATACCTGAATCTCTCCATTGCGGCCGCATAACCCGGGTGGTTGAAGGGGCCCTGCTCGGAGGACAACGTACCGAACAGCCGGTCGAACAGAAAGAAGCCGATGCCGAAGTTCTTGTCCATCAATCCGCGGTCGTTCGACACCCGGTGATGGATGTCATGCCGCTTTCGTGCGCCCCGGAACCAAGCCTTGAGAACCGAATTGCGCTCCATCCAGAAGTTCTTCACATGCATCTGGTCATGCAGATAGCTGAACATGAGGAAGGTCCACGCCAAGGTAGTCCCGATAGACACTGTCTGATCGAATAAGGAGACCCTGAGCAGCCGGAGAACAACAACGACAGTAGTCAGAATCATAGAACTCGGGACAATCCATTCCAGCCCAATATTCCCGAGAGCGACGCTGCCAGTGGTTGCGTCGAGGTATTCCTCACTTGGCCGCTGCTTTTGCAGCGGTCCGTAAAGAACCATGTGGTGTTTCATATGGCTCATGCTCAGCCATGGAATCCATCCGGTATGCAAGAGGCGGTGAAGTAGGTATCCCAATAACTCGGCTACTGCGATCGAAGTTCCCACCCAAGCCGCGAAATGTAAGATCCGGAGCATGAGCTCTCCTGGAATTCAAGGCCATGGCCGTCCGCCAAGGGTCGTGAATTCTACTGCCCGGGAATCTTCCAGTGCCGCCCAGATTCCTGTCGGAATCTTGTTGGGGCGTCACGCTTAAGTTGTTGGTTCCTCGAGCAGAGTCTGTGATCAAAGCCAAGAACCACCTTAGTGAAGGGCACGTCGGATGCCAGAAGGGAAGGACATGCGCAAGAGCGACCATCCATGATAGGCGGGGACCTATGGAGGGCAAACAGCACGCAGGTATGGACCACCGAGCGTAGGAACAAAGAATCTTCAGAGAGGTAGAGGGCTACTGATCAAGGGAACGCGAGGACCCTGACTTCACCATCTTCGCGCGAAGTCCTTCCCGGCTGATGCCGAGAATCTCGGCCGCGTGCGTACGGTTGCCGGCGGTGTGTTGCAGGACGACCTGAATCAGTTTCTTCTCCATTTCCGCAAGGGACATGGGTTGGATATCAGCTTCTTGCCGAATCGCAGCCTTGCGTCTGGCGATGCGCTCGTTGAGCGCACTTGCAGGAATCTCTTCTCCCGCCGGGCACATCGCTGCCAGACGGGCCATCTCTCCTTCCAGTTCCCGGACGTTCCCCGGAAAATGATAGGCCAACAGCAACTGCGTGGATTCATTGCTGAGGCGGGGGGGCAGCACGGCTCGCCTTCCGGCGTAGGCTCGCAGGAAATGGTCCGCCAGCATTACCACATCGGTGCTACGCTCGCGCAGAGGTGGAACCTTCAGGGTCACAGTGGACAAACGAAAATAAAGGTCCTCACGAAAACGCCGCTGTTCAACCTCCCTCTCAAGATCACGGTTTGTGGCGGCAATCACGCGCACGTCGACCTGTTCGGGCTGGGCGGATCCGACTCTGTTGAAATCTCCTGACTGCAGGATACGCAGCAACCGAGACTGGAGTTCGAAAGGTATTTCGCCGATCTCGTCAAGAAACAATGTGCCGCGGTTGGCTGAGCCGATGAGTCCAACGCGGTCGCGATCGGCTCCGCTGTAAGCTCCACGCACACATCCAAACAGTTCGGACTCGATCAACGTGGCAGGGATAGCCGCGCAGTTCAAAACGACGAAAGGGCCTTTGGCCCGTGCGCTGCGGCGGTAAATGGCCCGGGCCAGTAGTTCCTTGCCTGTTCCAGTCTCGCCTTGGATGAGTACAGTCAGATCTGTGGGCGCAACCTTCGCAAGCGTTTCGAGAGCGGCGAACATGCTTGGATCAGCCGTAATGATGCCGTCACTCTCGCCATACATGAGCTCAAGATCGCGAGCTTTCTGACGGGCGCTCTCGATGGCCACCGCCGTGTGCAGGCGGGGTGCCGCCAAAGCGCATATCTCGGACAACAACCGTTCGTGGCTTTCATTGAAGTGGTTCGAAACTTCCCGATTCTCCAGATAGATGACAGCGAAAGCATCATTCCTGACGATCAGGGGCGCACACAAAACGGAGCGGAGATGAAACCTCTTCACGCTCTGCTTGTCTCGAAGAACTGACGACTCCAGCGCATCGTGAACCAGCAGCACCCGCCCTTCCTGCACAGCCATTCCTGCGATGGTGGTGCTAATCTCCCTCTCTCGCTCGGCCAGTGTTTCGTTGCGGAAATTGCGCGCGGCGGTGGCGCGAAACTCGCCGTTTTCCCGGGCTACGACGCATCCCCGGTCAGCTCCCAGCGCTTGGATCGTCATGTCGAGAATGTTGGCGAGCAACTCCCCGTAGTCCTGCTCTTGAAGCAAACTCCGGGCAACGCCGTAAAGCACGTTTGCCCTGTCGGGAGAACTTTGGTTCATTGCTTGATACCCCTGATGTTGGGGCTGGTCATTTCTTCAACCCCAAGCGCCCAAGCAACACGGGAAACCTAGGGTCGCTCCGGAGCGGGCTTGCCATGGGGTCGGTGGGCAGATATACGAGGTACTCACAGCGCTCTGCGTAGGCTTTGTCGAGCCAGGCGAAGGCCTCGTTCTTGTCGCCAAGACCTGTGTAGACCATCGCAATGTAGAGACTCGGGACGTATCGATTCCTGCTCATCTGCTGCAACTGGGAGATAATTTTGCGTGCTGCCGCCGGCTGCCCGGAAACAGCATCGAGATGTCCTAGCAGGGCGAGAACAGCAGGGTCATTCGGGGCGAATGCCAGAATTGACTGGTAGGCATGCAAAGCCTGTGGGTACATAGCTTGTTGTTCATAGGCGCGACCCACGTTGATGACTGCCACGGCATAGTTCGGATCAAAAGAGAGAGCCGTTAGGTCCGACCCGATACTTTCCCTAAATTGCTTCGCCTGATAGTAGGCCTCTCCCAGCGCAGTGTTGAGCAGAGGAGCCCTTGGTTCGATCGACACCGCTCGTTTCCGCTCGGCAATGGCCTGGTTCAAGTCACCCATGGCTGTCAGGTAATAAGCGTAATACTGATGCGCCGTAGCGTAGTCCGGCCGCAGCTCAATTGCTCTCTTGAATTCCTTTTCAGCGCCAGCGTAGTTCCAATCGTACACAAGCGCGGAATATCCCAGAGATACATGGGCCTCTGCGAGTCTTTCATCCAATGCAAGCGCTTTCTGAGCATTAGCCTCGGCTTTGGGGAAGGCTTGGTTCGGCGGTAAAGCTGTATAGGGAAGAGTTCCCAACAGCGCATAACAGTCAGCCAAACCAGCGTAGGCGGGGGCATAGGTCCCGTCGTATGCGATTGCCTCTTGAAAAGAAGACACGGCTTCCGTAAGGCTCTGTGTGGTTCGCCGATTCCACAAAAGGCGCCCTTTCAGGTAGGCTTCGTATGCCTTGGGGTCCACTCTATGCGCGAGTTGCGCATCTTTAGGTTGTACATCTTTAGGGAGTGCTGCCAAGATATTCCGTACGATGTCATCTACAAGCGCGCCTGGCGGCCCTTTGAGGTCCACCTGGTGTTTATCGCCCACAATGCCCGTCTGGTCTCTGCACAACACAAGTTGATCCGTGACAATCAAATAATCGCCTTCGCGGCGAACTGCACCTGCGAGAACGTAGGTTGGTTTTGGATCGCTATGTTCACAGGCTTGCGCAAAGCTGAGTTCAGACTGTGTTGTGGTTAGTTCGGTCACCCCCAGTCTCTGGGAGTGAAGTTCGCTCAATCGAGTAAAGATCTCTTCTCTCACGATCTCGGCAAGCGGGCGCGCTTCACCATCGTCACCGAGCGTCTTGAATTGCTGGACAGCCAGCATCACCCTCCGAGGACTGAGCCACTCTAAGCCTCGAATGACGGCGAACACGACAATCGCGCCAAGCAGCACCTTCGCCATCATCGAGAGCCAATTCTGCGGGACCACAGGCGGTCTCCGGATTCTCTTGGAGTTGGGCGTAGGCGGGAGGGGATGGATGACGCTCGTGTCTTCCTGCAAGCCCACTCGCTTTACGATTTCCTGGAATCGCGGATCCGAACGCAGCCTGTCGAAGACAGACCCAACTTTCAGATAGATCAACAACCCGTCGCGCTCCTCAACCGCCTTTTCCAGCCAATGAAAGGCATCAGCGATCATGCCCAAGCCGGCATACACCATGACAAAAGCGGTGGGGGGCACGTAGCGGCGCTTTGCTGCAGCATGCAATTCGTGCAAGATTTCGACTGCATCCTCGGTTCTTCCGGCTGACGCGTACACGTGTCCGAGGTAACCTGACCAAAGAGGTCTTGCTCCGGCGACCGCCAAGGCTTGCTTGAACTCGGCAATCGCCTCGTCGAATCTGCCTTTCCGTCCGAACGTTAGCCCGAGGACAAGGTGAGGGAGCGGCAACTTGGCATCCATCGTTGCGGTTTCGCGAAGCTGCTCAATGGCCTCCTCATTCTGCCCTGAGGTGTAAAGTAGCAACCCTAAACTAAAGTGCATCAGAGGAGACAATGGGCTAAGTTGCCGCGCAGTCTTCGCTTCCACGAAGGCTTCATCGAAGCGTCCCGAAACCGCCAAATAGGTCGAGTACCAGTAGTGCGCTCCGGAATAATCGCGATTGAGTTCAAGCGCCCGCTTGAATTCCTTCTCCGCATCCTCCCAGGCCCAATCAAAACGGAACTTGACCATCGCCAGCGACAAGTGAGCCTCAGCATTGGATTCATCGATACTCAACGCCCGCAAAGCAGCCTCTTTCGCCTTGGGCATGATTTCGGCAGGGGCCTTGAGGCCATATTCCCCTGTACCCATCAGAAGGAGACAGTGAGCCAAACCGGCGTAGGTAAGCGCGGACTGTGGATCGATCTCGATAGCCCTCTGGTAGTACTCCACGGCCTTCCGGAAATCCTCATCCGTCACACGGTTGTTCCAGTGGTATCGGCCCTTCAAATAGAGGTCGAAGGCTCTGGGGTTGACCGACGCGGATTCGGAATTGTCGGATTCGACCTCTACTGTGTCCAGGAATGAGGGATCCAGGGCAGAGTTGCTCGAAGAAGAACCCGGAGCAACGGCCAACGGTTCACCGCGAGGGTGCAGCCGGGCGCGTATCTCACCGGCGATCGCCATGGCCACTTGTGACTGCAGGCTCAGGATATCGCGGAGGTCCCGGTCGTAGCTCTCTGTCCAAAGACGCTCATCCGTGCGGGCTTCGATCAATTCAGCCGTGATACGCACCCGATCACCATCGCGACGCACCGAGCCCTCTACGATGGCGTCTACACTCAATTCCCGCGCGATCTGAGGGAGTGTTTTCTGGGTATGTCTGTACCTCGTGCTCGAAGTACGCGAAATGACGCGCAATCCCCCCACCTTTGCCAGTGCTGTGATCAACGATTCCGTCAGTCCATCCGCAAAATACTCTTGCTCGGGGGAGCCCGAAAGATTCTCCAACGGCAGCACAGCAACGGAGCGCATCGCCGGCGCCCGGGCGCTCGGAGCTGGCCGCCTCTGATGCGAGTTGCCGGGCTCAATTGCTTCCAGCGCGGCTCGAATTTCGTTAGCCTGCTGATATCGCTCCCCCACCTCTCTACGCAGGCAGCGGGAGATGATTGTCGAGAGCGATTCCGGGACGTGACCGGGCAGCGGCAACGGAGGCTCATGCAATATCGCAGCCCCCAACTCAATAAAGGTGGCTCCTTTGAATGGCATTTGACCGCTGGCCATTTCGTACAGCAGCACACCAAAGCTCCAGATGTCGCTACGGATATCACTCGGAAAATGTCTCAACACTTCCGGAGGCCAATACGCAGGGGTGCCTGCTATGGCACCCGAACTGTGCTTGCTGTCAAGAGTCTCAAGCGAACCGGGAATCTGGATACGGCGTTGAATCTTCGAAAGGCCGAAATCCAGAAGCTTGATGTGGCCGTCCCGCGTGACCATCACATTGCCACTCTTGAGATCGCGATGGATGACCCCGTGCTCATGCGCGCAGGAGACCGCCTTGGCAATCTCAATACCGTAGGCGACGACGAGTTCGAAAGAAAGTCCCACGCCCTCAGGAATTACACTCGTGAGAACCTGCCCTTCGACGAACTCCATTACAATGCCGGCTTGACTGGGATCATCCACAAAATTCTTGATCCGACAGATATTGGGGTGATCCAAGGAGATTGCGATCCGCGCTTCCTGCTCGAGCTGTCGGCGGTCGGACTCGTCGGGAATCTTGTCTTCGCTAACCAATTTGATGGCGTCTAGACATTGAAGCTTCGGGTCCCAGGCGCGGTAGACGACACCCATACCGCTGACAGCCACCAACTCCTGGAGTTGGTAGCGGCCGAAGTATCTCCCCGCGAATGGCGCATTGCTCGACAATGCGGCAGATGTTAGATCGGGTGCATGCGCAAGTCAAACAATTTTCAGGCCTTGCTGCGGAGGCCGCGACGAAGTTCCTTCTGACCCTACAGGGCTGAGCGCAGTCTGGCCATGCCTGTTCGGACCGGTTCGCCACAAGCGCACAATGGCAATAATTAGTCCCACCGGCACGCAAAGTCCAAAAACAATGGCCAGCAGCAGAAGTGTGTAAGGCGAGGCTGACCAAAGACGGCGCAGGGTGCTCGGCTGTACTAGCATTCCGAGGGCAGCAATCGGCAATACTAGGCAGAAGGTTCTCCATGCTTGGTTGACCTTCCAAGGTGCGCCCACCGTCTTGTTCCAGGCCATGCCCGTCAGATAGACGACGATCGGGGATCCGAGCGCGATTGCAGATCCACACTGCCAGTTTATGAATTCTCATTCCATTTTATTGTGTGCACTGACGCAGTGTATAAAGAAACGCGAGAGCATCATATCCAACCTTTACATCGCCCACCACCGCAGCTGCAGTGTTGACCGTGGCTTGTCCCAGCCTTTCCATTCCCAAGTTCTGAAAGGCTAACTTGAGGACGTGATCTTGCGCGATCCCAGACACGCCTTGACTTAATGGCCCTCCACCCGGCAATCCTTAAACTGGCGCAGGCCGTATCAACCGGGACTGAGCTGCAGGCATTGCGAGCAGATCGTGCAGGCTCCGGCTCCGAGCCGACCGATTGCGCGTGGGCTGGCCGGTCCCGGACTGCTGGCGCACGTTCTGGTGTCGAAGTATGCCGATCATCTCCCGCTCTATCGCCAGTGCGAGATGTACGCGCGCGAGGGAGTCGAACTGGAACGATCGACGCTGGCGGACTGGGTAGGGGAAGCAGTGAGTTGCTGGACCCGCTGGTGGAAGCGCTTCATGGTTACGTGATGGCGGCAGGCAAGCTGCACGCCGACGACACGCCGGTACCGGTGCTGGCGCCAGGCAATGGCAAGACGAAGACAGCGCAGTGAACACCGCGATTGTCGGCTCTAACGGAGTTCTGAACAGGGTTTCCGAGGACGGAATTCTTCCCAACTGGTTTCGGCACCCCCATCGCCGCTTCGGGACTTGCCTCTTCCAATAGCGGCGAGCACAAAGCTCTTCCTCGGTGATGAGGCTGTAAATCGTGCCTAGATCGCGACGGTCACAAAATTCGTCTGTCCAGGTTGTGAGGTCTGAATGGTCCGATCGCGCAGTCATAACTGATGAGCCGATTCAGGGCACACTAGAGTAAAGTCATGCTCGATCTTGACTACAACGCCGAACGCGTCCCACGAGTCCGATGGGCCAAGGTCGGCCCCTACCTCTGGACCCGCCGAAGCAGGTGTTCAACAATGGATTTCTGGCATGGTCGCGGGACGGCCGCCGTGTGGCAGCGGTGTGGAGTCCGGCTTACGCCGCCTCCTCCATCTGGATCGTCGACCCGAGCGGACATGAGCCGCTGCGGAAACTTGGCGCTCTTCCAATCACAGTCCATCCTCGCGGGATCACGTGGACGCCCGACGGGTCCGGCGTTGTCATTACGGAGCAGGAATCCATAAGCGATATTGTGATGTTCGACGTCGAGCGGTGAAGTCACCATGGTGGACTGACTCGAAAACCGCGGTGGTCATTTCGTTGTTGCCGTAAAGAGTATCTCCGTGTCGCGCGGTAATTTTGAAGGGAACGGCGTTCATTGGCACTAACCGGAGACTACTGAACCGTGGTGTCATTACTGTGCGGTGATTCCGCTAGCCACCGAATGCTACCGCTGCCCACTTTGTCAGACGCCATGCCACTGCATTCCCCTTGGCGAAGGTGGCACCGAGAAGCCCCCTTCCCTTTTTTGGCCGACCCCAATCTGCGTACTCCTTCACTGAAGCAGATCGAAGATTCTGGCAGGATCTGAAGGACAGGCGCGCCTCATTCTGGGTTCTTCAGCATTAATCGGTGTAATTGATGCGATGTACGTCAACCATCCCCTTCCCACTTCTACGCTCATGCGGGCTCCATGCTCAGTCAATGCAGGATGTACAATGCTTCTCGTTTTCTAGTCAATGCTGCTTCGAGGAAAATCCCATGAAAGCGATACTGTCGGGTTTAGTAGCTCTGTCGCTTCTGGCTGGCATGGCCGCTGCATCTAGCGGCCCCGCCGAGAACGATTACAAAGCGGTTCTCACAAAGCACTGGCAGATCAGCAAAGAGTTTACCCTGGCGGTGGCCGAAGCCATGCCCGCCGAAAGCTACGATTTCAAACCGAATCCGGACGAGATGAGCTTCGGCCAGCTCATGATCCATATTGCGCTTTCCAACTCGGAAGCTTTCGCGAACGCGGCCGGAACCGAAGCGCTGGCTCAACCCTCCGGCACCGACAAAAAGACTGCCATCAAATTTCTTGCCGATTCGTTCGACAGGTGTGTCAAAGACTTCGAGGCAATGACGCCCGCGCAGTTGAACAGGATGGTTGATATCGGGGCAGGACGGCAGGCCATGGCGATTGAAGTGCTCTGGTGGGCCTTTACTGACACCGCGCACCACCGCGGCCAGGCGGAGGTGTATCTGCGCGTGAAGAACATCAAGCCGCCCAGATATGTGTTCTAGCGGACAAGGCGCTTCAAGAATTCTTGAAGCCTGCGCGAAGGCGGCAGTACGAGGATACTGCGAATGCGAGAGTTACGCTTACTATTGCCAAATTACTTTTCATAGCTCACGACCGTGAACGTCTACATGCAGACGATCGAGGGCAGCGTGAAGCAGACGCAAGAGGCGATCTACGCGGAGCTGACGGCACGGCCGAAACTGGTGGGAAGTATCAAGAAAGCGAAAAATTTAGTACGCTTTGGTGCGGTGGGTGTTTTGGACGGTCCGAAGTGATTGTCCCGCAAGGGCAGGGCGCTTAACTCAGCGGTAGAGTGCCATCCTCACACTTCTTCCATATCCAATACATTCAACAACTTGACTAGGCTACCGGGGACTGCCAAGTACCTGAAAATACGTTCAAGAAACGTGCTTCAACGGGTGCGAGTGCGGGTGCTGCGAAAAAGCGCGAAGTCGCACTCTGGAACCCGCTGAGGCGCTCCAAAAATGCTTCAAAAACGCGCCTCAAAAGCGTGACACCGGATAAGTCGCGCTCTGAAATGAACGAGCACCCGCCCGCCGCCGCAGCATCGCTCGTATTTCTTCCGGAAGCACAGGGACACGGGTCGTTCCGCCCGACCTTAACAACGACGCGCTGTGGCACGGGTGTGAACGTAGTGCCATTAGAGGCATGAGCCGAAGTTGCGGCTGAGACTGGCAGCGTTCATACTCCGACCATGACCCTCAAAAACGCGGCGTTGCTGGCACTGGTCGGGACGATATTGATGACGGCTCTCTTGGTGTGGACATTCGTCCTCACCTTCCTCAATGTCCTGCGGGACTTGGTTCCTGCGGTGACGCTGTTCTCGTCATTCATCTATGCGTTTTGCTGCTTCAGTGTGATGGTGTTCTTTTACGTGTTCCACAGAGCGCAGTAGTAATGATTGTTGCCCGCCGCCCCTCAGACTCGCCAGCAGCCCCGAATACTGCCGTTGCGGGCGGTCATTATGGACAGCGATGCCCAACGCCTTCTTCTGATCAGCACCACCAGCTTCTTGCCCCGCGTAATTCCCGTGTAGATCAGATGCCGTTGCAGCAGAGCCAGCGCCGCATCGCTATGTATGTAAAGCAGTTCGATGTGTTCCTTCCTTGTCCGCTGAATGCGGCCGATACTGCGGTCCGCGAAACCAGAGATCGATGGGTTTCTGTACGCTCTTCGCGGAGAAAGGCATTTGTATTTTTCGACCTTCTCCGGCAGATGCGTAAGCGGCATACAGGACCTTCATTACGACCAACCCATCGTCTCCGGTTGCCTGGGGCTGCTCTTTACCCCGCACGCAACGTGCGAAGTGCGTCATCTCCTGAGGGAAGCCGTAGTTCCACAGCTCTTCGAAAACTGGATAGCTCCACCCTTTTGTGCTCGGCGCCTTCTCCACCGCGTAGCCATAACCATTCTCGCTATATGTGGGGAGCGCGTTGCCCATGTGAAGATTGGCGTAGGTCACGCCGTCCGACCCATGTACCTCGATTCGGTCGTCCATTCCGCCACGCCGCCCCCAGCTGTCCTCGATAATGCCTACTGCACCGCCCTCAAATTCCAAAATGCAAACGGCCTCGTCGTCTCCTCGCGTCTTGTCGGCGTGAACGTAGGTGCCCATTTGGCAGTACACAGACTGGATCGCGGGACGCCCAAGGAACCAGTAGCAGAAAGCAATCCCGTGGCAACCGAGATCCATAAGCGCGCCGCCGCCGCAGTGATCCACATCCCAGAACCATGGAGCATGCGGTCCAAAATGCTTTTCGCTTTGCTTCACGAGATGGATTTTGCCGAAGGCGCCATCATCCGCCATTTCTTTCGCCTTTAGATATTTGGGGGTGAAGAACAGTTCCTCGGCATACAGCAGCAGCACACCGGCCTGCCGGGTGACGTGAATCATTTGCTCGCATTCTTCGACCGTCATCGCAAGTGGTTTTTCACACACCACGTGCTTGCCCGTCTGGGCGCAGTTGGCGGTCATCTGCGCATGTAGTTTGTTGGGCGCAGCGATGGTGATCATTTCGATGTCGCGCTCCCTGAGCATCTCGCGATAATCGGTAAACACGCGCGGAATACCATATCTTTTTGCCAGTGCCGCCGCGTTTCCGGGAGTGGGCGAAGCAACCGCTACGACTTCTGCCTCCTCCGACGCGATCTTGAAGGAAGCGGCATGAATGTCGGCTTCGAATTGGGAGCCGATGATGCCGACTTTTACCTTGCCGTTCTTGGACATGCCGGGAATTTCCTCGGTCCTTGTATCAGAAAAGACTAGAGTTATTAACCAACGTTTCGCTGTGCAACTTCGGTCGAATTGGCTAGCCCGCGAGCGAAGGCATGAATGTATGCCGCGTTGCATCCGCAGCAGCCGCCCAGGAACTGAATCCCCTCCGATACCGCTTTCTCGGCAAAGCGCTCGAACGCGTTTCGCGGAAGCTGGATGGCCTCCATTTCGTCGGGGAATTGCTGCAGGCGGGTGAAGCAGGGAGTCGCATCAGTGGTTCGAAACGCGGCAGGCTGAGCGGCAACAGGAACGCTGACCGCTCTGCGCATCTCCCGAGTGATGGTCAACATGCGATCGGGTTCCTGCTCACAGTTGACGCCCACGGCGTCAGCGCCGGCATCCACCATGGCTCGCGCGCAGTCGCCCGGAGAGTGCCCGTCGGAACACTGGCTTAACGTCGGACGGAAAGTCATGGTGGCTACAATCGGCAAGTTGCATGCTCGACTGCACTCAATCGCGATCAGCATCTCTTCGAGATGAAAGAAGGTTTCCAGAATCAGAAAGTCCACTCCGGCGTCCGCGAGCAGACGAACCTGCTCGGTAATCAGGTCGCGCACATGGCCCGCTGCAGAAGGACCTTCCCGTTCGAAGAGTTGTGTTCGCGACACCGAGCCTGCAACCAGGGCACTGGTTCCCGCTACTTCGCGCGCAATACGCACGGCGGCGGTATTGATGGCTTCCGTTTGTTCGCCGTACCCGGCTCGATTCAGCTTTTCGCGGGTTCCGAAAAAGGTGAGCGCCTGCAACACCTGCGATCCCGCGTGAAGAAATTCGCGGTGCAACTCGCGCAGGGCATCAGGGTGCTCGATGGCTACTTCGGGCGTGAATTGTCCGCTGCCTTTGCCGGTCCCGACCTTTTCGCGTCCAGAGCCACTGTCCACCCAGCCACGGCGCTCCAGTTCAACGAGGTATCCCCCATCGCCCAGTACAATGCCTTGCGCTGCGATTTGCTCCAGTATGTTGTCAGTTTGTCTCATAAGGGTAATTTGCTCTGCCTCCCTGCTGTTGCGCAAAGACGACGGCCGCGGCTCCCACCAGACCGGCATCAACTCCCAATGTTGCGGTGACGATCGGCAACCCACGACTGTTATCCGCGAAGATGTGTTCGCGGCAACTCCGCTCGAATGCCTCCCAATACAGGCCGCCCGCTGTCCCTAGACCGCCACCCACGACAATCATTTCAGGGTCGAGCACATTCACCAGAAATGCAGTACTGACTCCCAAAGCCTCACCAGCCGAAGTTAATGTTTCGATGGCGTGCTTGTCCCCGTTGGACGCGGCGCGGAAGGCGTCCTCGCAGGTTTCGTTAGGCCGTTTCTTCTGGCCTTGCACGAATCGCTTCGCGATGGCCGGACCTGAGGCGAACTCTTCCAGCACCGGACGCAGCTTCGCGCCACAGTGGGTACACACCGTGCTTAGCGGACTGCTCGCCATCACAATTGCGTTGCCCTTCGCGCCTTTGAACGGTTGGGTGTCCTGCACCAGGCAATAACTGATTCCTGTTCCTACCGTCATATACACAAAAACGCGATGTCCACGGCCTGCGCCGAAGATGGCTTCGCCCACAGCTGCCGCACGAACATCCGAGTCCATTTGCGCGGGAGCGATTTCGGACAACCTCTGCTGAACCGGGCGGTCGCGCCAGTCAATGGTGCAACTACTGGTTACGTTGCCTTC
>WNGJ01010731.1_pt1 | contig 14810 bp, 20 predicted proteins | sample 5400611 | NCBI WGS metagenome assembly WNGJ01 (sample SAMN13153375, study PRJNA577476) | soil metagenome | isolation source: 40 cm soil or saprolite under Garry oak tree replicate 1 | place: USA:California | collected 2016-06-15
GACGCTCGCCCACATCGCGCAGATCGGGTACAGGGAAGTCGAGTTCGCCGGCTACTTCAATCATGCGCCGGCCGATGTGAAGGCGCTCCTCGACCGACACGGACTCTCGGCCCCCTCCACGCACATCCCGTTCGAGAGCGACGATCAATGGAAGGCGGCGCTCGACGCGGCCAAGACGATCGGGCACGAGTACATCGTCATGCCATGGATTCCACAGGAGCGGCGCAAGACACTCGACGACTGGAAGAACTTCGCGCAGGTCTTCAACCACGCGGGACAGGCCGCACACGATGCCGGAATCCAGTTCGCCTATCACAACCACGATTTCGAGTTCCCCAAGGTGGACGGGCAGGTGCCCTACGATCTGCTGTTGCAGAGCACCGACCCGCAGCTCGTGAAGCTCGAGATCGACCTCTACTGGATCACCAAGGCTGGTGCGGACCCGCTCGCGTATTTCGCCCGCTGGCCCGGCCGCATTCCGCTGGTGCATGTGAAGGACTCCGCCGGCCCGCCCGAGCATAAGATGGTCGACGTGGGGCAGGGGAAGATCGACTGGAAGCGCATCTTCGCGAAGCAGGGGCAGGCCGGCATCAAGCACTTCATCGTCGAGCACGATCAGCCGCCGCAGCCGTTCGAGGATATTGCAGCGAGTTACACCTATCTCAAGAGCCTGGAGTTCTGATGGGCGTCGGACCGTCGGACCGTCGGACTGTCGGACGACGAGAAGCCATCACTAGTCTGGTCGCAGCGCCGCTGTTGATGTCGTTCCCCACCGTCAAGCGGTCCGACAGTCCGACCGTGCGACTGAACCAGTCCGCCAGCCGCTGGTGCTACCGCTCCATCCCCTTGCCGGATCTCTGTAAGGCCGGCAAAGCCATGGGCCTCGCCGGCATCGACCTGCTCGCTCCCGAAGATTGGCCGATCGTTCGTCAGAACGGACTGGTCTGCTCGATGGGGTACGCCGCGATCCGCGACGATTTCATTCCCCGTGGTTTCAACGACCCCGCGAACCACGATTTGCTGGTCGGCGAATTGGAGCGCGCGCTGCCGCTGGCGCAGCAGCACGGCGTTCCCAACCTCATCGCGATGTTCGGCAACCGGCAGGGACGGACCGACGCGCAGGCCACAGAGGCCTGTGTGGCGGGGCTCAAGCGCATCGCGCCCTCGGCCGAGCGCTACGGCGTGACGATCTGTGTGGAGCTGCTGAACAGCAAGGTCGATCACAAAGATTACCAGGGCGATCGGACGGCCTTCGGCGCCGCGATCATCGAGGCGGTCGGTTCCCCCCGCGTGAAGCTGCTGTACGACATCTACCACATGCAGATCATGGAAGGGGACGTCATTCGCACGATCCGGCAGCATGCCGCCCACATCGGACACTTCCATACCGGCGGGGTGCCGGGTCGCCACGAGCTGGATGACACGCAAGAGCTGAACTACCACGCGATTGCGCGAGCGATCGCGGATACCGGCTTCACCGGCTTCGTGGCGCATGAATTCGTGCCGACGCGGGACCCGCTGACCTCGCTGAAGCAGGGCGTGGAGATCTGTTCGGTCTAGAAGCCATGTGTCCGGCGGGGTAATTGCGGAGTCTTGATGGGAGCACATGCTCCCGTCCAACACGCGCCCGCTCGCCCGGCTGGTCCTCCTCAGCCTGCTGCTGACATTCATCGCGGCGCGAGTGGTCAGCATCCTGATGACGCTGCACCGCATGCCCGACATCTACCTGCACGTCCGCGACACGCATGTCCATCACCTCAACTACGGCATCTTTCTGCTTGCGGGTGTGGGGGCCTATCTCCTCTTTAGCCCTGGGCCGGCGGCCCCGGCGGCCGCGGTGATGTACGGTATCGGACTGGCCCTGACGTTCGATGAATTCGGCATGTGGCTGCACCTGAACGGCGATTACTGGCAGCGCGCCAGCTTTGACGCCGTGATCGTGCTCGCCGCGGGGCTCGGGCTCGCTGGGTTCGCGCCGCCACCGGCGCGCTGGCGGCCACGCGAGTTCGCGATCGCCCTGCTCTTTGCACTCTTGCTCTTCGGATCCGTCAGATTGGCGGCGCGCGCCGCCCCTCGGCTCCAGCGCTGGGAGCAGCGCGTCCACTCGTAAGCAATCTTGTCCGCCACGCTACGTTTGATCACACCCGTATCGGAGGTGGGGAGTGGGCGTGGCGTCCAGCCGGATCGAGCTCCTGCTCGGCATCGTCATCGGAATCATCATCGCGTCGCTCTACTTTCTGGTCTGGAAACTTCGCTACAGCGCCGCAATTCGTGAGGACGCCGTGCAACGGAGTCTCGCCGTAACCGCCGGCAAGGTTCACGAGCAGCTCGTTCCCTATCTCCCCGAGTTCGGTTTCAATCCCAAAGACGCGCGCTTTCTCGGCAGTCCCGTCGATCTGATCGTATTCGACGGCCTCGCCGCGGGTGAAGTCCGGCGGGTGGTGTTTCTCGAAGTGAAGACCGGGACGGCGCCGCTCACGGCGCGCGAACGGCAGGTGCGCGAAGTGATCGAGGCCCGCGAGGTCGCGTGGGCCGAGCTGCGGCTCACCCGGACCCAGAGTTAGGCGGCTCGCGCCGGCCGATCCGTGAAATCAGCACGATCAGCAACACCAGCGTGACGATGCCGAGCGCTGTCCAAGCCGGGTGCGTGTACCACGCGCCGACCGCGGTCGTGTCTTGTTGTACCGCGAGGGCGACCGGGGCCGTGGCCAATCCCATAGTCACTCCGGATGATGTCGGGGTAGCATGAATTTGCTACATTGGTAGCTCCTCGAGCCAGGGACGTCTGGTGAAAAGCATCTTTTGGGGGGCGGTCATCATCGCCATCGGATTGGTGCGGGGCGATTCGGTGTTTCGGGGCGATTTCAACGTGGTGAGCATCCTCTTCGATGCCCTCGGCGTGTTCTTCATCATCCGCGGCCTCGTCGCGATGTATCAGGCGAAGCAGCAGCAAGCCGCCGTACCGCCGGCCGCACCGCCGCCGCGGCCAGTTCCTCCGGGGTCCAAGCCACGTTGAAGCATGGCGCGCAGCGCCGTGATCGCGAGCTACACTCCCGACCAGTGGATCGCTGTCATGGAGCAAAGCCGGAGGCGTTCATGATCATCGTTTTGGCCCCGTCCTGTTAGATTCTGCGCATGCCAAAGAGACGCCAGACGTACGAAGCCGACGAGATCATCGTCACGTTCGATCCCGATGTGTGCATCCATTCGGGCGTGTGCGTCAGGGGATTGCCGGACGTGTTCGACATCAAGCGGAAGCGGTGGATCCGCCCGGAGCTGCAACCGCCGGACGTGGTGGCGGCGCAGGTAATGCGATGCCCCTCGGGTGCGCTTCAATTCGTAAGAAAGGACACGCAAAAGCTCGACCCACCGTGATTTCCGCGCCGTTGCCGTTAGATTCTCGACCGATGCCCACCTACGAGTACAGGTGCCCAAAGGGCCACCTGTTCGAGAAGACGTTTTCCCGCATCACGAGTCAGCGCCACGCCAAGTGCCCGATCTGCGGGAAGCGCGCGCAGCGGCTGATCTCGGGGGGCGTGGGTGTGCATTTCAAGGGCTCCGGTTTCTACGCGACCGACTACAAACGGGCGGGTGAGAAGACGGACAAGGCGGAGAAACCCGAGAAAGCCGAGAAGCCAGCCGAGTCGAAACCGCAGCCGAAGAAAGATTCAAGCTCCGACAAGTGACGGCAAACGAGACGATCCGTGCGGCGCTGGTGCAAGCAGCGTCACGATTGGGCGCGTCCGGCGTCGATGTCGCCCTCGAACGGCCGCGCGATCCCACGCATGGCGACGTCGCCACCAACCTCGCGCTGACGCTGGCGAAGACCTTAGGTCAAAAGCCGCGCGCCATCGCCGAGCGGCTGGTCGCCGCCTTGGAGGTGCCGGCCGGCCTCGTGCGCAAGACCGAGATTGCCGGACCAGGTTTCATCAACTTCTTCCTGGCCGACGCGCAAGTCGTCGGCGCGCTCCCCGCGATTCTCGCGGCGGGCCCTGATTATGGAAAGAGCGACGTGGGCCACGGCGCTCCGATCAATGTCGAATTCGTGTCGGCGAACCCCACGGGCCCGCTCCACGTCGGCCACGGCCGCCAGGCCGCGCTGGGCGATGCGATCGCGGCGCTGCTCGAGTGGACCGGCTGGAACGTGAGCCGCGAGTTCTACTACAACGATGCCGGCAGCCAGATCATGAATCTGGCGCGCAGCGTCCAGGCGCGAATCCGCATGGCGCGCGGGCTGCCCGCCGAGATTCCCGAGCAGGGCTACCAGGGGGACTACATCCGCGAGATCGCCGAGCGCTACGTCGCAGCGCATCCGCGCGATCCGGAAGGCACGGACGTGGACGCCGTGCGGCGCTTTGCCGTCCGCGAGCTGCGCGCCGAGCAGGACCTCGATCTCCAGGCGTTCGGCGTGAAGTTCGACGTGTACTTCCTCGAGTCGTCGCTCTATACGGACGGCAAGGTCGAAGAGACGACGCGGCGGCTCGTCGCTGCGGGGCATACGTACGAGAAGGACGGTGCCCTTTGGCTGCGCACCACCGACTTCGGTGACGACAAAGACCGGGTGATGCGCAAGAGCGCGGAGAAGGGGAGCGACTACACCTGCTTCCTCCCCGACGTCGCGGATCACGTCACGAAGTGGGAGCGCGGCTTCAAGCACGCCATCAACGTGCAGGGCTCGGACCATCATGGGACCGTCGCTCGCGTGCGCATCGGACTGCAGGCCCTCAAGATGGGCATCCCACAGGGATATCCCGAGTACGTGCTGCATCAGATGGTGACCGTGATGCGCAGCGGGGAAGAGGTGAAGCTCTCGAAGCGCGCCGGGAGCTACATGTCAGTGCGCGAGCTGGTCGAGGAGGTGGGCCGCGATGCGGTGCGCTATTTCTATCTCATGCGCCGCGGCGAGACGCATTTCGTGTTCGACGTCGATCTCGCCAAGAGCCAGACCGACGAGAACCCCGTCTTCTACGTCCAGATGGCGCATGCGCGCATGGTGGGGATCTTCCGCGTGGCGGGGCGCGATCCGGCGAGCGCCCGGGCTGAGGGGGTCGATCTGAGCGTGCTCACCCAGCCGGAGGAAGCCGATTTGATCAAGGAGCTGGCCGATTTTCCGGCGATGGTCGCCGGGTCGGCAGCGGCGCGCGAGCCACACCGCATCACGAGCTATCTCGAGGGACTGGCCCGGCTCGCCCACGCGTGGTATCACAAGTACCGCGTGCTGGGAGAGCCGGAAGAAGCGGCGCGGCTCGTGCTGGCTCGCGCAGTCAAGCAGGTCCTGGCGAATGGTCTGTCACTTTTGGGGATTCGCGCCCCGGAACGGATGTGAGTGTGGGCCTCCTCGTCGTCGGCTCGATCGCCCTCGATTCGGTCATCACCCCGTTCGGCGAGACCGCGGATGCGCTCGGCGGTGCCGCGGTGTTCTTCGCGATGGCGGGCGCGGTCCTGCATCCGGTGCAGGTCGTGGGTGTGGTCGGCAGCGATTTCCCGGAGGCCCATCTCGAGAAACTGGCGGCGCGGGGCGTCGATCTCGCCGGCGTCGAGCGGCAGCAGGGCGAGTCCTTCCGCTGGAAGGCGCGCTACTCCTACGATCTCAACAGCCGCGAGACGCTGGAGACCCGGCTCGGCGTCTTTGCGCACTTCCAGCCGCGCATTCCGGCCAAGTTCCGCGACGCGAAGTTCGTGTTTCTGGGCAATATCGATCCCGCGCTGCAGCTCAACGTCCTGGATCAGGTCAAGCAGCCGACGCTGGTCGCGTGCGACACGATGAATTATTGGATCCAGGGCAAGCGCGACCTGCTGCTCGAGCTGCTCCGCCATATCGACATTCTGATGGTCAACGATTCCGAGGCCCGGGAGCTGTCGGGAGACTGGAACATTTATCGCGCCGCGCACTGGATTCTGGGCCGCGGTCCGAAAATGGTCGTCATCAAGCAGGGCGACCACGGGGCGCTACTCGTCGATCCTGAAACGATCTTCAAAGTGCCCGCCTATCCGCTGCAGGACGTGTTCGATCCCACCGGCGCCGGCGACGCGTTCGCCGGGGGATTCATGGCGTACGTCGCGCGCACCGGCGACGTGACGTTCCCCAATCTCCGGCGTGCGATGGTCTACGGCTCGGCCATGGGATCGCTGGCCGTCGAAGCGTTCGGGGTGCAGCGCCTCGAGCAGGTCACGCTCAAAGAAGTGCGCGGTCGCGTGAAAGCATTCCGCGATCTCGTGCATTTCTCGCTGGACGGCGAGGAATGACCAAGACGGATCGCTACGCCGCGGCCGGCGTGAAGTTGGACACTGCCGCCGAGGTGAAACGGCGCATCGCGCAGCTCGTGAGCGCCACGCGGACACCACTCGCCCGGGGCCAGGTCGGCGGGTTCGGCGGCATGGTCCGCGTGCCCGATGGTTTCAAGAAGCCCGTGCTGGTGATGTCGACGGATGGCGTGGGATCGAAAGTCCTCGTCGCCGCGGCGGCGGGCATTCACGACACCGTCGGCGAGGATCTCGTCAATCATTCGGTCAACGACATTCTGGTGCACGGGGCCACACCGCTCGCGTTCCTCGATTACATCGCGGCTGGGAACCTCGTGCCGGAGATCGCCGAACAAATTGTGGCGGGTGTCGCGCGCGCCTGCCGGGCGCACGACATGACGCTGGCCGGCGGCGAAACGGCACAGCTGCCGGATCTGTATCAGCCCGGCCACTACGATCTCGCCGGGTCGATCGTCGGCGTGGTCGAGGAAGACAAGGCGTTGCATGGCGACCGGGTGACCCCTGGGGACCAGCTGATTGGCTACGCGTCCACGGGCCTGCACACCAACGGCTACACGCTGGCACGCAAAATCGTATTCGATGCGATGCAGCTGAAGATCGACGACCCGTTTCCCGAGACCGGCCAGTCGGCGGGGCAGGTTCTCCTCGCCGTCCACCGGAGCTACGCCACCGCAGTCCGGCCGGTGCTCGACCACCTTCACGCGCTCGCGCACGTCACGGGGGGCGGCATCGCGGGCAATCTCGTTCGGGTGCTGCCGTCCGGCCTGGAGGCGGTCGTCGACGCGGGGAGCTGGCCCTGGCCGCCCCTCTTCCGGGTCCTCATGCGCTTTGGTCAGGTCAGGCGGGACGAGATGCGGCGCGTGTTCAATCTCGGCGTCGGCATGATCGCCGTGGTCGCACGCGACGATGTCGAGACGGTCATCCGGGCGGCCGAGCGCGCGCACGTCCAGGCGTGGATCATCGGCGAGATCCGGCCGGGCCCTGCGGGCTCCTCGGCGATGGTTCGGTTTGAAGAAAGATAAGGATCGAGAGCCCGACGCGATGGGCCGCGCCCTCGAGCTCGCCTGGCGCGGCTGGGGGCGGGTCTCGCCAAATCCCATCGTCGGTGCGGTCGTATTGCGCGGGAATGACATCGTCGCCGAAGGGTGGCATGCCGAATTCGGCGGGCCCCATGCCGAGCTGAACGCGCTGCATGCCGCGGGTGACAAGGCCCGGGGGGCGACGCTGGTGGCGACCCTCGAGCCCTGCGCGCACCACGGTAAGACGCCGCCGTGCACCGACGCCATTCGCGCCGCGGGCGTGCGACGCGTGGTCGCGGCGGTCCGCGATCCCGATCCCGAGGCGCGGGGCGGCGCGGAGATCCTGAAGCGCGCCGGGATCGACGTCCACGTCGGATTGCTGGCCGAAGCCGCCGCTGCCCAAAACGCGCCTTTCCTCTTTACCAGGCAGCAGACAGACCGCCCGTTCGTCGCGCTGAAGCTGGCAACGTCGATCGATGGTCGCATCGCCGATGCAGGTGGCAGCTCGCAATGGATCTCGGGTCCCGAGGCGCGCGATCATGTCCATTGGCTGCGCGCCGGATTCGACGCGATCGCGGTTGGTGGCACCACGGCGCTCACGGACAATCCGCAATTGACCGCCCGTGGCGACCTGACGCCCCGGAAGCCGCCGGTGCGCATCGTGTTCGACCGGCGCGCCATGCTCAATCTGGGTGTGTCGTTGGTGCAGACGGCGCGCGAAGTGCCGACCTGGGTCATGTCGTCTCCCGAAGCGCCGATGGCGAATGTGTCGGTGCTCGAGGGCAACGGCGTGCGCGTCTTCCGTCCCGAGACGCTGTCGCAGGCCTTCGCACAGCTGCGGCTCGCCGGGATCCAGTCGTTGTTGTGTGAAGGCGGGGGTGCGCTTGGCGCCAAACTCCTTGCGGAGGGGCTGGTCGATCGCCTGTACTGGGTGCAGTCGCCCGTCTGGCTCGGGGAGGGCGCGGTGCCCGCGTTTCCAGGCGTTCCGGCGTCTCCCCTTGCCGACGCACCGCGCTGGGTCGTCGTGGAGCGGCGCCCGCTGGGCTCTGATACATTATTGGTCTTGGATCGACGGCTATGTTTACCGGAATCGTAAGCGCAGTAGGACGGATCGAAGCCGTTTCCCCGAACGGGGGAAAAGGGACGAGGGACGGGGGACGGGTTTTGCGGATCCGGGCGCCGTACCGCGGTCTGAAAAAGGGCGAGAGTATCGCGGTCAACGGCGCGTGCCTGACTATCGAGAAGGTGGCGAAGGGTTCGTTTACCGTGCACGCGGTGCAGACGACGCTGGGACGCACGCTGATCGGTGAGTGGCAGCAAGGCCGGCCCGTGAATCTCGAGCGCGCGGTCCGCGCCGCCGATTTGATGGGTGGCCACATCGTGCAAGGCCATGTGGACGGCGTTGGGACAGTCGAGCGAGTCGCAGAAGCAGACGATGCGCTTATCGTAGATGTGAGTGTCCCACGTGATGTCGCCGAGACTACGGTGCTCCACGGCGCGATCACCGTGGACGGCGTGAGTCTGACGGTGAACGCCTTACCGAGCCGGGGCGTTGTGCAGGTGTCATTGGTACCGTTCACACGAGGGCACACGACGTTGGGGAGGCTCACCGCCGGCGATCGCGTGCATGTCGAAGCGGACGTTTTGGGAAAGTACGTGAGGCAGCTATGTCGTTCAGCGCGGTAGAACAAGCCATCGCGGACATTCGCGCGGGGAAGCTCGTCATCGTGGCGGACGACGAGCGGCGCGAAAACGAGGGAGATCTCGTCGGCGCGGCCGAAAAGGTCACCCCGGACATGATCAACTTCATGGCGACGCACGCGCGCGGGCTGATCTGCGTGCCGCTGACCCCGGAGCGCTGCCAGGCGTTGGGTCTGCCGCAGATGACCGAGCACAACAACGAGTCGCACGAGACCGCCTTCACCATCAGCATCGACGCCGCCGTGCGGTTCGGGGTGACGACGGGTATCTCGGCGGCGGATCGTGCCGCGACGATTCGCGTCGCGATCGATCCGTCCACGGTGCCGAGCGATCTGCGCAGGCCCGGACACGTCTTCCCACTCCGGGCGCGCCCCGGCGGCGTGCTGCAGCGGGTCGGTCAGACCGAAGCGAGCATCGATTTGGCCCGCCTCGCCGGGCTCTATCCCGCCGGCGTGATCTGCGAAATCCTGAATCCCGACGGCAGCATGGCGCGCCGGCCCGATCTCGAGCGCTTCGCGAAAGAGCACGGCCTCACCTTCATCACGGTGGCGCAGCTGGTGGCGTACCGGCTGAAGCACGAGCGGCTCGTCCACCGCGTCGCCGAGGCGCGGCTGCCGACGCCGTTCGGCGAGTTCCGCATCATCGGCTATCGCAACGACGTCGACGCGGCCGAGCACGTGGCGCTAGTGTACGGCGACGTGGCCGGCAAGCAGCAGGTGCTCGTGCGCATGCACTCGAAGTGCCTCACCGGCGACGTCTTCGGCTCGGCGCGGTGCGACTGCGGCTGGCAGGAAGGCCGAGGCATCGGCCTGCTGAACAAGCTGAAGGCTTACGAGCTCCAGGATCAGGGCCACGACACCGTCGAGGCAAACGAAAAGCTCGGCTTCAAGCCCGACCTCCGGAATTACGGGATCGGCGCCCAGATTCTACTCGACCTCGGTCTCTCGTCGATTCGCGTCCTGACGAACAACCCGATGAAGCTGGTCGGCCTCGAAGGCTACGGGCTCGAGATCGTCGAGCGACTGCCCATCGTGCCGGCACCGTCGGACGAGAATCGGGCCTATCTCGACGTCAAGCGGGACAAGCTGGGTCACTTCCTCACCCACTGATCGTGCCGCACAAGGCTCCTCCTCCCTCCGCGGCGCGCACCTCCAACCGCCAGCGGCGCGTGGCGATCGTTGTCAGCCGGTTTCATGAGCACATCACGACGAAGCTGCTCGAGGGCGCGCGCGACGCGCTGCGGCGCGGCGGCATCGCGGATCACAACGTGGAAGTCACATGGGCGCCCGGTGCCTTTGAGCTGCCGGTTCTGGCCGAGGCCGCCGCGGCGAGCGAACGCTTCGACGCGATCGTGGCGCTCGGGTGCGTGATCCGCGGTGAGACTCCGCATTTCGAGTATGTCGCGGGTGAGACGGCGCGCGGTCTCGGGAACGTCGCGCTCGCGCACCGCATCGCGGTCGGGTTTGGCGTTTTGACGACGGAGACCGAGGCTCAGGCGCTGGCGCGCGTCAGTAAAGGTGCCGAGGCGGTGCAGGCGGCCCTCGAGACCGCCGCGGCGCTCGAGAGGCTCGGTGCAGCGCCCCGAGACTAAGGCGCGCGCGCGCGCCCTCCAGCTGCTGTACGCATGGGAGCTTTCCGGCAAACCGACGCTGGAAACCGTCGTCGCCCGTGTGGCGGTCATTTACGGTCGGGCGCCGCGTGGTTACGACCGCGGTGCCGATCTCGCCGCGAAAGCCATTGCCGGTCTACCGGAGTTTGACCGCCGCATCGCCGATGCCGCCGAGCACTGGCGGCTCGAGCGCGTCGGCGCGGTGGAGCGCAACATCCTGCGCCTGGCGCTGGCGGAGCTGGACGAGGCGTCCACGCCGTCACGCGTCGTGATCGATGAAGCGGTGAAGCTCGCCCACTGGTTCGCGGGTTCGCGGGCTCCGGCGTTCATCAACGGCATCCTCGATGCGATCGCCCACGAGACCGGCGCGCTGTGAAGATCCTGCTCGTGAACTGGAACGACCGGGAGAATCCACAGGCGGGCGGCGCCGAAATCCATCTCCACGCGCTATTCGGTCGGATCGCTTCGTGGGAACATGAGGTCCATCTGATTGCGAGCGGCTGGCCGGGGTGCCTGCCGCGCGCGGTCGTGGACGGCATCCAGGTCACGCGGATCGGGGGACGCCAGAGCTTCGCGCTGCTGGCCCGGCGAGCCGTGCGGCGCGCGCTGCGTGCCCAACGCTTCGACGTCGTGATCGAGGACATCAACAAGCTTCCCCTGTTCTTGCCAATGCTCACGTCCCTGCCGTTCGTGGCGATCGTGCCGCACCTGTTCGGGACGACCGCATTCGCGGAGGCCAGTCCGCCCATGGCGGCGGTCGTGTGGGCCGCCGAGCTTCCGATTCCCTGGGTGTACCGCCACGCCGCATTCCATGCGATTTCCGAGAGCACGAGAGATGATCTCGTCCGACGTGGCGTTGCAGCCGACCGGGTGGTGGTGATTCACCCGGGTGTGGATTCGAAGGCGTATCAACCGGATCCCGCAACGCCGCGCGCCCCACACCCCACGTTCTTGTATCTGGGCCGATTGAAGCGTTATAAAGGAGTGGAGTTCGCGATCCGGGCTGTGGCCGTCGCGCGCAAGATACGTCCCGACATTATGCTGGACATCTGCGGAGAAGGTGACGATCGGCTCAGACTGGAGCGACTGGCCGCCGAACACCGCGTGAACGACGCGGTCCGATTCCTGGGGTACGTGTCGGAGGAGGAGAAACGGCGATTGTTGCGCCGTGCCTGGGCGGTCGTATTCCCGAGTCCCAAGGAAGGCTGGGGTATCACGAACGTCGAGGCCGCGGCCTGCGGCACACCGTCGCTGTCATCCGATAGCCCGGGATTGCGCGAATCGGTGCAAGACGGCGTGACAGGGTACTTGGTGCCGCATGGGGACGTCTTGAAGCTCGGCGCCCGGATGGCGGCATTGGCCGCCGGTCCATCGTTAGTCGAGCGGCTCGGTCACGCGGCTCGCACGTTTGCCGAAGGGCTGTCGTGGGAGTCCGCAGCACGCGCCACGATTGCACACATCGAGCACACCATCGCGGCACGAGAAAGGAAGGGTTGACTAGATGCGCATCACGATCACCGTCCGCCATACTGAAGTCGACGACGACCTGCGCGCGCATACCCGCGAGCTGGTCGACAAGGTCGTCAAGCTCGTGCGGCGCCCGCATCACGCGCAGGTGATCTTCACCCAGGATCATGGCAAGGCGGGTGTCGAGATCGAGATCCATGCGCCGCGCGGCCGCGTCCACATCGCCAAGTCGCAGGCGGCCGATCTGCTCTCCGCCCTCGACGCGGCGATTGCGCGCGTGAAGCGGCAGTTGCTCGATGGGAAGGAGACGCGGCGTTCGAGGGCGCCAGGGACGCGGTGACCGACTCTCCCGCGACGACGCCCCGGCTCAAGGTCGGCGATCTCCTCGCCCGCAAGGGCGATCCGCTGCAGCTCGACGTGCTGACGGCGGAAGTGGGGCTCGCGCGCGAGATCCGATCCCCCGAAGCCTCGAGTCCCGGACTCGTGCTCGCGGGCTACACGGCGCGGTTCGTGGGTACCGACCGCATTCACATACTCGGCGAAACCGAGATCACGTACCTGGCATCGCTCGATGCCAAGGCGCGGCGCAAGTCGATCGAAACGTTTCTGGCGTACGACCTGCCGTGCATCATCATCACGAAGGGCCAGGAGGTTCCGGAAGAATTGCTGGTGCTGGCGCGGGAGAAAGGCATCCCCGTCATTCGCACCCGACTCAAGACGGCGGAATTCTACCGGCGGCTCAAGCCGTTTCTCGACGATGCCTTCGCGCCGCGCACGACCGTGCACGGCTCGCTCGCCGACGTCTTTGGCGTGGGGCTGCTGTTCCGCGGACGTTCCGGGATCGGCAAGAGCGAATGCGTGCTCGACCTGGTCGAGCGCGGGCATCGCCTGGTGGCGGACGATGTGGTGCACATCACGCGCCGCGGCAACGACGTGCTGATCGGGCGCGGGCACGAGATTTCCCGTCATTACATGGAGATCCGCGGCGTCGGCTTGATCGACATCAACGCGCTGTTCGGCATCCGGTCCGTGCGCCAGCAGAAACGCATCGAAGTCGTGGTGCAGCTCGAGGACTGGGACAACACCCGCGAATACGACCGGACCGGACTCGATCAACAGCGCACCGAGCTGCTCGACGTCGAGCTGCCGCTCGTGACGGTCCCGCTCAATCCCGGCAAGAACCTCACGGTGATTTGCGAAGTTGTCGCGATGAATCACCTGCTGCGCTACAGCGGCGTGGACTCGGCGAACGCGTTCAACGAACGGCTCATTCGCCGCATGCGGGAGAAGGGGGGCGTGCAGCACTACCTGGAGGAGGATTATGAGTGACCTGCGCGGCATTATCGTGTCGCACGCCGCGGTCGCGCAGGCGCTGGTGACGGCGGTCGGGGCGATCACCGGCGTGCAGGATGTGCTCACGGGCGTGTCCAACGAAGGGTGTGGCACCGCGGAGCTTGGGGAGCGGCTCCGTACCGCCATCGGCGAAGGACCTGCCGTCGTCTTCGTGGATCTGCCCGGGGGATCCTGTTTTACGAGCTCAGTGCGTTATGCGAAGCAACACGCCGAGATCGCGGTCGTCACGGGCGTCAATCTGGCCATGCTGCTCGACTTCGTTTTTCATCGGAACGTCTCCCCCGCGGAAGCCGCACGCCGGGCGGTCGACGCCGGCGCCAAAGCCATCCGCGTGAGCGCATGAGCCTAGCGCTGTATCGCATCGACGACCGGCTGATCCACGGCCAGGTGGTCGTGGGGTGGGGCCAGCCGCTCCACGTTTCGTTCATCGTGCTCGTCGATGACGAGGTGAGCAGCAGCGATTGGGAGCAGGATCTGTACCGGATGGGGGTGCCGCCTCAGATCGAAGTGATCTTCGCGTCGGTGGATCAAGCGGCACAGCTCTTCTCCAGGTGGGAGACGGATGCGCGCGTCGGCATCCTGCTGGTGGGCGACATCGACACCGCGGTGGCGCTCGCCGCGCGCGTGCCGCAGCTGCGGCGGTTCAACGTCGGCGGCGTCCATCACCGCACGGGCCGCAAGGAACGGCTGCGCTTTGTGTATCTGACCGACGATGAGGCCATCAAGCTGCGCGACCTGGCGGCACGTGGTGTCGAGGTCACGGCGCAGGACGTGCCGACGGCGCGGGCCGTACCGATCGGCGAGTTCACATGATCCTGCCCATCGAGCTCCTGATCGCGCTCGTGGTGTGGGGCACGCTGGTGGGCGTCGATCTGGTCAGTCTGCCGCAGATGATGATTGCTCGCCCGCTCGTGGCGGGCACCGTCGCGGGCGCCATCCTCGGCGACATCCCAACCGGCCTCAAGCTGGGCGTCGTCCTCGAGCTGCTGCAGTACGACATCCTCCCCGTCGGCGCCGTCCGCTACCCCGAATACGGGCCCGCGACCGTCGCCGCGGTCGCGACGGCGCACGCGGCGCCCGGGGGTGGCGTCCTGGGACTCGGTCTCGGGGCGCTCGTGGGACTCGTGACCGGTCTGCTCGGGGGTCTGACCATCAACGTGCTGCGGCGCGTGAACTCGCGAATCGTGCATGCCGCCACGGCGCAGCTGGAATCGGGAGACCCGCGTGCGCTGGTGCGCCTGCACGTGGGTGGGCTGTTGCGTGACGCCCTGCGGGCCGCCTTCGTGACCATCGTCGGCTTGACCCTTGCCTGGCTCGCTCGGCCGCTCCTCAGCGGTGCACTCACGGTGCGGGGGGCACTGCTCCTGGCGGTTGCCGCCGTCGGGACCGCGCTCGCC
>WNGJ01004296.1_pt1 | contig 14807 bp, 14 predicted proteins | sample 5400611 | NCBI WGS metagenome assembly WNGJ01 (sample SAMN13153375, study PRJNA577476) | soil metagenome | isolation source: 40 cm soil or saprolite under Garry oak tree replicate 1 | place: USA:California | collected 2016-06-15
CCCGCGCTGCCTCACATCGAGGCGATCACCGCCGATAACAACACCGCAAACCTCGCCGCCTCCGTTCGAATTCCTCCATCTCCCAGGCGAATCACGTTTGAGTACACGGGGCTGAGCCTCGCGGTGCCCGGGCGGATTCGCTTTCGATATTTTCTCGAAGATTTCGACAATAGCTGGAGCCAGCCAGTTGCAGCGCGAGAAGCCGTTTACACGAACCTTGGGCCCGGCTCCTATCGATTCCGGCTAGTCGCCAGCAACAGCGAGGGGCTGTGGAACGGGCCAGAAACTGCGATCGCCTTGAGCGTCGCCCCGGCCTACTATCAAACTTACTGGTTCCGATTGTCGTGCGCGGCTGCGTTTCTGGCATTCCTTTGGGGGCTGCATCAACTCCGAGTGCAACAATTCCGGCGGGAGGAAAGAAAACTTCGCGAAGCCATTGAGACCATTCCGGCGATGGCGTTGATCCTTGGACCCGACGGGGCCGTTCAATTTCGGAATCGACGCTGGGTTGAATATACCGGCCTGTCGCATTTGGGAAACGCGGAGGGATTCGAGAAAACTGCTATTCATCCCGAAGATCTGGACCGAATTGTACGACGATTGGGCGCGAGCTTTGCCAGTGGCGAGCCGTACGAGGATGAGATGCGCGTTCGCAGCTCGGACGGGGAGTATCGGTGGTTTTTGGGCCGTGCCGTGCCGCTGCGGGACAAGCGAGGAAAGGTCGTGAAATGGTATGGTGTAGCGACCGACATTCAGGATCGCAAACGTGCGGAACAGCTACAGGCAGACCTTGCACACACCAATCGGGTCAGCATACTCGGAGAACTGGTCGCCTCCATCTCGCACGAACTCTCACAGCCCATCACGGCCACAACCAATAATGCCAAGGCATCTTTGCGATGGCTTCAGCGCGACCCGCCCGATCTGACGCAAGTTCGCAAAGGGACGGAAAAAATCGTCGAGGCGGGCACCTTTGCCTCGGAAATCATCAACCGTCTGCGATCGTTGTACAAGAAGGCCCCTCCCAAACGGGAGTTGGTCGCGATAAATGAGGTCATCGGCGAAATGGTCAGGCTGCTGCGGGGCGAAGCCAACGAGTATGCCGTTTCGATTCGTACGGACCTTGCCGCCGATCTTCCCAAAATCACGGCGGACCGGGTGCAACTGCAGCAGGTGCTGATGAACCTCATACTCAATGGTATCGAGGCGATGAAGGAGACCGGCGGAGTGCTCACGGTCAAGACGGAACAAGGCGAGTGCGGTCAAGTGCTGATCTCAGTCAGCGACACCGGAGTAGGGTTGCCGGCCGGAAGAGCGGACGAGATCTTTAATGCCTTCTTCACCACGAAACCTCAAGGCAGCGGCATGGGGCTGGCGATCAGCCGTTCCATCGTGGAATCGCATGGTGGCCGTTTGTGGGCCACGTCCCACGACGGACGAGGCGCGACGTTTCATTTCACTCTGCCAACCGCAGTCTTGGAAGTGTCTCCGGCAATATGATTCCGAGCTCCTAGCGCGTGCGACAGCCGTATCGGAGCCTTGTTTGTCAACGTTGATTTGCGATAAGAAAGGCTGCGATTGAGACTAAGGTATGAGGACGATTCGCGAGAACATTCGTGATGGGTGAAATTAGGTGAATATAGCGGGGAAAATATACTGGGCGAAGAGGACTTCTTGCAACGCAGCGCAGCTGTGGAAAACTGGACTCAAAATTCGTAGACCCTTATCGGGGTCGTGGGGGGTTCAAAATTCCCCCTCCGGCTTGGCCTCTGATGCGGGTATATAGATGGATCGATTTTGTAAACAGCCACCAAAACAGCCATTTGCGGTTGACTGCTCTCAGTCTAAATTCTTGTTAACTGTGGAAACCCGCATATCTATTGAGGAAAGTTGGTGGACGCGGTAGGGATCGAACCTACGACCAGTCGATTAAGAGTCGAATGCTCTACCAGCTGAGCTACGCGTCCTTTTGGTTTTGCTCCTGAATGGAGGTCAGTGAGAGTCTTTTTGCGAAAGTTCAAACAGACTGCAATCACTTGACTAGTTAAAGATACCACAGCCTGCAGCGTAAGACGCCTCTGCAGGCGGTGGGTTTAAGCACTGCCATGATAGGTTGTAGCGCTCCGAACGAAATGCGGGGGCTCTTCGCTCCGCTCAGAATGACAATTCCTGATTTTGCTCCAATAATCTTGAAGGTCTCTCCAGCTAGAAAAGTCTGTGCTTCAGCCGACGAAATCGACGTTGGCGCGGTGGGGAATGATGCCGCGGTCGAAGCCCATGTCGAGAAGCTTTTGGATGGCTTCTCTGCCATCGGGGCCGTAGTTGAGTGTGCGTTCGTTGACGTACATTCCGACGAAGCGGCTGGCCAGCGTGGGATCGAGATCGCGGGCGAACTGCATGGCGTAGGCCAGGGCTTCTTCGCGGTGGTCGAGTGCGTGCTGGATACTGTCGCGCAGGGCGTTGGTCGTGCTCGAGAGTGTTTCGGCGTCGAACGAGCGTCGGATGGCGTTGCCGCCAAGGGGAAGGGGAAGGCCGGTCTGTTCGCGCCACCACTGGCCGAGGTCGAGGAGTTTGGTGAGGCCGTCGTTGGCGTAGGTGAGCTGGCCCTCGTGGATGATGAGGCCGGCGTCGAACTCGCCCGCGGCGACGGCGGGGATAATCTTGTCGAAGGGGACGACCGCGGTTTCGATGTCGGGTGCAAAGAGCTTGAGGGTGAGGTAGGCGGTGGTGAGGGTGCCGGGGACGGCGATGCGGGTCTTTTTGACCTGTGGCAAGGTGAGCTTGCGGCTGGAGACGATCATGGGGCCGTAGCCTTCACCGACGCTGCCGCCGCACGCCATGAGGGTGTAGTTCTCCTGCAGGTAAGGGTAGGCGTGGAAGGAGATGGCGGTGACGTCGTAGAAGGCCTCGTTGATAGCGCGGTGGTTGAGGGTCTCGATGTCAGTGAGGGTGTGGGTGAACTTGTAGCCGGGAACTCGGACTTTGTTGGTAGCGAGGCCGTAGAACATGAAGGCGTCGTCGGAGTCGGGGCTGTGGGCGATGCTGATCTCTCGAATGGCGGTGCTTGCTGCGGTCATGATGCGCTTCGTCCTTGCTGGAGGTGAAAGATGGTGAGATGCGCTGAGTTCGTGCGACGGCTCGGCGTGGGGAGGAGAAATGCGAGTTCAGGGCTCGCGGATTAGGACTGCCGCCAGCGCTGGATTGAGCTGAAGATGCCGGCTGCGGCGGGGATCTTGACGATTTCGCCCGGGATGAAGGGCGCAACGGCGAGCGACCACGTCGCAGAGACGCTATGGTGGGCGTAGTAGGCGAACCAGCCGGCGCCGAGTAGGAAAATGGGCAAGGTCGCGGCGGTGGAGGCGATGAGGGCGCTTGTGAAGCGTAGGGTCATGGGCTGCATGGCGCGTACTACCCAACCGGCGGCCGCTGCGGCTAGTGGGTAAGAGAAGAGAAAGCCGCCGTTAGGGCCGAGCAGATGAGCCATGCCAGCGGGGCCGCCGCTAGGGGTGAAGACCGGAAGTCCGAGGGCGCCTTCAGCGAGGTAGAGAACCATCGCGGAGAAACCGGCGACTGGGCCGAGCGCCATGCCGACGAGGATAACGGCGAAGTTCTGGAGGGTGAGAGGGACTGGCGTGAAGGGTAGTGGGAGCGAGATGTGGGCGCAGGCGGCTACGAAGACGGTCGCGCCGATGACGAGAAGGGCCTTGCCGGCGAGGGATTCCTGAAGCGATCCGGAGCGGTGGGTGAGGCCGAGTTGAGAGGGGATAGCGGATTGCATCGAGCAAGTCCTTTCGCGCTAGAGGCGCTTTGATGAAATTGATTGATTCCGGGTGTTGGCGAGGGTTGGTTCAAGCCCACTATTCCAGTCCGTTTTCCCCATAACGTTCTTTACGCTTTGTTGCGGGACAGTGCGCGGTGCGAGCGAGTCCTGATCTTCGGCGGCTGCGAAGAGATGCTGGGCGAAGTTGGGTTGCGGCTCGTTGGGTACCCGGCGGATGCGCACATGGCGGGCTATGGCGACGGCCGCAAGCAGGAGGGCGAAAAAGCAGAGGATCGAGATGGCAAGGAGAATATACATGCGTCAGTAAGAAGCATAACAAGTGCATGGGGTTCGTGCATCTTATTCGACCAGCCGTGTCGATTTAGCCCTGGATATCCAGGCGATATCGATGATTGCTGAGCGGTGATGCAGTTCGTCGCGGAGGCGGTATGAACTAGGTACGCTCGTGCGCGAAAGGGGTTTTCCACTTGACGGTAAGTAACGTGGAGTTTGTACTTAGATCTATATGACTCGTTCGAGCAAGGCGCGCACCGTAACAAAGCAGTCGGGTGCTGTCGTGCGTCTGTATGAACGAAGTCAGGTCGGCTGGAGAAAGGTGGCAACGGGTGCTGCTGCGTTGCTCGCGCTGGCGATGGGGTATCACGTTATCTTTGGGCAAAATGGGCTTACTGTGTATCAGCAGAAGCGGCAGGATACGCAGACCCTGGATCGCCAGTTGCGCAGTCTGCAGCGGGAGAATGACCAGTTGAAGGGGCATGTCGACCGGTTGCAGAACGACCCGAACGCGATTGAACATCAGGCCCGCGAAGAGCTGCATTACACGCGCCCAGGCGAGGTGATCTATACGCTGCCTGCGAGTGCGGGTGCTTCCGGTACACCTAGCGAACCGGCCCCCACCAAACGGTAGGTGTGTTCAGGCTCAGACGATTAGCAGATTCCTCCACAACTGCCTGCCGCCTGAGCAGAGATGGCACGATACCAAGGCGATACTGTGGCGGTCACAACCATCGCGTTGGCCGACCGCCTCGATGTGATCGCTCCACGGAGGCCATGGGTATTGATTGGCAGCAGTGGGGTAGGCACGCAGGTTACAGGCGATTACGATAGTCTGCTGAAGACCAGAGGAAAGCATCAATGATTTTTGATATGGAAAAGCCCAAGGTGCGGGAGAGTTATAACCTGCTGATTGGGTTGGTCGCGCCAAGGCCCATTGCTCTGGTGACGAGTATGAATGAGGATGGAGGGCTGAATGCTGCGCCCTTCAGCTCCTACAACTACCTGTGCACCGATCCGCCGATCATCGGCATGGGCGTTACGAACCGGCCTAACGCGGGATTTGTGCCGAAGGATACGGCGAGGAACATCAGGCGGACAGGTGAGTTTGTCGTAAATGTAGTGACGGAAGACCTGATGCCGAGGATGAACATCTGCGCTACGGACTTTCCGGCTGAGGTGAATGAACTGGAGATGGCAGGGTTATCGACAGCGCCTTCGCAGGTGGTGAAGGTGCCGCGAATTGCGGAGGCTCACGCAGCACTCGAATGCCGGGAGTTCACGACCATGGAGATTGGCAGGTCGCGGATCATTCTGGGCAGGGTGGTTTCGATCTACATCGAAGACCGATTTGTCGATCCCGCGGGACCGTACGTGCGGGCTGAGGAACTGCACGCGATTGGCCGGATGAATGGTCTGGGCTCGTATGTGAAGACACGGGATTCGTTTTTGACAATGCCTCGCATCTCGTATGAGGAGTGGAAGGCGGGCAAGCGCTGACGGTCAGGAGAGGTATTCCTTGAGCCAGGGGTCGTTAGTGTGGACAAGCTCGTGAGTGTTGCCGTCAAAGACCACGCGGCCTTCATTCAGGACGAGAAACTTGGTGCTGTCGTCGATACCGTCGTTGGGAATCGGCTCTATTTTTCCTGTCTGCGAGTTGAAATGGTTTCTGGCCAGAAGGAAGGCGTCCTGCAGGCGATGGGTGATCAACAGCGATGTGGTGTGGGATACGTCGCGTTGCTTAATAACAAGGTCGATGATGGTGGTTGAGGTGATGGGATCGAGGCCGCCGGTGGGAGAGTCGTAGAGGATGAGGTCTGGCTTGGCGATGATGGCGCGAGCGATCGATACGCGGCGACGCATGCCGCCAGAGAGCTCTGAGGGGAACTTCTCGATGGTGTTCTCTAGTTCAACGAACTGAAGTGCCTCCACGACGCGTTTGTGGGCCTCTTCTTCCGGAACACGATCTTCGTGGAGGCGATAGGCCACGTTGTCTTCCACGGACAGGGAGTCAAAGAGTGCGGACTCCTGAAAGACCATACCGATACGCGCGCGAAGTTTGAAGAGGTCAGTCTCGCGCATGCGGGTGACGTCCTCGCCGAAGACGCAAATAGTGCCTGAATCCGGTCGAATGAGTCCGTTGGCGAGCTTCATGAGAACTGATTTTCCGCCGCCGGCCGGGCCGAGGATGATGCGTGTTTCGCCACGATAGACAGTAAACGAGATGTTCTGCAGGACGGGCTTGATGTCGAAGGTGATGGAGACATCTTCGAAGACGACGACAGGATCCGCGGAGTCGGGAGTTTGCTTGGTCTGGGAGACGTCTCCGGGAGCGAGGTCTGCGGGCATGGTCTGGTTACCTGCCGAATATGCCGATCATCGCGCGACTAACGATGAAGTCGACGATGATGATGAAGATTGAGGAGTAGACGACAGCCTGAGTGGTCGCTTTGCCGACGCCCTGGGTGCCGCCTTTTGTCGTCATGCCGAAGAAACAGCCTACGGTGGCGATGATGAATCCGGAGAAGAGTGGCTTGGTGAGGCCCTGGACGACATCGCCGTACTGGAGCGCGCGGTAGGAGTTGTGGAAGTAGGAGGAAGCGTTGAGGCCCATGAGGGTGACGCTGACCAGAGCGCCGCCGGCAATGCCGACTGCATCGGAGACGATGGTGAGGAAGAAGAGCATGAAGACCGTGGCGTAGAGTCGCGGAGTGACTAACTTGCGTACGGGATCGGTCCCGAGGGCTCGCATGGCATCGATCTGCTCGGTGACTTTCATGGAGCCGATTTCTGAAGCCATGCCGGATGCATTGCGGCCGGAGACCATAAGGCCGGTGAGGACGGGACCGAGCTCCTTGACCATCGAGAGAGCGACCAGGTTGCCGGTCAGGCTGACCGAGCCGAAGGCCTGGAGCGAAGTTGCCGACTGAAGGGCGAGCACGCATCCCGTGAAGAAGCCGGTTAGGACAACGATGGGCATGGAACCGACACCGATCGAGTCCATCTGGGTGTAGATATCGGCCCAATAGCGGGGACGAGAAAAGAGGTTGGCGATCGCGCGCCAGGACAGGGTGGAGTACTCCTGGATGGAGGCAATCGTTTGCTTGGCGAAGATCTCTGGAGAGACGAAGGGCATCAGGTTATGTGGCTCAGATTATCAGATGCAGGACCCCCGCCGACGATTGCATGTATATGGAAGGACAGCGGAAGACACGGAAGGTGCATTGAACCGGCACGGAATGAGAAGATAGAGGAGATGATAGCTGACATGACGGCAGCGGTGCTTTACGGCAAGGAAGACCTTCGGCTGGAGCGTGTGGCGGTACCGCAGGCAGGGCCTGGGGAACTGGTCGTCCGCGTGGGCGCGGCGCTGACCTGCGGGACGGATCTGAAGGTCTACAGGCGCGGTTACCACGCCATGATGCTGAAACCGCCGATGCCATTTGGGCACGAGTTTGCCGGAGTGATTGCGGAGGTGGGGGCCGGGGTTACAGCATTTCGTGAGGGGGACAGAGTGGTGGCGATGAACTCAGCTCCTTGCGATGCATGTTTTTTTTGCAGGCATGGGCAGCAGAATCTGTGCGAGAACCTTCTGTTCAACAACGGAACCTATGCAGAGTTTATTCGAATTCCGGCGCGGATCGTGGAGAAGAATACTTTGCTGGTGCCGAATGGAGTTCCTCTGGAACACGCCGCGTTAACCGAGCCGTTGGCGTGCGTCGTGCGTGGTCTCGAGGAGAGTGGAGCAAAGGCCGGCGATACGATGGTGGTGATCGGTGCAGGTCCAATCGGGCTGATGTTCATGCATGTGGCTGAACTCGCCGGTGTCACGGTGATTGCGGTTGTGAAACGGGAGGATCAGATCACCGCAGCGACGTTATTCGGCGCCACTAGTGTAGTGCAGGTGGGAGCTGTGGAGGACGTGGTGGAGGCGACTCGCGCGCTGACGGCCGAGGCCCGCGGTGCAGACGTTGTGGTCGATGCGGTGGCAAGTCCTGCAGCGTGGGAATGGGCGGTCGACATGGTGCGGAAGGGAGGTGCTGTCAACTTCTTCGGTGGGCCGCCCCGCGGAACGAAGGTACAACTGGACACGAATCGTTTGCACTACGGCGACATTACGTTGAAGGCGAGTTTTCACCACACCCCGGCAACGTGCAGGACGGCGTTTGGCCTGGTGACCAATGGCCGGTTCAAATGCGCAGACTATATTACTGGCCGGGCTGGACTGGACGAGGTGCCTGGTCTCTTTGCACGGATGATAAGCAGGAGCGGAGGCTCGCGGGAGATCAAGACTGCGGTCTTTCCGGGCGGCGTGCCACGATGAGCGACGGGATTGCGTCACAATATGCGCTTTTAGGTGCTCCACTGGAGTATTTAACTCCGTTGGAGCGGCCGACCCTTGAAGAGGCGCAGGCATGGTGCCGCAAGCTTGCTACGACTCACTATGAGAACTTTCATGTCGCGACGTTCTTCCTGCCGCGTAAGGTGCGACCTTACTTTGAGAGCATCTATGCGTACTGCAGAGTGGCCGACGATCTCGGGGACGAGGTCGCTGATCCCGCGGTTGCGACTCGCCTGCTCGATACATGGGGCTCGATGCTGGATGAGTGCTATGACGCGCCGGAGCGGTCGATGCACCCGGTTTTCGTTGCCTTACGTGAGACGATTCGGGAGTGCAACCCGCCGCGTGAACTCTTCGCGGATCTGCTTCGTGCCTTTCGCATGGACCAGGTGAAGACTGGGTACGAGAGCTGGGACGAACTGCTGGTTTACTCACACTATTCGGCGAATCCGGTTGGGCGGCTGGTTCTCTGGGTCTGCGGGTATCGCGAGGAGTCGCTCGGGCTGCTTTCGGATAAGGTATGCACGGCGCTCCAGCTGGCTAACTTCTGGCAGGACGTAGTGGAAGATGCGGAGCGGGGCCGGCGCTATGTTCCAGCCGATGCAATGCTTCGGTATGGAGTCGATGAAGGGCAGATTGAGGGACGAGTCTTTACGCCTGAGTTCGGGGCCATGATGCAGGAGCTGGTGTTGCGGACTCGCGAGATGCTGCTCGAAGGCGGGGCCATTAGCGAGCATGTGGACAGGGAGTTGGCAGTCACTCTGGATCTGTTTCGCAAAGGTGGAGAGGCGATTCTGAATGGCATCGCCGCGGAGAATTTCGATGTGCTGCGCGGACGTCCAGTGGTGTCGAAGGCGCGGAAGGCGGGGTTGTTAATGGAAGCGCTCGTCGGCAAGTTGCGTGCGGGGATGTCTACGTGACCATTGCTGAGGCGTATGCAGTCTGTAGCACGATCGCGCTACGGGAAGCCAAAAATTTTTATTACTCCTTTCGCGTGTTGCCACAGCACAAGCGGGATGCGATGTGCGCAGTGTATGCATTTATGCGACGTGCCGATGATATCTCCGATGATGAGGCTCTGCCGTTGCCAGAGCGACGCGAGGTGATGGTCCGGTGGCTGGAGGCCTGGCGGGATGCGAGGCGAAGCGGCGTCTCCGATGATCCTGTGTTTCTTGCGTTGAATGACACGCAGAAAAGGTTTGAGATACCCGACGCGCTACTGGAAGACCTGGTGCGGGGTACGACGATGGATCTCGAGGAGAACCAGCCGGGCGTAGTGGCGGTCACTGTCGCGACAGCTTCAGAGCTGGGAAGTCAAGCGCGAACGTTCCAGATCTACGAAAGCTTCGACGGTTTATATCGCTATTGCTATCTGGTTGCATCGGTTGTTGGGCTCGTATGCATTCGTATCTTCGGGTATAGCGATCAAAGAGCGGAGTTGCTTGCGGAGAAGACAGGGGTTGCGTTTCAGTTGACAAACATCTTGCGCGATGTGAGCGAAGATGCCGAACGTGGTCGGATTTACCTTCCTTTGCGGGACCTTGAGGCGAGCCAGGTCTCTGTGGAGCTTCTTGTTTTGGCTGCTCAAAATAGAGCGAAACCTGAGACGGTGATCAATTTGCTTGCGCTGGAGGCATCCCGGGCGCGGGAGCTTTATGCTTCGGCTAAAGAGCTTCTGCCTCTGATCAATCGAGATAGCCGTGCGGCGCTTTGGGTGTTGGTGACGATCTATCGAGGATTGCTTGAGCGAATTATTGCGAGAGACTACGACGTGTTTTCTGAACGTGTGAGGGTGCCGACCTCTAAAAAACTGATGGTCCTGGCGCAGGGAATGGGGATGGCTCTGCGCAATCGGATGGGCTTGTGAGCGGAAGAGAGCAGAGTGACGTGATTGTGGTGGGTGCGGGGGCGGCGGGCCTTGCTGCTGCAGCTGCTCTGGCCGGGGCGGGGAAGAGCGTGACCGTGCTTGAACGCAAGCCATATGTCGGCGGCAGAGCTTGCTCGTATGAACATCCTGCGCTGCATGAGATTGTGGATTCGCAGCATGTGCTGCTGGGTTGTTGCACTAATCTCATCGAGTTGTGTGAGCAGAGTGGAAGTGCGGACAAGATTCGCTGGTACGACAAGCAGACTTTCCTTGAGCCTGGCGGCAGATCGAGCACAATTTCTGCCAGCGGCCTGCCTGCGCCATTTCACTTTGCTCCGAGCTTCCTGGGCATGTCGATGCTTGGATGGAAGGATAAGCTGGGAATGGCTCGCGGGCTCATGGAGTTCTTCCTCGGCTATCCGGCGGAGGACAATGAGAGCATTGAGCAGTGGTTGAAACGAACGCGGCAAACTGAGCTTTCGATCAGGCACTTCTGGAACGCGATCCTGATGGCGACGCTGAACGATCGCGTTGCACACTGTTCGACTCGTTACGCAGGTAAGGTCTTCCACGAGCTTTTCATCAAGTCTTCGACGGGCGGGCGATTGGGCATTCCGACGGTGCCACTGAGCGAGTTCTACATGGCTGCTGCACGATTGATCGAGTCCTGTGGCGGAACGTTGCAGCTTCGGGCGAGCGTTGAAGCCATTACGCAGGAGCAGGGCGGACGCTGGCGCGTGAACATTGCAGACACGAGCTACATCGCGGATTCGATCATCCTCGCGCTTCCATTTGAGCAGACACAAAAACTACTGCCCGTTGTTCGGTTGAACGAGCAGTATGCGGGCCTGGCCCTGAACACGAGAGATGAGCTGGAGTTGAAGATGGCCCGGCAGGTGCATTCGCCATTCACCTCGATTCTTCTCTGGTTCGACCGGGAGATTAGCGATCTTGACCACGCGTGGCTCCTGGATACGACGATTGAGTGGTTCTTCCATAAGTCGCGTATTCGGCGGTATGCGCCGGAGAAGGGGAGCTACGTCGAACTGGTGATTGCAGGATCGAGAGCGCAGCTGAGTATGACGCGCGATGAGATTCTGTCGGGCGCGCTGAAGGAGTTGCGGCTTTTCTTTCCTGAGGTGAAACGAGCAAGGCTGGTGAAGAGCGGCGTATTGAAGGAGGCTCGAGCGACTTTCTCCGTGGTGCCGGGGCTGGATCGATTTCGTCCCACTCAGACGACGCAATGGCCTGGGTTATATCTTGCGGGAGACTGGACCGCGACGGAGTGGCCCTCCACGATGGAAGGGGCCGTTCGTAGTGGCAGGCTGGCGGCCGGAGCTGTGATGGGCGACCAGGGGAGGTTTATGGCGGAGGAGACGCCGGCCAGTGGTCTGATGCGGTGGTTGATGGCGCGTTGATGTTTCGGATACCCGATCAATAAGAAGTCGAATGTAGTAGAGGTCGAATGTAGTAGAGATTGCGCCGCAGCGGCTGAGCTCACTAGGCCTCGACCAGGACACGCCCATAGCGCTTCTCGACATAGTCATCAAGAATTACCTGAAACTCCTCGACGATCCGGTCACCCTTCAGAGTGGTGAACAATTTCCCATCAACATACACAGGCGCCTTCGGCTCTTCAAACGTCCCCGGCAGCGAAATGCCAATATTGGCATGCTTCGACTCGCCCGGCCCGTTCACGATGCAGCCCATGACGGCAAGTTTCAGCTCTTCGACGCCCGGATACTGTTTCTTCCACTCTGGCATTGACGCCACCAGATAACCCTGGATCCTCTCGGCGAGTTCCTGGACGTAGGTCGAAGTGGTCCTGCCGCAACCGGGGCAACTGGTCACCTGCGGCATAAAGCTGCGAATCCCGAGCGACTGCAGAATCTGCTGGCCGCATCGAACCTCCTCCGACCGGTCTCCACCAGGAGTCGGAGTCAAGCTAACCCGAATCGTATCCCCAATGCCAGCCAGCAACAAAGGAGCAAGACCCGCGGCCGAAGCTACAACACCCTTCATCCCCATTCCGGCCTCAGTCAGCCCAAGATGAAGCGCATAGTCGCAACGCCGCGCCAGTTCCATATAAACATCGATCAGGTCGCGCACACCCGAGACCTTGGCAGACAGCAAGATCTGATTTCGCCTCAGCCCGTAACGTTCTGCCGCAGCTGCGTTGTCTAGAGCCGACACGACCATCGCTTCCATCATCACATCGCGGGCGGGAAGGGGATCGGCAGTCTTTGAATTGTCGTCCATCATCTTCGTCAGCAGCGCTTGATCGAGCGAACCCCAGTTCACTCCAATCCGCACCGGCTTCTGATGCTCAACTGCAACCTCAACCATGGTTCGAAAGTTGTCATCGTCTTTTCGTCCGATCGAGCAGTTGCCGGGATTGATACGGTACTTCGCCAGCGCCTTCGCCGTCTCTGGATACTTCTTCAGCAACTGATGCCCGTTATAGTGGAAGTCCCCAATAATCGGCGTCAACCAGCCCTTCTTTGCCAATTCTTCGACGATATAAGGCACGGCCTTCGCTGCTTCGTCGTTGTTGACCGTGACGCGCACCATCTCCGAACCGGCTCTCGCCAGCGCAGCAACCTGTTGGACCGTGCTCTCGACGTCGGCCGTATCCGTATTCGTCATCGACTGCACGACAACAGGCGCGTCAGAACCTACGCGAATCCCACCAATATTCACCGTTACCGCACGTCGACGCTGTATCTCTGGCATAAGTTACCCTACACGATTTTATCATTCACGGCTCTATCGGCAGCCTCGCGTACTCTATTGCATAGAGCAACGCATTTACGGCCTCTGCTCACAACATCCGGTACACTACAGGTGGCATCACGCATTCCGCCCTCACGGACCGATTGCGGATTACCCCATCAAACGTGGGCCCGGTAGCTCAGTTGCATAGAGCAGCGCACTCCTAACGCGAAGGTCGCAGGTTGGACTCCTGCCCGGGCCACCACTTATACCCGGGATCATCTACGTTCCGCAGCGGAAAGAACAATTCCACGTAACAAATGAGTGCAAGTCCGCTTCGACGAAGTTGCGTCTCAAGCTAGACCAGGTCTCGACCCGCGATCTAGAGCACACTTCTGTAAGTCCCTAGTCTGACAGCCTGGTAAAAAGGGACCACGACAGAACGAGATGCAACCGAGTATTTGAGACCCGGTACGGGCAGAACTATCGGAACGAGGAAGGTTTTGCGCCGTCAATCCATACACACAGAGAAAAAATACGACCCCGCCCATCAGTAGACCCATGCCTTTGCGCATAGGAGAAACCATGCTGGGTTTGTATTTACTGCTGGATGATTCTTGGAGAATGGTGACTACGATCTATTTTCTAAATCAGGAGCCCAAGGACAGGAGTTTCCAGACGATGGAGGAATACCGCGTGATGCGAGATCGATTTTATGGATCTTATACGGCCTGTATTGGTGGAAAACGTGGGTAGACCTATATGGAATCGCCGAGGGTGCCAGTTATTGTCAATCGTTTAGTAGTTGACAAAAGCAAGTATATTGATTGACATTAGCGTCATGGCTGCTTCGCCTCCAGTTTTGACTGACGATGTAGCGGTCTTTCGGCGCTTCAACCGGATGTATACGCGGTTCATCGGGACTCTGAATGAAGGACTGTTGAACAGCGAGTACAGTCTGGCGGAGGCCCGCGTTCTCTATGAGCTGGCAACGCGGGATGCGCCCAAAGCGCGGGAGATCGCGGAAGAGCTTGGGATGGACGCCGGGTATCTTAGCCGGTTGCTGGGAAAGTTTGAGCGCGATGGGTTGCTGAAGCGCAAGGCGTCAGAGCAGGATGGGCGCTATGCCGAACTCACACTGACTGCGCGTGGCAAAGCGGCATTCAAAAGACTCAATGCTCTTTCTGAGGAGCGGGCTCAGATGGTTTTGGAAGGTCTTTCGCCTTCGGCTCGTATGCAGCTTATCGATTGCATGCGGACGATGGAGGGGATTCTCACCAAGACTGATCGGAATCGGCTGCCGTACCTCTTGCGGCCGCATCGGGTTGGCGATATGGGTTGGATCGTCCATCGCGAGGGTGTTGGCTATGCGGAACAGTATGGATGGAACGAAACGTTCGAGGCGCTGGTTGCGCGGATAGTCGATCAGTTCATCACGAACTTCGATCCGAGCAGGGAGCGCTGCTGGATCGCTGAGATCGATGGTCGGAGCGTGGGGCACATCTTTCTGGTCAAGCATCCGGAGGAGCCGGATACTGCGAAGCTGCGGTTGTTGTTTGTCGAATCGAGTGCCCGGGGTATGGGTCTTGGAGATGCTTTGGTGAAGGAATGCATTCGTTTTGCGCGGACGGCAGGGTATAAGAAGGTGGTTCTGTGGACGCAGAGCATTCTTGTTGGGGCGCATCGGATTTATGAGCGAGCCGGGTTTCGTCTGGTTAGTGAGGTGCCGCATCATAGTTTTGGGAAAGATCTTGTGGGACAGACTTGGGAGCTGGCGTTGAAGCAGGTGTGAGCTTCACGGAATTTAGATTGAGCTTACGGAGCGGCTGAGA
>WNGJ01004300.1_pt1 | contig 14805 bp, 10 predicted proteins | sample 5400611 | NCBI WGS metagenome assembly WNGJ01 (sample SAMN13153375, study PRJNA577476) | soil metagenome | isolation source: 40 cm soil or saprolite under Garry oak tree replicate 1 | place: USA:California | collected 2016-06-15
GGCGTGCCGGCACAAAACAATAAGGGATCGGTACAACTCGCGCCCGCTGTCTCGCCGCTCTTGTTTGGCACGAATATGGGATTATTCGACAGCAACGACCAGGTATTAACATCCTCTACAACGCGCAGCCTGCTCCAACAAATGCATGTGCGCATCATACGTATGCCCGTGCGTTCAAGTTTGTCCGAGGCGACGGAAATCCAGGCGGCGCAGGTCATCAAATCGCTTGGCGCGGTGCCGCTGGTCGTTTTGCGCGGGGCGGTAGACTCAAACGTGCTGGCCGACGATTCGCTGATCATCAATGACATGAACCGTATTTTTGGGAACGGCGTGGTCTATTATGAATACGGCAATGAAGAGGACCTGCTGGGAGTTGATGTAAACGGCTACACAGCTTCGTGGAATGCAGTAGTACCACAACTGAAACGCCTCGCGCCGCAGGCCCAGTTTGTCGGCCCGGTCAATTTTCAGTATGACCGTACCTACCTCACCACCTTTTTACAGAATGCCAACCCGCGTCCGAACCAGGTAAGCTGGCACGAGTACACCTGTGATGATTCATGGGCGAGCACTATCTGTATCTCGCACATTGCGAACTGGACCAACCATATCAGCGATGCGCGCGCGGCGATGCAGTCCATAATCGGCGCCGCGCTGCCCATTATGATCACCGAGTGGAACTACGCGCCCAATGCTGTGCCCAATGACGGCAAGAACAATGACAGCGCTTTCATGTCAACCTGGACGGCGAACGCGCTGCAAACGCTGGCAGCGAACGGCATCTTCGCTTCGATGCAATACTCGGTTACGAATACCGCCATTCCAATGATCTTGTCCAGCGGCTCTGCCACGGCACAGGGAACAACTTTCCTCAGCCAGTATCAATCCATGATCGTCGGTGGACAACAACCCACGCCGGTGCCAACGACGGCGCCGGGACAACCCCAACCCACATATCCTACCGGCAATGGCAACGGTAATGGCAATCCCACCCCGACGGTTTCTCCCAACCAGTATGCGTCTTTCTCCTTTGAAGACGGCAGCATTGATGGATGGAGCGGACGCGGTGAGGTTTCAAATGTGCAAAACAGTGCGACGGTTGGCATGGGCGATAAGCATTCCTTGCAGGTAACACTGACCAATATGGGCGATGGAGATTTTCCTTTCGTGTCGGTGGGGCATTCAAATCTCTCAACATTCCCGCAGGCAGGACAAACTGTGACGATGTACATCTACCTGCCCGCGAACTCACCCGATATCGAAGCGAAGGTGTTTGTGATGGATAGCCAGTATCACTGGTTTGATCCAGATGCTATGATCAACCTGCAATCCGGCACCTGGAATCACCTGACGTTTACCCTTCCCGCCGGAGTGACCGGTCAACTGCGACAGTTGGGCGTGCAGTTTAATACAAACAGCGCAACCCCTGTCAGCGGGAATGTGTATATTGATTCGGTGGGGTGGAAGTGACACTCTCACTCCCCTAACAGGGATGCGCATCTGAGCAACTCCAGCCGAACGGCCTCTTTCCGAAGAAACCTTCTCTTAGAGAAGTGGTTGATCGGCTGGTATGCTCAGACAAAGGGTGCTCATCTCCTCTTGGGAGAGGGATTTGCCTTCTGCCCACCACGTTGCCCATGTTGTCTCATCGACCTGTGACTTAATGCTGCCGAGATAAGCATCATACAGTGGGCGGTATGCTGCTGGTAGCGCAGTATTCAGGCTCTCAAAAAGCGCTTCTGCGCCACTGCACACCCATGCTGCATAAGATGGCCCTCGGATTGTTCCTAACAAGCAGCCAAACGTGATTAAATCGATGGCAAGCATATAGCGGTTGCCTGTTTGTTGAGCGAGGAGCAACCCTTCGCGCAGATAGGCGATGCTCTGTATCAGATCGCCCCGGGCAAGGGCCAGCACGCCCAGGTAGACAAGCGTGACATTGAGCAAGCCCGGTTCACTATACTCGCGCTGAAGTGTCATCGCTTCACTCAGCCATGTCCACGCCTGTGGGAAATTGCCCTGGAGTGTCGCCATCGCCCCTAATCTGCTCAACGTAAAGGCATAGCCGCGCCAGTTTTCTTGCTCGTGGAGGAGGTGCAAGCTCTCTTCAAGGTATCTGGTTGCCAGCATGTATTCGCCTTGCATATGCCAGGTATCGCCAATTTGGAAAATGGCACTGGTTTTCCCAACAACGTCTTCAACGGCTTCGTAGAGCGCCAGAGCTTCCTGGGCCAGTTCTCGTGAACGTTCGCATGCGATCTCCCACAGAGCGAGGCGTGATGCTGCCATCAGCAGTTTGGCACGGACCGAGAGTTTCGTCTCTTTTGCCATCTTGAGCGCTGCATCGATCCAGTGATGGGCCTCCTGGAATTGGGTGCGTGCTTCCCAAAACAGTCCGAGTGCGCCGCACATCCGCTGGACTATGTCGGCTTCATCGTGTTCAATAGCCCACGCTAAGGCCGCTCGTAGATTGTCCTGTTCGTGGGCCAGCATCGAAACTGCCCCAGACTGCTCGCGGCCCGATAGGTTTGGTTCTATACGTTCCGCGAACGCCAGGTAATAGGTAGCGTGCTGTCGCTGCACGTCTTCATGCTCTCCATATGCCTCCAGCTGTCCCAGCGCATAATCGCGAATCGTCTCTAAGAAATGAAAACGCGACTCTGGATGCTCCTCCAGGGGACCTTCTTCTAGCGGCATCCGTTTCACCAGGCTGTGATCGATCAGGGATTCCATCTGCTCAAGCACATCATCTAGTGTCGCCACCTGGTCTTCTGCCATGCCGATAGCCAGCGCCGCGTGCAATGTCCAGCCGCCGACAAACACGCTGAGGTGACGAAAGAGGTATTGTTGTTGTGGATGAAGCAGCTCATAGCTCCAATCCAGCGTATCGTGTAAGGTCTGGTGGCGCGGGAGAACGTTGCGCGCTGTGGAGCGCAGGAATGCCAGGCGTTGCCCTGTCCCGTCTGCAAGTCGCTGCAGGATCATGGCCAAAGGAAGCACTTTGGTACGCACAGCTGCCAGTTCAATTGCCAGGGGTAGCCCATCCAGGCGAGCGCATATGTGCGCGATGGTTACCGCATTGTGTGCAGTGATTTGAAAAGCAGGATTGATGGCCTGAGCGCGTTCGAGGAAGAGACGGATAGCCGGAAACTGCAAGACGTTGTCTGGATCGGACACGTGATCGGGCGTGCAGACTTCGAGCGGAGGAACATCGAATTCATGCTCCCCATACAGGTGCAGAACAGTTCGGCTTGTCACCATAACCTTCAGCGCCTCGGCGGTACTCAAGAGATCGCTGATGAAATCCGCGATATCCGGGATTTGCTCTACATTATCCAGCACAAGCAGGAGTGCTTTTTCTCGCAGAAATCCTTTGAGCACGTCTTCATGTGAAGAGACGCTCTGCCTGCCAGGATCACCTCTGGCAAGAGGCTCCGACAGGTGCAGTGCTTGCACGATCGTTGAGGGAACAAGGGCGACATCGCGTATCGTTGCCAGGGACACAAAACATACGCCATCGTGAAGATGGTGCCGGGCTGCGCGTGCCACTTCCAGCGCCAGGCGCGTTTTGCCTACTCCGCCTGTCCCTAGCAGCGTCAGGAGGCGCACAGATGGTTGCCGCAGTCGATCCAGCAGCACTTGCACGAGCAATTCACGGCCAATAAGTGAGGTAGATGGCGCTGGCAATGGAGAGAAGGTCCACGGCATAGGAGGTGGAGAAGCCGCACTGGATATACTGATATGAGATGCTGCATAAAGCCGGTTCAGTGGAGCAGCCTTCCACTCCTGGTCGGAAAAGCTCTCCGCCCTCAAGCCCATCAATGAGAGAAGTTCGATAGCCTCAACTTGTGTGGTGATGGCATCCCAGGTTGCCAGCGCTTTGATGATCTGCTTAACCTCAACATGGGTTGGAAAAGTCTGCTTCACGCCATGAAGTTTGCGACTCAGCACCTGTGCATGGATTCCCAGAGCGTCGGCCAGTTCCTTTTGAAGTCGCCCTGTTCTGCGGCGAGCGGCGGCCACTTTCTCACGAAAGTGATCGAGATTGGTGGGGGAATCTGCATCGGCGTCGGTAGTCATACATCTATACTCCTCTCCATCGTCATAGCGGGTGTACAAGTTCCCCGTAATCACCTCCGTAATTGCTCCTAATTATATCTCATGAGTCTAGCCTTTGTTGAAAGGCAAAGACGATTTTTGGTCACTTTTGAATCATTTTTGAATCATCTTTGCCCTTCTTCGCGACCTATCCCTGAGCTTATACTTCATTCGGCAAAGAATGCTGGCCCAGGAGGAGGGGCATGATAGTCGGTATGGAAGCCAGTATCGAGATCAGCAAGCCGGTCACGGCAATCCTTGCCGAGAAAATGCTTGCTGCTCGCGTCGTGGCTCACGCCCACGAACCTGACAGCGGCGATAAGTTGTCGCACGGTTTTGTTCGCGGTAAGGAGATCCACGATGACCACCTTGATTGAATTTGTTTGTTCCGTTTCTCAGGAAAAGGCCGCGCAGACCACCATAGAAGCATTTTGCAAAAAGACAGGCGATTTACTCATTGGTCGTCGCGTCAACGAGGAGACCCACGAGGTACTACTTATGGTCCAACTCCTGCATACGGTCAGCGTGCGCAAACATGCGAAAGCCCTCAGCCACATACTCCAACAGGGAGTCATCGTGTCGTCTCAGCCTTTGACCTGTGATCTGGTGAAAATCTCCCTCGATCCTTCGGCGGATCTGACAGATCAGATGCGTAATTTCCCCTTACGCCCTGGCGAGCACTGGTTCTCGGCCATCAATGATCCCCACCAGGCCTACGTGTGTATGAGTAGACCCCTCATGCTACCAGAGCAAGCAGCATGGCTGGTTGGACACGAAGCAGCGTGGGAGTTCTTATGATGGGATGAGAACGGTAGGATTATGAAAGCGAGGAAAAATACCGCCTCGAGGTCGCCCTGGAAGTCAAATCGTATTCCTGGCGATAATTCACAGACCCTGGGTACTTAGAGTAAAAGAAGTGACAAACATGAATGCATTAGAGTATACTAATAGGGACTGATGGTTTTCATTCAGGGGGAAATGGTTATGGTGGCATATCCGAGGTATGAATGAAGTACATAGCACCGATCAGCATCCTGTTGGCACTAACGCTGAGCAGCCGGGTGATAGGTGATAATGCAAGAGTACTCTTCCTGCTGGTATTGACCGCTCTCGTCAGTATACTGGTCGCTGTTCGCTATTTGCTTTCTATACAGGGGAACCAACTCCTCCCACAGGAACGACAACGGCTTCAAGAAGTTGAACAGCACTACCGGCAATTACAGATGACCAATCAACATCTGCGAGAGCTTGACGAGCTCAAAGACCAGTTTTTGATGTCGGCTTCACACGAACTGCGTACGCCACTCACTTCAGTGCAGGGCTACCTCGAATTGATGGCACAACTGCATGACCAGCTTCCACCTCAGAAGCGCTGGGAATACCTACAAAAGGCGCGGCGGAGCTGCGATATACTGGTGATGCTCCTCAGTAATGTCATGGATGCCAGTCGTTTGGAAGTTGAAGCAGACATAGATCCCGCACAAATAGAAAGTGTCTCGATCCAGGAGATGATACAGAGTGTCCTTAACCTGCTTGAACCGCGTGTGACACAAGAACAGCGAGAGGTCGATCTCTACATTCCGCCTGACCTTCATGTACGAGCCGAACCTGGGCGACTGCGCCAGGTGCTTCTCAATATCAGCATAAACGCCCTCAAATACTCGCCGCCACCTACACCCATAGCATTTTCTGCGCAGATTGCCACCGATTCCCATTCCGCTGTCATCAGCGTGACTGACAGCGGTAAAGGCATCGCGCCCGAGGATCAGTCGCGCGTCTTCCAACGTTTTGTACGCCTGGAGCGGGATAGGAGTAGCTCTACACCGGGCTCTGGTTTGGGGCTTTACATTTCTTACCGCCTCATCGAAGCCATGGGTGGAAAAATCTGGATTGAAAGCCAGGGTATTGCTGGAGAAGGCACTACCTTTCATATCCAGTTACCCATGGGTTCTTGGCTCACCCCGTAAACCCCACCACGTCAGTACCTCCCCACGCCGTATTATGGAAATTGAAGTACATAGGGCGTTCGGCGACGATGGTCCCACTGGCGGCCCAGACGGCCATCGATACCTCATAGGTCGCGGCAGGGTTGGCCTGGGCTATGGGGACGACGATGCTGTTGATATTGAGCGTGACACGCGTCTGTGGGCCGACAGTGACGACCTGCTGCGAGATGATGCTATTTTGCATGTAGAGAGTAACGGCGACATTTTCGCTGGTGGTAGTGGGATTCTGGAGGGTCAGGAATTCGGTGAATCCACTGGCAGTATACCCCTCGGCGAAACTGTAGACGGTTTTGGCGGGGCCAGGCTCACCGATGTCATCGGTGCCGCCAGGGATATTGCCATTAAAGCGGAAGTATTCCTGGCGCTGCACTACGATGGGCGCGTCGGACGTTACCTCTGCTGATAGCTCGGTCGTACTCTGTGGAAACGCGGCGGAGGCGGCGTTGACATCGAATATATATTGCGATTGCGGCCCGACAGACACAGTGGTGGGATTGACGGCTCCATTACTATATTCGAGTTTGACCGTCACGTTGGCGGTGACGGTGGGATCGAAGTTCGCCAGCACGAGGTATTCGTGGAAATTCGCGCCGGTATAGCCTTCGGCGAAAAGCCAGTCCGTACCGGGGGCCTGGGCGCCGACAACAGTAGCCGCGCCGGTTACCGGGCCGGCGATATTCGAGCGTGCGGTTGTGAAGTACATGGGGCGTTCCACGACGACCGGCTGATCTGAATGAACGTACATGGCAGCCTGCCGGTTGATGCCGATGGCCTGTGGATAGGTGGTGCCGCGCTGCCCCGGAGGCACGGAAAGCATTTTCGTTCCGAGCTGCGACCCATTTGCGACATAGGTCACGCTGACATTGGCGGTCTTCCCACCTGGCGGGTTGAGAATGGTGACGAAGCTGGAATAGTTGCGCTCGGATTCTACGTCGGCAAAGTAGAAATCCTGGGCGAGTTTGGTGGAACCCAGCGCATCGGTGCCACTATTGATGCCGTGCCATGAGAAGTACATGGGACGTTCGGCGACGATGCCTACGCCGTTGGTCGAGGTGACGATCATTGAGAGAGAATGTCCTACCCCGTTATAGGGGAAGCGCAGGTCGCCGTTGACATTGACAGTATAACGGCTCTGCGGCTTGACATCATGCGTAATAGCAGGTCCGGTCGCGCCCTCGAAGAGATATCGCACCTGCACCTGCGCCGTTTGAACGGGGTCGGGGTTCTCCAGCGTGAGGAATTCCTGGAAGTAGCCACCCGCGCGCCCTTCGGCGAAGTACCACTTTGTGCTGGTGGGGACGTTGGTCTGCGGCAAGGCCTGGCCAAGCAAATTCAAGTTTTGCGAGAGATTGTAGGCGTCAAATGAGCCGAGGCCGGTTGCAAGGTCATACGCGGTGGCATCGGGATAGGTGCCACTATTGCCGAAGTAGTCATTATTGTTGACGCCGCCGGGCACGGGCTGAACATCATGAAAGGCCAGGGCATAGGAAGTGCCTGATGCGCCGTGCGCGATGTTATAGAGGCTGGGATTGAGAAAACCCACCATGAACCCATTGACCTTGAGAGAGTTCTCGTTCGCCAGGGCGATCAGCGCGGCCCAGACCGGCGCGGATGCGGATGTGCCGCCGATGACCATCCATCCGTGATTGGCGCAGCCGCCCGCTGTGCAGTACACATCGTAGCCTGTCTGGGGATCGGCATTGATTGAGACATCCGGCACTTCGCGAAAACCTGTAGAGTAGGCGTTCGCGACCCCTGGGGCCTGCTGCCACGTGGGCATACGCCATACCTGGCTGACGCCGCCGCCGCTCGCTCCATTGTTAATAGCGCGGTCATTCCATACCTGCTCGGAGAGGTAGCTATTATCGGAGTTGAGGTGGAGGGTTGTGCCGCCAACGCCGGTAACATAGGGCTGCGAGGCGGGATCATCAACGGCGGGCTGACTGTTCGCACCTGTTTGCGGGTTGTAACAGCCGTTCGCACCAAGATCGCCGCTAGCAGCGAGGATAGTCTGACCTTGCGCGGCGGCTACCTGGAAAAAGATATTTTCTTGCGAAATTTCATTGGCCAAACCCGCGCTCTGCTCGCAGAAGACCCAGCTCGTGCTGACAACGGGTACAACATCGCTGACGATGCGCGCCCACGCGTCGTTGTAGGATGGCAGAGCATTAGCGGCTTCATAGACGCGCAGCGAGGAGAGATGGGGAGCCAGTCCCAGCACCATCTCCATATCTAGCTCGACCTCCGCAGCGTTGATTCCTGCTGCCCCATTATAGCCGTCGATGGGGATGGTTTTGATGACGGTGTGGTTGCCGCCGAAACAGGAGGTGTACGCAGCGATATCGTTGGGCGAAAATCCGTCCAGCTCGAGCAGTCCCACGCTCTGACCATCGCCCAGTATGCCTGCATTGTAGAGTTTTGTGAAATCATAAGCGGTGGCGATTTGCGATGGAGTATAGGAGGTAGGCTGGTTTGTAGAGCCAGGCTGCGGACAGGCGACCGACGCTGAACTTTGACTTTTCAAGGTGACGTTGACACTGGAGGTGAGTGGATGGCGTTGATATTGTACGGTGTTATCCAGGCCGCTTACCGAGGCAATAAGCGGGGCAATATCGATGGGCAGTGAAGGATTGCTGGCATTGGCAAAAAATTCGTGCCCGGTGGATGAGCGGTAATTGTTGATCTGCACCTGAAATGCCTGCTCAGCCTGCGCTACCGTGCCGACTGCATCCACCAGTAAATGAGTGGGATAGGTGGTGGTGATGGTGAAACCTTGAGCGCGTAAATAATTGACAATCGCTGTTTCGCTCTGCGGCAACGGGCCAAACAATGCCGCGAAAGAAGCGGGGTTGAGATAGTGACGATACAGCGGAGAAGTCGGTGATGTTACCTGTTGCAGGTAGCTGGCCAGGTTGGATTGGTTACGCAGATTCAAGCCGATGGCAAGTGAAATAGATTGATTCGCCGATGTAGCTGATACAATTTGACTTTTGCTGGTATACAACGAGGCTGCGTTTGCTAAGGCAATGCGCCTGGCAGGGGGTGTAGCATGGGTAAAGGGAGAGAGGTAAAGTACTAATAATGCTACAATGAGTATGATACTGACGATGGGTACAACTACAATTGGATATACTGTCCGCGATTTCATACAATGCCTCTTTCAACAGGAATTCCTAATAGAATCTCTACAAGATGTCCTAACTTACTTGAACGTCAGCATCAGAGGTTTCGGTGGTTTTGAGCGGGGGGAAATGAGAAAGAGTACTTTTGGTTGGGTGAATTATTAGAGCATGATTATGTCATCAAATTATGCACGACATCGAGTAAATCACGGACGTGAAAGGGTTTGAGAACAACGCCTTTGATATATGCTGTGGGGATATCCGGTGTATCATGGGCTGCTGTAATCACGACAATAGGAGGTATGGGACGAGTCTGTTCCCATTGCGCGACAAGCCGTTCCAGGAAGGTATTACCATCCATGCCGGGCATGGCAAGATCGAGGAGAATCACCGCGGGAAAGCGGCCCTCGCGGGCTGCATTATCGATCCAGGCCAAAGCCTCCAGCCCATTAGTTGCTTGTGCCGACTCGTAGCCATCCAGTTCCAATGCCCAGGAAACCATGTCGCGGATGGCGGGATTGTCATCTATCACCAGTACAATGGGAAGACGGCGCGTTGATTGATGTCGAGGTGGATTCACTTCTCTACCCTCCGAAATTCCCTCAGCTAAAATATAACACACCCCAAACGTTTTCTATTGGTAAACGAAAGTCGATAGAAAATTGGTTGATTTCTTCTATTGATGCATAGATCGCAAAAAACTGCTGATGGTAGCAAGAAATAGGTCTGGTTGTTCCAGGTTTGAAAGATGGCCTGCTTGTGGAATAACAACGAGCTGCGCGCCCGGAATGAGCGCGGCGTACTCCTGGGCTACGGCAGGAGGAGTGAGCGCGTCCTGCTCGCCGACGATCACAAGCGTCGGGAAGATGATGCCTGGGAGCAACTCGGTTGCATCCTCGCGAATAGCCATACCGCGTGAGGCAGCGGCAATACCGCGGGGGGTTGCCGCATCGATCATCTGGCGGATACGTATCTCTACTTCCGGGTGATGCTGTCGAGTAGCATCTGAGATTAAACGAGGCACCTGGAGATCGGCGATGGCTCCCGTTCCCTGCGTCTCTGCCAGGCGCGCCACATGCTCGCGATTGGCCTGCGCTTCGGGCGTATCGGCTCCTGGTCGTGTATCCGCCAGGATGAGTCCGGCGATACGCTGTGGGTACTGGCGCAGGAAGGCGAATGCCGCATACCCTCCCATTGAGAGGCCGCACAGGATGGCTTTTTCGATGCCAAGTTGATCCATCAACGCGGCGACATCATCGGCGAATAAAGTCATGGGCGATACGTCGTTCGGGATATCGCTTTCGCCAAATCCCCGCCAGTCGAGCGAGACGAGACGGTATGCCTGCTCCTGGAGGAGCGCGATCATTTCGCCTTCCCACATACTGCGGTTCAGTGGAAACGCGTGCAGAAAAATCACGGGTAATCCGATGCCGTGATCGCTATAGGCGATATTCGTATTATTGATGAATGTTTTCATTCACGTACTATACTCCATCGGCCAAATTGGAATCATCACTGCAACGAGACGATTACCTCTCCCCCGGAGAGGGTGGTCTCTACACTGTGTGTCAGCAGTGATGGAAGGAGGTGCTCGTGTGCATGATAGGAACTGCGTACGAATGGACCCGATTCGACGTGCCGGAAGCCCATCTTCTTACCCTCGGCTTTGAGTGCGGCGAATTCTTCCAATGGGACATAACGCTGAATGGGAAGATGCTGGAACGATGGGCGAAGGTATTGCCCAATAGTGAGTATATCGACATCGTGCGCGTGCATATCATGCATGACTTCGATAATCTCATCCCAGGTCTCGCCCAGTCCCAGCATGAAGCCGGACTTGGTTGGCGCGGCGGGATTCATTTCTTTGGCCCACTTGAGCACCTGGAGCGAACGCTTGTAGATGGCCTGCGGGCGCACGCGCTTGTACAACCTGGGAATGGTTTCGACGTTATGGTTGAAAACGTCGGGCCTGGCATCGATCACGATCTTCAGCGCGTCATAGACACCCTTGAAATCGGGCGTCAGTACTTCGACTTTACAATCGGAGTTGAGACGGCGAATCCAACGGATGGTAGCGGCGAAAATGGCTGCGCCGCCATCTTTGAGTTCGTCACGGTTGACCGAGGTGACGACGGTATGGCGCAGGCCCATCTTCTGCACCGCTTCGGCGACGCGCTTGGGTTCCTCCCAGTCAAGGCCAATTGGGCGGCCGGTCTCTACAGCGCAAAAGCCGCAGCTGCGTGTACAGACGCGCCCCAGGATCATGAATGTAGCGGTTTTGTGGCCCCAGCATTCGCCGATATTTGGGCAGCGCGCCTCTTCACATACGGTGTGCAGTTCTTTGCTGCGCATCAGTTGCTTCAGATTGTCGTAGTTTTCGCCCTTTGGGGGGCGCACCTTGAGCCATTCAGGTCGTCGCTCCGGTATGATGGTCGCCATAGTGTTTTCCTTCGTTTTATCCCCAGGGCGACCGCCAGGGTCGCCCATACAATATGCGTTTTCCCCAGGGCGACCGCCAGGGTCGCCCATACAATCCGCGCCAGATTATCTAATACACGTCGATTTCGCGTCCGTAGCTTTGCAATTTGGTGCGCACGGCCTGTAAGAAGCCGCCTGCGCCCGCGCCGTCGAGGATGCGATGGTCGAACGAGAGGCTCAGGTACATCATGTAACGCACGGCGATGGCATCGTCCTCGATGACGACCGGGCGTTTGACGACGGCATCCATGCTCAGTATGCCAGCGTGCGGCTGGTTGATAATCGGTACTGAGATAATTGTACCAAATGTGCCGGGATTATTCACCACAAAGGTACTGTTCTGCATGTCCTGCACGGTCAATTTGTTGGAGCGTGCGCGCTGCGCGATGGCTGCGATTTGCTTCGCCAGGCCAGCGATGGTGTACTGGTCGGCGTCGTAGAGGGTGGGTACCACCAGCCCGGCATCGGTTGCGACCGCCATGCCCAGGTTGATGCGTTTCTTGATGATGATCTTGTTGTCTTCTGTCCAGCTTGAATTGATGGTCGGGACTTTGCGGATGCCTTCGCAGACCGCCTTCATGACGAATGGCACGTAGCTGATGCTGTAGCCCTCACGCCGCTTGAAGTCCTCTTTGTTCTTCTCCAGCCACTTCGCGATGTTGGTCATATCGACTTCGACAACGGTGGTGGCATGCGGCGAGGTACGCTTGCTGCGCACCATGTGTTCGGCAATGGCCAGGCGCATACGGCTCGGTGTAACCAGTTCTTCGTCGGGGCCAATAACGGTAGGAGCCGGTTCGGCCTTTGGCGCAGCAGGAGCCGGTGCGGTATAGCCTGGTTGTGCGACGGGTGCAGGTGGGGTATAGGCTGGCTGTGTGGCGGGCGCCTGCGCGGCATAGGAAGGAACAGCAGGCGCGGCCTGTTGCTGCTCAATGTAGGCAAGAATATCTTCTTTGCGCACCCGTCCACCCGTACCGGTTCCCGCGATATCGTTGAGGTCAATGCCGTGTTCACGTGCCAACCGGCGTGCCAGCGGTGAGATACGCTGCCGCTCCTCTTCGCCTACACGTGAGGGCTGTACGGCTGCTTTCGAGCCGTTGCCATCGCTGGCGCTCTGCTTATCCATGACGGCCACATTGGCGCGGGCCGGACTTTCAACAGGCGCAGCATCAGGGCCGGGCGCTGCCTCGACAGACTGAGAAGCCGCGGCATCGGCGTTTTCTTCAATCAGGGCGATATCGACGCCAACCGCTACTGTCTGGTCCGGCTGCACCAGGATTTTGGCGAGGCGGCCAGCAACGGGCGAGGGCAGTTCTGCGTTGATCTTATCGGTAATGATTTCGGCCAGTGATTCGTCTTTCTCGATCCAGTCGCCTTCTTGCTTGAGCCAGCTTCCCACTGTCCCCTCCGCTACGGACTCACCCAGGCGAGGCATTTTTACAGGTGTTGGCATATGCTTTGACTGCCTTTCTAAACATATGAAAATGTATTGATTACTGCACACCGATTAGGAAAGGGAGTTCTCGTAGCTCCTACACCATCCTACCTGCATGACAGCACACCGCACTCTTAGCGAGTGTGTGGCCCAGGCCGGGCAAAGAACCGCTCGTAGATGTTGACCGCGCTGTTCTCGTCACGATCCATCACTAAGCCGCAGTTCTCATTCGTACAGCGATACGTCCTCTGCCACAAGGGCATGTTTTGCTTGTGTTTACAGGCATGGCACATCTTCGTCGTATCGCGCTCATCTATTATATGTAGTTCTTTCCCAAAGCGCAAACACTTGTATACCAGCATTTGCACAAAGCCGTAGAGCCCCCAATCATTGTACACCATGCGATTGCGGATCTGCCGCTTCCGTCGCTCTTTGGGGGTCTCGTTCTCCTGCTTCTTGATGACCATCTGCCGTTGGGAAAGATCGCCAATCACCACAGCCCTTTCAGCCAGTCGGTGTGCGATGAGATGGGAGGCTTTATGCAGACAGTCTTGTTGTTTGCGACGCTTCTTCTCAGCAACCCGCTTATAGACTCTAGAGAGATGGATATAGCGGCGGGACTTCTTCTTGCATTTGTCACGTTTCGAGCGGATCTTGTCGAGTTGCTTATTGTACCAACGGTAGCCCTTGAAGCCGCCGATGTGGTAGAAGCGCCCCTGGTCGTTGACGCCGGTCGCCAGCGTCTTGATGCCCAGGTCAAAGGCCAAGATGCCATCATCGCGCAAGGGGCGGGGCTTGTGTTCCTTTTGCCGCTTGGGTGTCTTCCCCTCGTCGTTCTCACTCTGCTCTACATCGTCATAGACGAATGAGCAGGAATAGTTCCCACGCGTATCCCTGGAGACAGCGACTTCGTGAAAGCGGTCAGGCGGCTGCTCGCTGAGATGCGCCTTGATATTCTGGTAGCGTTTGGGTCCCCAGTTGCCGCCTCCGCCTGTGGGGAGAATGATGGTATCTCCTTGCACTTCCAGGTACATCGCGGGATAGCACAGGGTGAAGAACTGATGGCGCGGCTTGACGCGGGGAAACCCTGACTTCTCCCCTGCTCTCACGCGACGAAAGAACGCCTGCATCGCTTTGTCCAGGCGAAAGTAGACCTCCGCTAAGAGCTTGCCATAGACGGACCGTAACTCCGGGTCGTACTGTTTACTCTCGCGCAAGGACTGCTTGGCCCGCTCGAAGTTCCAGCGTTCTCCGTTGCGCAACCTCATGACCCACCAGTTATACAGGCCGCGACATTTGGCCTGCATGAACTCCAGGGCCTCGGCGTCCTGCTGACTCACCTCGATTTTGATCTTCTTACAGAGGAGCATCCTATCTCCTTTCCCTTGTTCTCTCAACTCTTCGCTACACTCTGATGAGGATCACAAACTGAATATGAGAGGGGTCTTGCGGTAGGGTCTGTGGAACTGTGGCCTGGGACACCACACCCGTTCGCAAGAGGTAGGCTTTGGCTTGTGCTGGTGTATCTCCTGCGATCTGGGTCGCGAGATACTGCGCATCGTCCTGGCTGAACACGTAGGCCCAGGAACCACTGACACGAACCAGAAAAGGGGAAACGCTCATCACCGTAGTGTGCACACTGCCAACTAACTCATACAGTTTGCCT
>WNGJ01006260.1_pt1 | contig 14805 bp, 12 predicted proteins | sample 5400611 | NCBI WGS metagenome assembly WNGJ01 (sample SAMN13153375, study PRJNA577476) | soil metagenome | isolation source: 40 cm soil or saprolite under Garry oak tree replicate 1 | place: USA:California | collected 2016-06-15
AAGGATTTCGTCATCGAGGCGGATTGTGATTCGCGTTTTCCCTTTGGGAACGGAAACGACAGCTCCACGCTTTGCCTTACGGAAATCGTATTCACGCTTCATGATGTTCCTCGTACTGACTAGTCTCTCGGGCTGTGGACAGGCGTGCCGAGATCAGGCGCACACTCTCTCCCCGCCAGGTGTAAACCACGACGAGGAGGCGGCCAAGTGCATCCCTGCCTAGAGTGATCCACCGCTCCTCTTCTTCTGAAAATGGATCGCGTATCGTCAAAGCAAGGTCGTCCTCGAGCACGGTCATGGCATCAGCAAAACGAACTCTATGCTTGGCGAAGTTCGTTTTGGCTTTGGCCGGGTCCCATTCGTAGCTCACAGCTCTTAGTATATGCACAAGTGTGCATACATATCTACCCTATGCATTAGGACGCAGGTGGCCTGCCCCTCGCTCCACGGGAATTACCCCGGGCTTCTGCGTTTGCTGGTGTCCATCTTGTGTGGCTTTGGGATACAGGGGTGATCCGCAATGTAGGCAGTGAGGCGGCCGTAGTTGGTGTTGTTCGTCCGCAAGAGGAGACCATGAATCGTCCGCGAGCCCACTTCCCTGCGAGTGCCAGCGTCACCGACAGGAGCGAAAATGTGCGGCACTCTGCACTCGATGCTTCCGCACGCGCAGGCTCAGCGAAAATTGGCCGGCCTTGCTGGTTCGATGAAGGCTTACACAGTGCAAGCGCACATCTCATAGCATCCGAAGGATTTATGCCGCGACCTTGATGCTGAAACGGATGTCGCGATCCGTTCGTGCCGGGCCGCCGGCGGCACCATCCGAACGTCCGCCCAGCAGGTTCCAATCCCCCGCATTCGGAACGTCGATCCCTCCGGCGTGAGCGTTATCGACGTGCAGTGCTTCGAGAGTTCAGCTTTGGCACGGGGCACATCGGCAAAGAGCAGCCCCGCGAATATCCTGCAAACGCTTCCATTGATGGCCGCAGCGGCCATCTGGCGTCCAAAACCGACCATCTCTAGCGGTCTTGTCAGCGACTCAGCCGCATAAAGGCAACCGAATCAAGACTTATGATCGCGGAAAGGTCCCAATAGCTGAGAGCTACTACCGCTTCAAAACCAACGAGGAGGGGCCAGGGGTCGGCTGGGTGGTAAACCGGATCTAACCTTGCGCTTGGCGCGAGGAGCGACTTGCGATAGGCTAGGCCTAATTTCCCTCGCCAAGGAGACGCGCCCAATGACGCAACAAGCCCCAACGCACACAGATATGACGTGCTCGCAGTGCGGACGGACGCTCGCGCAGTCCAATTTGGTACAGATCGCCGGAAACTGGGTGTGTGGTGATTGCAAGCCGGCATTTTTGAGCCGGGTGATGGCGGGCGGTGCCATTGCGGCCTCCTCCTTCCGTTACGCGGGTGTCGGCGTTCGATTCGGCGCCCGCGGCGGCTATGTTCAACGGAAGCTTTCTGGCGGCTGCGCTCTTTTTCGGCCTGTTTTACGAAGTCCTGATGCTGCGGTACCGGGGAGCAACGCTCGGGAAAATGGCCTGTGGACTAAAAGTCGTCCGCTCTGACGGCAGAAACCTTGGCTGGGGCGTCTCGTTTGGCCGCTATTTCATGTACAACGTTGTGATCTCTGCTATTCCCCTCGTTAACTGGATTCTGCTCCTTACCACAGCGATTATGGCTGGCGTGGACGAGCAAAGGCGCGGATTGCATGACCGAGTGTGCGACACGCGAGTCATTTATACACGAGGTCTGGCTTGAGCCTGAACGTGAACCTATTCACGTCCGTTCTCAGCGGCGTCGACCCGTCAAAGTTTCGCGCCGCGGGAACGGTCGTGTGCCCGGGCTGTAACGGCGATGTCTTCCCACTCGAGACGCCGACCGGATGGCAGAGCTGCCCCTTCTGCATGAAGCGGCTGCAAATCCGGCTCTGGCCCGCGATCCGCCAAAACACGAGCGCGGCTGCCGCGATGCCGGACCAGGCGACGTGTTTTTTTCATCCGGACAAGGCATTTCAGGCATGCTGCCAGCGCTGCGGCCGATTCGTGTGCGCACTGTGCGATTTGCAGTTAGGAGCGGAGCACGTTTGCCCTACGTGTTTCGAGCGAGGACGCGCCGATTCAGGGTCGAATGGCGGCCAAGCGGAATGGCGGCATCGCGATGTGCTCTATGATTCCATCGCGGTGGCGCTCGGGTGGGGCTGGATTATCGTTTGGCCTGTAATCGTTGTCGCGTTGCCGGCCGCGATTTTCCTGCACGCGAAGTATCGGAAGGCGCCGCGTTCCTATTTACTGCCGCGGTCCGGGTGGCGTTTCTGGGTGGCATATATTGGGTTCGCCTGGCTCCCGCTGCTGTTCGCTATTTCATTTTACGTGACTCGCTTGACCGCCGGGAGGCACTGAGTGCCAAACACGTTCCGCAAAATATCGCGCGTCGGCAGGCTGACCGGCGGGACGAAGTGGTATCTGAGCGAGGATTGTTTGCTCGCCGCGAAGCGCGTGATGTACGCCGTCGAATATCGGCGGTTTTATTTGTGCGACCTGGAATCCATTGTGGTCTGGCCAAACCGCCTGTGGCTCTTGCGGCCGATCATTCCCGCCGTGCTGCTGGGAGCGTTCGGCGCGCTGTGGTATCGGACGAATTTCACGGTTTGCGCGATTTTCGGCGGCATGGGTCTAGCCTGGCTTTTGTTGGAATTGGCACTGGGGCCGACGGCGAAAACGCGCATTCGGACTACGGGAGTGACAGTGAACCTGTCGTTGGTGTGGCGGACGCGTCGCGCGCGTAAACTCCTGGCGAAGATTGATGTGGCCGTTCGTGCGGCTCGCGGCGGCGTGAGCGAGCGACCGACCGCTCCCGTCGGGGCGGCGCAACCCGCTGAGCCCGCCGTCCAAACGATCTCCGAGACAGCTTCTGCGACCGCCCCCATTGAGGATCTCAGCTAGCGAATGGCTCCCAACGCGCCAGCCGCGCCCTCCGGCATGCCCGCGGCGACGGGCTTACGCCACGCGCGCTGTTTGTTTCATCCACTACGCGAAGCGGCGGCTCGCTGCCCGCACTGTGGAGGAACGTTCTGCCGCGAATGCGTGACGGACGAGGACTCTAGGCTTGCCTGCCCTCCTTGTCTAAGGCGGATGTCGCGGCCGTCTGCCCCGAAGCCCTCCGTGGCGCGTCGGTTCCGGCAGGTCCTTGCCGGAATTTCCGCGCTTGCATGTCTCGCGGCGCTTTTTTTTGTGCTACTCCGGTGGCGAGCGAACACGCCGGAGGTACACCTGAACTTCGGCGGCCTCGTGAATGATGGGGCGCCCGGGCAAAACCATGAGTGAAGTGGCTTCAGCTCCGGCCGTGGGGCAATTGGGACGCTTGTCGACCACGCGCGCGCGTCACAACCGGCTGAACCCGCTCGAAGCCCTAGAACGCGGATTTGCTCTATTTCAATCAACGTTTGCGCGGGAGGCGTGGCGATATTACGCCGGTGCCGCGCCGCTGGTTGTTTGCTTCATTCCCATGTGGGTGATCAACGGCCAGATTCGATTATTCAATGGCGTGTTGCTGACGGAGACGGCGCTCCTGGCCGCCGCGTATCTGCTGCGCGTGTGGATGGTTGCCCGGTACGTGCAAAGGGTGCGCGAGCGTGCGTTTGGCGTACCTAGAGCGAAGCTTACAGGCGCATTCGCACGAGCTGCAGCCATGGGACGCCTGCTGGCGTGGAAAATCACGCTGAGTGCTGCGGCGTTGGCGACGCTAGCAACCGTGGCCGGGGCACCTTGGTTTTATACCGCGTGCGAATTCGCAGGTCTCGAGACGGGAGAGGACGCCCCCGAGCGGCATTCGCTTCGCGGCTGCCTAGCGCTCGCGGGCCAATGGCACGCAGGCAGCTTATTGCTTTTCCTTATGCTCTTCCCCATGTGGATCGCCGTGTGGCTGAACGGTTTCGTGCTGGCGATAATTCTCCCGCAGCTCCTGCACTCGATTTTTGGGGTGAATACGCTTCTGTCCACAGGAATGGGGATCTATGCGCTGCTGCGTAGCTCCGCGTTCTGGCTTTCGCTCTTCGCGGGTGCCTGGCTGGCGCTCGATCCGATCGTCAAATGCACCTTCGTCGTTGTCTACCAGCACATGAAGTCGCGGCGGGAAGGCGACGATCTGCGAGGACTCATGGCGAGCCTGCCTCGCGCGCAGCAGAAGAAGGCAGAGATGATTGCCTCCCGCGAAGCTGGAGGCAGCGCGACGGTCGGGGCGTTCGTCCTGCTTGCGGCGATTCCGCTTATGGGTTGGCAAACGCCGAACGCATGCGCCGCGCAGGTGCCCGTAAGCCACAGCGCGGAAGTGGCAGCCGATTCCGAGCGCGAGGCACGCGTTCAAAAATTGCGTCAAGCCCTGGATGAAGAATCACAGCGCCCGATTTATCGCTGGCACGACGCTGAGCACACGAGCCCGCCAGCCTGGTTTGAAAAACTGCTCTCGAAAATTGGGCGCGCTATCAATCGAGCCTGGGATGCGCTCGGGAAGCTGCTGCGCAAACTCTGGCCGCGGGGTCCGAACTTCTTGATGGGAAAGGACAAGGGCGGCGGCTGGAAACTGAAGGACCTTCGGCTATGGCTGACGCTGATTGCGATCTTGACGATCGGGGTAGGAGGATTGCTCTTTTGGCTTCGGCGGCGCCGCAAATCCGCCCAGGTTTCCAATCCGGTGGCTGTCGCGCCACTGCCAGACCTTAGCAATGCGGCGGTCGCGAGTGAGCGTTCCGAGGACGAATGGTTTGCGCTCGCGGAGCGGCTCGAGGGAGAAGGCGACTTACGGTTGTCGCTGCGCGCGGCCTACTTGGGCCTGCTCGCCGGACTGGCACAGCGCGAATGGCTGACGATTCGCCGCGATCGCACAAATCGCGAGTATCTCGATGAGTTCACGCGGCGGTGGCGACGCCGTCCGCAAGCGGCAGTGGAAGCGCGCGTCGAAATTCCCGAGAAATTGCGCGGTAGCCTGCGCGTATTCGATCGCGTCTGGTATGGATCGCACGCGTTGACACAAGCGGTGGTCGCTGCGTATCGCCAGGGCCAGCGGGAGCTGCTCAACCATGTCTGACATCCGCTCAGGCGAAACCGCTGTGCTGAATTGGCGCGGCCCTCTGCTGGCGACCGCCATTTTCGCGAGCGTCTTTGGCATTCTGCTGCTGATGGCGCATCTGAATCAGTCCAAAACCAGCGACGAGGGATCCAGTTTCCGCCAGGACCCTTACGGCACGAGCTTGCTCTTCGACGCCTATCAGCGCGCCGGGTATCAACTGAAGCGCAGCCAGGATCAGAAATCGCTCGCGGATGAGGATGCCACTCGGACGACGGCGTTCTTCGTCGGCGGCTACGAGTACGAGGATGTTGAAAGCCGGGACGGGAAGATTGTTAAAGGTGAGAAATTTCATGGCCGGTTGGAAGATTTTCTTGCGCTTGGCGGCCGCGCGGTCCTGCTGGGACACGAGCCTGGAGTCACTGTCGCGTCGTTTACCGAGCCTGAGGGCAAGCCAAAGCGCGGCGCCGCCCCGTGGCGGAAAGAGAAGACTTGGGGAATCGAAAACGAGTATGACTCGAAAAACAAACACGAGTTTGGCCCCGCGTGGGCAGCGCCGAGTTTCCCCGCGATGCCGGCGGGAAGTGAGAACATGTATCTCGGCGCTGAGGTTCCCTGGCTGAAAACAGACGCGCAGTGGATTGCGCTCTATGCGGGGCCGGTGAACGCGAAAAATGGGCCACCGGCTAACCCAAAGCCTGACGGTGAATCGCCGTCGCATGTTTATCTGGCCATGAGTCGGGTCGGAAATGGCGAACTGGTGGTGGCGAGCCAGGAATCGTTCTTGCTGAACGAGGCGATCAAGACCCACCCGAATCCGGTGCTGCTCGAGTTTCTCGCCGGCGGAAGGCCCGTGATTTGGGTGGATGAAACGTTGCACGGGTTGCATCAAGAAGAAGGCGTGCTGTGGCTCGTGCAGCGGTATCGGCTGCAAGCGGCGCTGCTGTTGTTCTGGGCGACGTTGCTGGTATTGCTTTGGAGCATGAGCGGCGATCTAGTGCGGCACCCCGCGCCCGAGCGCAGCGCGGAGATCATGCGCCATGGCGAAGCTGCCGGTGTTGCCGCGCAACGACTCCTGCAGCGGAGTATTGAAACAGAGCAGGTTGTGGCGGAATGCTGGGACCAGTTTCGGCGCCGCTCGCCACAGGATGCGAAGGCCATCTCGGCGGACCCGCGGTGGGGACCGCGGCTGCGCTCCGCGCTCGCACAACCGCCGCTGGCAGGGTACAAGGAACTGATGCATCTGATCGCGGAGCGGCGCGCGTCTGCGAAAGGCCTGGCGCGTGCGGATCGCGACGCTTCTAGCGCTCTCGCTTCGCCGAAGAAGATTCTCGAGGAGGCACGAATCGCATGAACGACAAACCAGTACTCGATGCAGACGGGCAGGCGCAGCCCGCGAACGCGGAAACGCAAGCCCAAGGGGCCTTCGAGACCATCATCAGCGGCGTGCGGCGCGTCCGAGAAGCGCTGGGCCGCGTGATTATCGGCCAAAGCGAAGCGATTGATCTCGCGCTGGTGACGCTACTGGCCGGCGGGCACGCGTTGATCGAAGGCGTTCCCGGCGTGGGGAAAACGCTCCTGGTGAAGGCGCTGGCGCGCGCGGTGGCCGGCGAATTTCAGCGTATTCAGTTCACGCCGGACCTGATGCCCGCGGACATCACCGGCACGAGCGTCTTCGACCTGAAGACACAACAATTCCGGCTGGTGCGCGGGCCGATCTTCACGAATTTCCTGCTGGCGGACGAGATCAACCGCGCCCCGGCGAAAACGCAATCGGCTCTGCTGGAGGCCATGCAAGAGCGACAGGTGACAATTGATCGCGAGACCTGCGCCTTGCCGCCGGTGTTCGTGGTTTTTGCCACGCAAAACCCGATCGAGCACCAGGGCACGTATCCGCTTCCGGAAGCGCAGAAGGATCGTTTTCTCGTGAAAATCCGCATGGGCTATCCGGCGGCCGAAGACGAGAACGAACTGGCGAGGCTGGTGGCGGTAGGCGAAGCGCCGGAGCGTCGGCTGGCCGAGGAGCTGCGCGCGCCGGTTTTGCAGCCGGGCGAACTCGAGCAGTGGCGTGCGGCAACGGCGCGTGTGCGCGTCAGCGAATCGATAAGCACTTACATAGTCAATTTGGTTCGGCAGACGCGGCAGCATGCGGCCGTCTGGGTGGGCGGCGGGCCGCGGGCAACGCTCGCATTGTTGTCGGCTTCGCGGGCGCTTGCGGGGCTCGAGGAGCGCGATTTCGTGCTGCCCGAGGACGTGAAGACGCTGGCTGGGCCCGTGCTGGAACATCGCATGCTGCTCCGACCGGAATTCGAGATGGAAGGCGTCGAGCTTCGGGAAGTGATCAACGCTGTGCTGGAGACGGTCCAGGTGCCGCGATAAGCGGGACGCGCGCATTCAGCGCGAATAAAGGGGATAAAAACGGACGAAATTATGACGAGTGGGGCTCTTCAGACGGCAGTGGGTGTGGGTGCTTCGTCCTCGGCGGCTCGGGTTGGCAAGACCGAAGCGACGGCGCGCCGGAATTCCCAATCGCGAGACAAATCTACGCAGCAGGTCGCGTTCCGGACGGCGGGGACGCTGTTCAGTCCAGCGGAATCGCTTGTGTGGGTGCTGGGGCTGCTGGGCGTGGGGGCATGCATTGCGCCATGGGTGGCGCGCGGCTGGCTGTGGCTCGGCTCGATTGGTGCGGGTGTAGTGCTGGTGTTGTGTTATGACGCGCTGGCGCTGTGGCTCGGGCGCAAAGAATTTGGGCCGGTCCTGCTGCGTCCGGAAAAAGGCCTTCGTGGGCGTGAAGGCCAGACCATACAGGTTCCGCTCGCGCTCACCGCTTCCTGGCAGTACCCAGTGCGCAATGAAGTCCGCGTGGCGATCATGCCGGCCACGCGAGAGAACGAAACCGCGATTCAGGTAAAGAGCAAACCGCAACGGCTGAAACTCCAGCAGCCGAGTCCCGCGGACGGATCGACACCGGCCAGCCAAGCGCCGGTGCTGCTCTGGCCCTGGACGCCCGAGATCACTTTGCTTCGGCGCGGTGTTTGGCCTGGACCGCGCGTGGGCCTTGAGCGGTGTTCGCGGCTGGGAATCTGGCGCTTGCGGCAATGGTTTGATTTGCCGGAGCCGTTGCGAATCGAGGCGGATATGCGCTCCGGGCGGCGGGAGATTCTGCACAGCCCGATTTACCGTGCGCTGGTGGCCTCGCGGCAAACGCCGTGGACTGGGCACGGGCGCGACTTCGAGCGCCTCCGCGAATATCAGCCTGGCGACAATTACGCGGAGATCGCGTGGAAGTCCACGGCGCGGCGCGGCGCTCCGGTCACGCGGCTTTTCCAATGGGAACAGAAGCAGGAAGTATATTTCGTGCTGGACCAATCGCGAGCGTCCGCACTTGCGCTCGATGCGGCCGGGGATCCTGATAGCGATGTGCCGCAAGCGCGCGCACCACGGCGGCTGCTGGATCTCGCTGTGGAAACGGCACTGGTGGGCGCGACGGTCGCGCTGGAACTAGGCGATGAATTTGGGTTGGTCACTTATGCCGATGAGCCAAAGTCTTGGCTGCGCGCGGAAAGCGGGCAATCCCACTTTCATCGATTCCGGGATCGCTTGCTGAATCTCGAACCTTCGCCGACTACCGCGGATTACGAAGCGCTGTTCAGCGAAATTCGGCTACGCCTGCGGAGGCGCGCTTATATAGTATTGCTGGCGGATTTGACGGAGCGCTCCGTTTCGGATTCGCTGCGCCACGGAGTTGGGCTGGTGCGCTCATTGCACGCCGTCTTGATGACCAGCATCTTGCCGGCACATGCGCGGCCGGCATTTTCGCTGGGTGAGGAGCCGCGCACGGATCGGGACGTATACGCAGCGCTGGCCGGAGAAAAAGAAAACCAGCGCCTCGGCGCGTTGGCACGGCAACTGCGTCAACTGGACGTGCAGCTCCGGTTTGTTCCCACCGAAAACTTCTTGCGAACGGCGGTGGAAGGATATTTGGAAAGCAAGCGGGAGCAGCGGCTGTGATTTTGGACCTCGAGCGATTTCAGGCACAAGCGCGGCCGCGCTGGAGCAAGCTCGAAGCGCTGCTGGGAGCGCTAGAAGGGCGGCCGGACCGCCGCTTGAATCCGTCGGAAGCCGAACAGTTGCAAGAGCTCTACGCCCAGACCGCCGCGGATTTGAATCGCGTCACACACGGCGCTTTGGTGCCGGAGTTAAGACAGTACCTCGAGCGGCTCGTGGCGCGGGCTTATGCGGAGCTGTACTATGCTCCGCCGACGCGCTCCGAAGTCTGGCAGCCGCGCCGCTGGCTGCGAATTTTCACGGCGTTCCCGGAGGCCTTTCGGCGGCAGTCGCGCTATTTCGTGCTGGCGGTGCTGATCACGGTTTTAGGTTGCGCGCTGGGCGGACTAGCGGTGCGTTACGATCCTGCCTCCGTAGACGTGCTGTTGCCCGCCGATTACCTGCGCAATCCGGGCCAGCGGGTGCATGCAGAGGAAAAAGGCCAGAGCCGGCATATGGACTCGGCCCAGGCCGAAGCCATGTTTTCCGCGGAACTGATCCGCCACAACATCCAGGTGGCGCTGCTGGCGGCGGCGCTCGGGGTAACGTTTGGCATCGGGACGGCGCTCCTGCTCTTCGAGAATGGCGTGCTGCTCGGGGCCGTGGCGGTTCGTTACACGCAGCAGGGCTTCGGAGTTTTCGCGGCGGCGTGGCTGTTGCCGCATGGCGTGTTCGAGATTCCGTCGATTCTGATCGCCGGACAAGCGGGTTTTTACTTGGCGCGCTTGCTGCTGCGCCGGCGCGAGGAGCGTAACACGCGTCAATCCATGAGCGAATGGCTAGTGCTCGTCGCCGGGCTGGCGATGATGCTCGTGTGGGCCGGAATCATGGAAGCATTTGTTTCGCAGAAGCACGCGCCGGTTCTGCCTTATGGGTTCAAGGTTACGGTTGGGGCCGCGGAACTTGTGCTGCTGACCATTTACCTACTCCTGATCGGGCGAAGAGACGCCGGTGCGGAAGTGCGCGCTGGGATTTCCTCGGAGAAGAAGTGACGGATTCTCAGCCAACCGGATTGCCGGCCACAGCCGACCTGACCATTGCGACGCCAGAAGGCGTGCTCTTTCGATTGCCGCTGGCTGGCCCCGCTCTGCGGCTCTACGCCGTGCTGCTCGATAGCGTCATCGTGCTGGGCGCGGTGAACGGCTTGGGGTATCTGGTTTACTGGATTTTCGCGAAAGCACCGGGATTTGGGGTGATGCTGATCACGCTCGCGGAATTCGCGATCGGGTTTCTGTATGGCGCGGTGCTGGAAGGCTTTTGGAACGGTCAGACCATTGGAAAACGCCTGTTCCACTTACGGGTGATTGATCAGTCCGGGCTTCCGCTGCGGATTGAACAGGCCTGGGTGCGGAATCTGATGCGCGTGTTTGATACGCTGCCGTTTGCGTATCTTGTGGGAGGCGTTTCGGTACTGAGCAGCCCGTTAATGCAGCGATTCGGCGACCGCGTGGCGGGGACGCTGGTCGTGCGCGAAACGCCTTTGGGGGCGCCTGCCGAGGAAGCTTGGACTAGGCAGAAATACAATTCCTTCATGAACTATCCCGCGCTGGCGATGCGACTTCGCCGCGCGGCGACTCCCGAGCTTGCCAGTCTGATCCAGGATGCGCTGCGCCGACGCAACGAATTAGCGCCTTACGCCCGACGGGAGATTTATCGCGAGTTGGCGGGGTACCTGCAGACTGAAATCGCCCCATTCCCCGACGACCTGGTCGAAATGCTCAGCGACGAACAATATTTAACTAATGCGGCTGGCGTACTGTTCGGGGATCAACAGCTGTCGAGACCTCACAGATGAAAGGTGACGCTTCAAAGCCAAGACCCTCACCAAACCTCCTCGTCTCCCTTTTGTCGGGTTGCAAGGAACAGGGTAGACATCCTGCGCTCGGGCGGCAAATCTCGGTCGAGATTTGCCACTAAACGGGGAGGTGCGTTTTCCCCTTATACCATTCCGTTACCATACCTCCTCGGTTGCGGGTCGTTCTGGGTGACTCTTCTGGCATGCCCAGCGGGAAGTGGCTTCCCCTTTACAAAACTCATCCGCTTGGTACGAATTGAGTACATCTTGGAGCGCCGTGGAGTAGTATGTGGTTGCTGAACCAGGTCCCCCTTAGAATGGCGAGGCTTGAGTGGTTTTACAAACTAGACAAGAAAATCATAAGTGGTGACATGCAAATTCGAATGAGGCGGAGAGCCGTTCTGATTCTAGTTGCGGGTTGCGCACTTCTGGCTGCGGGAATCCCTGCTCAGGAAATTCGCGATGGCGAGACGCTCTTGCGCGCGATGCATGGTCGTTACCAAAACAATTGGTACGAGACCCTGACCTTCACACAAAAAAGCACGACCCACAACGACGACGGCACAGATACGAGTGAAATCTGGCACGAGGCGATGCTTCTGCCCGGAAAGCTACGTATCGACATTGGCGCACCTGCTGACGGCAATGGCATGCTGGTAGCGAACGGCGCCCGGACTTCGTTCCAGAATGGCAAGGCGTCGGACCCACATCCCTTCGTGCACATGCTCTTGGTGCTGGGCTTTGATGTGTATCGCCAGCCGACACAAGCCACGGTCGACCAGGCAAAAGGCCAAGGGTTCGACTTGACCAAGCTCCGCGAGGACTCTTGGGATGGGGAGGCCGTATACGTCGTTGGCGGGGATAAGGGTGACCTGAATTCGAAGCAATTCTGGGTGGAGAAAAAGCGCCTCCTGTTTGTCCGCATGATTGCGCCGGACCGGCGGGACGCGGCAAAAACGGCCGACTCGCGGTTTGCCGATTACCGCCAGCTTCCGGTTGGCTGGGTAGCTGCGCGCGTCGAGTTCTTTGTGGCCGGAAAGAATGTGTTCACCGAGGAATATTCCGAAATTCAGACGAATCCGAAGCTGGACCGTGCCATATTCGACCCCAGACAATTCAACTCCCAACATTGGGAGAAGTGAACCTGCTGCCTGGCCGGCACTGCCGACCTCCGGCTGATGCTCCGGCTGCATGCTTGACCACGGTCACGGTCACCTGGGAAGGATACTGCTTCGAGTGATGAACGGAATTATGTGCGATGACGCCTTTTTCCTCATCATAATTTTTCCCGCCGGTATTTAGGTTGCGGTCGAAGCGTGGAAAATTGCTGCTTGAGATCTCGATGCGCAACTGGTGACCAACATCGAAGTAGTTGCTGGTGTTAAGGGGCTGAAGCGCGACCTTGTACACCTTCCCCGGCTCCATCCAGACCATCGGCTTATCGTAGCCGTCTCGATAGCGCAGGCGCTGAATCGATTCGTCGAGGTTGTAAGCGCGCCCGTCAGGGTAAACATCCAGCACTTTGACCGTAAAGTCCGTGTCCTTCGCGTCCGATGAAACATACAGCATGGGCTCGATAGGTCCACTCAGTTCTGTTCCTTCCTTGAAGGGCTCCGATGTGTAGACGAGGATGTCGTTGCGCGCTTCCATTTTGCGCTGGTCGAAGGCGCCAGCTTGAACGGCCGAGCCTGTGCAGCAAACGTTTCCGCCATAGGAGGGGACGGGATTCATGGGATCGTAGATGAACGTGTCTGGTTTATCCGCAGCGGGAGACGCCGTGACGAGCACGCCATCTCCCGTGAGGGAGTTGGAGTGACCCGCGCTGGATAAGAACAGCGTGATCTCTTGCGCGCCAGCAGGTGGCCAAGTCTCCGATGTCTGCCACTTGTTGGCGCCCATAGTAAAGTAGGTGACCTTTGGCAGCGACTCGAGGCGCAGGTTCTTCTCCCCTTTCAGAAAGCGGTCGAAAAAGCTGTAGACAATCTCCTGGTACTCGAGCCGCGCATCGCCCATGCTTCGTTCGCCAACGACGGTATCTTCTGTCGCCCGCGTATATCCGCAGTGCGTAACAGGCGCAATGACCGCCCACTGCTCATTAGCGATCTCGGGTTTCGCCATCTTGCGAACGTGATTGTAAAGCGCGAGATTCGGCCCGACCGATACGTCGTACCAGGACATGAACCAAAGACCGGGAAGATTGAGCGGCATGTCATCGTGGTACAGCCCGCCCTTATACCAGGCTGGATCACTCGGCGTCCGCTGAATCATCCGCCCGCCGGTATCAATCGGCATGGCATCCGCGTAAATCCCCCGAGGCGCGTCCACCGCTTTCAAAATATCTTGCTCTGGCAAATGCCACAGTGCTTTTGACCAATCGACTGGAGGAAGTTGCTGGGCGAGATCGAACGCTTTCGAGGCACGGATCAAATCTTCCTGCGAAGTATTCGACGGGAACATCGGCCTGACCTGGTTCTGCTCGCCATAGAGCCAGGTAATAAACAGCATTTGAACGGCGCCGCCGCGATACCAGTTGCCCTGCTCGTAGTATGGCGCGACGCGCCCCACACCGGCGCCAAAACCCTGGACGTTCATCGCCGCATACGCGGGATGACCCATCGCAGCGATGCCCATCTGATATTCCGCAGTGGAAGAGCAGCCCGTCGTGCCGACTTTGCCGTTCGCCCAAGGTTGAGACGAGAGCCAAGCGATGGCGTCGTAGCCATCGGTGCGCGGTGCGCCAAGAATGTCGTAGTTGCCTTCGGAAAAGAAATGGCCGCGCTCATTCTGCACAACGTACGCGTAGCCGCGCTTCACCGCGGTCAGCGCTGCCTTCATGTCCGCCGGCAATCCATTCCGCACGTCCCAGAAATTAAAATTGTACCTGCTGCGCCCGCACCGCGCCAATCGAGATCGCACAGGCAATACTACTTGTCAGAATCATCCGGCCAATCGATTTCTTCATAAAAGTGACTACTCCTCTCCGAAACTGCGGCGTGATTATGCCTCATGCCATTAGCCGCGTGAAGCCTCTATAGGAATCCGACAGCCCACGAAGTATCTAGCAGAGCAGTCGGACAGTCGGAAATTATCCTCGGACCCGACCTCCTGGCGAAGGCGCTGAAACGCGCACAGAGTCAAGTACTCGAGGATTCTGAAAGCGACCTGACAAAACTAGCGGCCATCGGGGCGAGAGGTACATTTCCATGGATAAGACTTGAACATATGGAGCCGAAGCGGCGGGCGACCTATCGTCACGGACGCCTTCGAGGGAAATTGCAAGAAGACCGTCGAGTACGAACAGCACGTTTTCGACTACTACGGGAGCGTGAAGAACTTTTTTCAGCAGGGCGAGATTGCCGACGAGGCTGCTCGCGCTTGCATTGACTCAGGCGATTTGGACACCGCGCATCGCTGCCCGGCGTGGGAATCAAGCCGAAGCGCAAGAAGCTCGTCGCTACGGCGAAGAACATCCTCGACAAGGGAACCAATCCTGAGCGGGCACAATTCCTTCCCTACCTACTGGGCAATGTCGCATTCTATGGGGGGATTACAGGACGGCCCTTGAACAACTGCTGAAGGCGAATGGAAACACGAGAACGACGTAATTCGACCCGTTGAACTCCTCCCAGACCACCGTGGCTTGGTTGTTTCCATCGAAACCGATGCTTGGGGGGCCGAAGTTGTAAACATTTCCATACTCGGTGGTCGTGATGGTCAAGGTAGGACCCCAGTGTCCGCCCGAGAAGAACGCCGCCTGCGCCTCGACCGGAACGTACGTGTTGGATGTACGAAAACTCCAAATCGCCAGGATGTCGCCGTTTGGCGCGACCTTTATGTTGGAAGCCGGGCTGCCCGACCCCAGCAACACCGGAGTTCCCCAAACACCGGCGGTCTTCA
>WNGJ01018503.1_pt1 | contig 14804 bp, 11 predicted proteins | sample 5400611 | NCBI WGS metagenome assembly WNGJ01 (sample SAMN13153375, study PRJNA577476) | soil metagenome | isolation source: 40 cm soil or saprolite under Garry oak tree replicate 1 | place: USA:California | collected 2016-06-15
CGCCCGAACCTTTTGGCGATAGCTGCCCGGTACACCGGGTAGCACGCTTGAACAGGATGGAATCACCCGGTGCAAACGTTGTGGCTGCCACCTTGTTGAGCGTACCCCACGCGGTTGCGACGGAAGTCCCTGCAGCCTTGTCTGAACCCGCAGAACAGTCGATGTAGTAAGTCGCGGCCAGCGCGAGCGGCAATGACGAGAAGAAAACGATAAGCAGAACAGCTACACTTTGAAGGCGTCGCATGGCGGCAAATTATAACCGCTGGCCTGGTAAGCCGGCCGCAATTGAAAACCGCGGGCACTTTACTAATCCATTGCGTCGACTCTGGTAGACGAGACCGTCATGTTGTTGCTGAAATGTTGGGATCGTATGATTTGACCCGGGCGCAGTGAAGCAAATGGAAGCCGAGCCAAACAAATTCGCTCAGTTTAGGGCATCGTTCGTTCGCCGTTTGATTTTCATCGCATCTGCATGTACAACCCGAAATGTGATCGCGACCGTTCTTCTGTACGGCGCGCTTCCGATATCGCGAGTTGGGGCCGTTTCTAACGCATGGCTCGAGTTGGAGACCGCTGGACCGACCCGCGTCTATCTTGTGGACTCGACCGGCACAGCGAAAACACCACAAAATGGGTTGGCTTATCACAAGGGGCAGGAGGATCATTTCATTGTTCCGGGGCGGATGACAATTGAACTGCCGTCCGGGCATTATCGCGTTCACGCCGAGCGAGGTCCCGAGCATCGTCCGGTCACTGTTGAGTTCAATCTGCGCGCGGGAGAGCGCCGGCACGTCAGGTTGCACCCCACACGCTGGATCGATATGAACGCTCGTGGATGGTACTCTGGCGACCTTCATAATCACCACAATGTTGATGAGATTCCAACGTTGCTCATAGCCGAGGATCTGAACCTCACCCCAACCTTAGTCGACTGGGTGTGGGAAGATAGCCAGCGGTCTGAGTCTCCTACGACGGACGCACCTATCCGCAGTGTCGACGCGCACCATGTCTATAGTGTTCTGGACAAAGAAGTGGAGCGGCTCGTCGAAGGACCAGGAGCCGTCGACCTACTAGGCTTACATTCACCGATCCCATTTCAAGGTTACCGCCTCTACCCACCTAACACGGTCTTTACTGAGGCCGCCCATGGTGAAGGCGGCTACGTCGATGCCGAGAAGATCGTGTGGCGCGATATTCCGGCTCTGGTTGCCCTCGGGCAGATCGACTTCGCAGGCATCGTCTACAACCACTTCAATCGTCAAGGCGTCGAGCTCGAGACGGATTCATGGGGGATGATCCCTAAGTGGCGAACCGAGTTCCACACTAAGGCTGGCATGCCGCTCTGGGCGATGGAGGTTTATTACCACTTCCTCAATTGCGGCTTTCGACTGCCAGTCTCGGCAGGCAGTGCATCCGGAGTCAAGGAGGCTCCTCTCGGATACAACCGTGTCTACGTACATCTGAAGGAGCCCTTCAGCTACGCCGCGTGGTTTCGTGCTCTCAAAGCGGGACGCAGCTTCGCCACGAACGGTCCGTTCCTCTTCCTAATAGTAGCTGGCCTCGAGCCCGGAGCAACCATAAAGACGAGACCCGGCAAGAAGCTGCGGGTCCGCGTCGAGGCCAAATCGCTGCGTGCACTTGACCGCCTGGAGGTCATCTATCGTGGGCGCGTGATCCGCAGTTTCCAACACCATAACCGTCGAGGCGATCTCGTGGGCACATTTGAGTTTGCGCCGCCGACCGATGGCTGGCTTGCAGCGAGAGTTTTCGAGAAGCCCAGTCGCACGATCCGTTTCAGCCACACAAGTCCCGTCTACCTCGATCTCGCAACCCCGACTACGGCGGCCGAGGACGCGAAATTCTTCCTGGAATGGATCGATCGAGAAATGCACTTCTACCAGGCGTCGGCCGCATTCCGTCGCGACGCAGACCGCGTACTCATGCTTGATTTCTTCGCCAAGGCTCGCGCGATCTACGAACGCATGACACGATGATAGCTCGACTCTTCAAGTTGATGGGCCGAGCCCGTAAGACCGAGCTTGTCGCCCTGCTTCTGCGATGGGCGCACTGGAATGCCTAGCCTGCAAAGGTGACGCCTAGTAGAGCTGGAAGCTGAGGTGTGTGCCGAGAGAAGTGCTGATGCCCTGAAACGCAAGCGGTTGTTGGTACTAGTGATATCGCGTATCAGGGACGCGGCGGAAGAACCCTCCTCTCCCGACGAGCACCGCCTCTATTCTTGCGACGGCCTCATCCTGCATGTGCGGGAGGCCATGAGCGTAGGTGTCCAATGTGAACGCTGTGCTGGCATGTCCTAGCTGTTCCGATACAACCTTGGGCGACACTCCAACTGCAAGCGCGATTGTGGCTGCCGGGTGGCGCAAATCATACAGCCTCAGCTGTGGTAAACCGGCGAGCTTAAGGATTGACTTAAAACGTTTGGCCAAATTATCGGCGTTAATTGGCTGTCCCGACGGGGTTCTGAATACCAAATCAATGGCCTCAGAGCAAGAACCGATTGAAATCGTCTCCGTCCGGAGCTTACGCAGGAGAGCAACAATCCAACTTTGCAATCTAATGGGGCGACGGCTTCGGGTACGTTTGGTATCGCAGAAGCACCATCTCCCATTCAGTCTCCGAATGCTCCGGACAACGCTGATAGTTTGCCGTCCCCAGTCGATGTCTTGCCACTTGAGAGCCAAGTATTCACTGGGGCGCATTCCAGTTGTGAGGGCAACTGCGAGCACCCCGCCATAGGGTGTGGTTAGTGCGATGTTGAGCAATGTCCGTGCCTGCTCAACCGTCAGAGCTCGCATTTCGTTTCTTGGCTGCTGCGGTACTTTCACGCCATCGGCAGGATTCTCAAGCAAGAAGCGCCATTGCAAAGCCTGCCGCATTGCGGATCGTAAGACAACGTGCGTGTAGCGGATAGTCCGAGCTGACAGACTGCGCTCCATCATTTGTTGATAGACAGTTTGGATATCCAGGGGACGCATTGCCGCCAGTGCTCTTTCGCCCAGGTTGGGTCGGATGTACCGCCGCAGCATGCCCTCGTAGTCCTGGCAGGTCTTCTCTCGCACTCTTGGCTTCACGGCGGTCTGGATCCATCGATCCAGATACTCGTTGAGTGTGATCTTTGCTCCTTCCAGTCACGGCCGAGGTCGCGTTCGCGCAACTTTCTTGTTAAATATGCTTGCGCTTCTCGCATGGGACCGTGGATCGTTCGGTTGTGGTAGTTGTGTTTATTGGTTTCGCGATCGCGGCCGAGATAAACCCGGATGAGCCATCTGCGGTCGCCTCGTGCGATGATCTGGCCAACTTTGCGAGCCATAGAGTTTCCTCCTTGGCTCGCAACAGAGGCACACACGTGAAGCACTACCGGGGTATGAAACCGCGGACTTTAAGTTGATTGAAAGAAGAAACGGCTGATCGGCCGTCAGCCATTCTTGGCGCTAGCACCCCTTTAAGCAGCCGCGTTGGCTTCGCGACGAACGTCTCCATCGTTTCCATTTCATGCCGGAACTCCTCAGTGGACCTAAGCGCAGCCCTCCTGTCGGAACGCAAATCTCAGAACGTCGAGCTGAGAAACACCTCCACGCGATTTATATGTAGAAAGGGTAGGAGAGGATTGGGTCTGGTTGTTTGAAAGACCTGTCATCGGCATGCCCTTCGGGCTAACGAAATCGTGATCGGATATCGGCGAGGCTAGGAGGCCAGCTATTCAAAATAGATTGTCGTGATATAGGATGTCTTGCCAACGTTCATGTAGCCGGCAAGTGGCATTCAGACCGACGGCGAGGAACAAGGAAAGTCGGCAGCGGCTGGTAACTCGCAGTCCGCGAGTTAGCAGGGTATCGACAAACAAAGGCTAAGGTCCCCTGAACTGATGGAGTCCGAATGAAACTGAATGCGTACTTGGTAAAGAGCACGGTGGTGGCGGCCCTGGGCGGTCTCCTATTTGGATTCGACACCGCCGTCATCTCCGGCACAACAAGCGCACTCACACACGCTTACCAGCTTTCGCCCGCGCTCCTGGGTCTGACTGTAGCCAGTGCCCTCTGGGGAACAATTTTGGGAGCCATGCTCGCCGGGTTTCCCGGAGAACGTTTCGGTCGCCGCGACACTCTGCGCGGCATGGCAATTTTGTACCTAATCTCTGCCCTGGGCTGCGCGGGAGCATGGAACTGGCCTGCTCTTGTGGCGTTCCGCTTCATCGGCGGACTCGGCATCGGAGGATCGTCGGTGCTAGGGCCGATGTACATCGCCGAAATAGCGCCTGCGAAACTGCGCGGCCGGCTCGTCGGCTTCTTTCAGTTCAATGTGGTTTTCGGGATTCTCCTGGCGTACTTCTCAAATTACGTGATCGGCCTGCAGCGCTTTGGACCCGCCGAATGGCGTTGGGAGCTTGGTGTGTCCGCCATCCCTGCCGCGCTCTTCTTCATTATGTTGTTCACGATTCCCCGAAGCCCGCGATGGCTGGTCAAGAAGGGACGGATCGCCGAAGCCAGGGCCGTTCTGCAAATGACCGGGGACGAGAACTTCGAGCACGATCTGCAAGACATCGTTGAATCGATCAACGTAGAGCAGAGTCTGACCGCCGAAAATTTGTTCTCCCGACGGTACGCGTTTCCGATCTTTCTAGCGGTAAGCATCGGAATGTTTAACCAGCTCTCCGGGATCAACGCCATCCTTTATTACTTAAACGACATTTTCGCCCACGCTGGTTTCAGCAAGGTATCAGGCAATCTTCAAGCGGTCGCGGTCGGAGGTACGAATCTGATCTTCACCATGATTGCAATGTCCGTAATTGACAAAATCGGACGCAAGACTCTGCTTCTGGTCGGTTCCGTGGGAACGGCGTTGTGTCTCGCCGGCGTCTCGGCTATTTTCTTTACGGGCCGTCATGAGAATCTTTTGGTTTGGCTGCTGGTCGGCTACATCGCATTCTTTGCCTTTTCTCAGGGTGCGGTCATCTGGGTCTATCTCAGCGAGGTATTCCCCAATACTGTCAGGGCAAAGGGTCAGAGTCTGGGGAGTTTCTCGCACTGGTTCATGAACGCGCTCATCTCGGGGATATTCCCGCTGATGGCGGCCTCTTCGGGCGCTTACCCATTTGTATTTTTCGCGGTCATGATGGTTGCGCAATTCTTCGTGGTTTTACTGGTATATCCTGAAACCAAGGGGTTCACCTTGGAAGAAATGCAAAAGAAGATGGTAGCGACTGGCTAGGCATGCGCGCCATTTTTGTGCGCAACAAGACCTTACCGCACACGTTCCGAACGGCCGGCAATTGCAGCCCGGTTCTGCTGCTCATGATATGCCTGCTCCGCCAAGACCAGTGCTCCGGCTATTCCCGCGCGGCTCCCGAGCTGTGGTGGAACTACGTACTGGTCGACGTTCTCGATCAACTCTTTCGAGCGAACGTAACCGTTCAGCAGCCGAATAAGTTCTGCGTGGATCAAAGGAAAGAGCCACTGTTGCTGCATCACTCCGCCGCCTAACACCATGCGCTTGGGCGAAAGCGTGCAAACCCAATTTGCCAGCCCGAGTGCGAGATAGTGTGCTTCGAGTGCCCACGCCGGATGATCGACAGGAAGTTCCTGGGCTGGCTTGCCCCAACGCTTTTCCATAGCTGGACCGGAAGCGAGCCCCTCCAGACAATCACCGTGAAAGGGGCAGCAACCGGAGTAGGGATCACGCTGCCACTCATGTGGAATACGAATATGCCCCACCTCAGGATGAATCAGCCCGTGCAAAATCTGTCCGTTCACAATTGCCCCACCGCCAATTCCTGTTCCCACCGTGAGATATAAGAAATCTGAAACGGACTGCGCAGCTCCCCAGCGCGCCTCTCCCAGCGCAGCCGCATCCACATCGGTATCGAACCCGACGGGCACACCAAGAGCCTTGCCTACTGCCCCCGCAAAATCATAATTTTGCCAACCTGGTTTTGGAGTGGAAGTGATGCAGCCAAACGTAGGAGATGACGGACGAAGGTCGACGGGCCCGAAGGAGCCGATGCCGACTGCCTGCAACTGCCCGCCCGAGTGTTCTTTCAGGAAAGTGACAGCAGAACCGATCGTAGCCTCTGGAGACGTGGTCGGCAGCTGCGTAACCGCGAGGTCCTCGGGCCCAGTTCCCACCGCGCAGACAAATTTAGTGCCCCCCGCCTCAATCGCGCCAAACACGTTTCGTTCCTTTGCGTCACTGAAAGTAAGGTTCGAATTCAGCTAAGATCAAACCCCATCGTCACGAACAGGCGGCCCCGGGCCTTTTTCCGAACCCAGCGAGCGGTTATTATGGCCCTTGTGGCGCAGGCATGAATTCATTCTCAAGTGAACCCACGCGCAGTTCACCGAGTTTGACAGTTCAAGCCCACTTCGCCGCCGCCCAGCAAGCACAGAAGCGCGGTGATTACGCCACTGCAGAGCGTGAATATCAGGCCGTGCTCATCGAAGCGCCAGACTTCGCTGAGGTCCACATGAATCTCGGCTTAATATACCAGCTTCAGGATCGGACCCCAGAAGCAATGGCGGAGTTTCGTCGCGCGCTGAAGAGCAAGCCGACACTGGCCGGCGCAAATTTCTTTCTTGGGGTTGACTATTGCAAGAGTGGTGAGGTGGCGAAAGCAATACCATATCTGAAGGCCGCAGCACGGCAGGAACCCAAACGTGCGGATATTTGGTCGTGGCTGGCGACAGCGGAGGAAATATCAGGTAACACTCAGGGAGAAGTCACGACCCTCAAACACGCCCTCAGCTTTCAACCTCAGGACGTCGATGTGCTTTACTTGCTCGGGCATGCTTACGAGCGGCTAGGTAAGGCCGAGGTTGTCAGCCTGGAAAAAGCTGCCCCTAGCTCTTCTTGGTCCGAAGAGTTGCTGGCAGAGAGCTATTCGTCTTCGAGCGAGTGGTCTTTCGCGGTTATTCGTTTCCAAAATGCTTTGGCGAGTTCACCCACTCGTCCCGGGCTTCACGTGGGATTGGGAGAGGTCTTTCTGCGAGCGGGGAGACTAGATCAGGCAGCTCAAGAATTCGAACACGAGTTGCAACTCGATCCCCACAGTTTGCGGGCAATCGTTCGACGCGGGGAAGTGAAGCTGATCCAAGGCGAGATTGATGGCGCGCTGGAAGATTGGGCAAGGGCAATTGCTATTGACGAACCACGAGCCGAGCGGGTCTTAGGCGTACGCGAAACCGGATTCGGCGACGCCGCTTTTGAGCAGCTTCCCGATACATCGCGCGAGCGGGTGCTAGCCCTTGCTCCCCAGCTTCAAAGGCGTCAGGATGCTGCCACGCATTTAGCGCTCTCCTTTCTCGCCGTTCAGAGTGGGGACTCGATGGCGGGAGATGCGGAACCTTCCCATAGTCTCACCACGAACTCGGCAGTTCCCTCTTCAAGCACGTGCGTGGAAACCAAGGTGCGCGCGGCGTCACCTCCAGCATCCTATTGGCGTGCCCGCTGCTTCGAGAAGTTGGCAACCGCGGCGTATCTTCGTCTGTATCAGGCAGACCCGAATTCTTATCGCGTGCATCAACTCACGGGCGATCTTGAAGCCGCGAAGGGAAACGACGGAAAAGCAATTGATGAGTACCGTGCAGCCGTTGCGATGAAGCCTTCTGTGCCGAACTTGCACTACAGCCTGGGTCATCTGCTCTGGAAAGATCTCAAGACCGCTGAAGCTCGCACAGAATTCGAGGCGGAACTGGCAATAAACCCGCGTCATGCGGGGGCGCTTCACGATCTCGGCGATACCTATCTACTCGAGCACCAGCCGGAACGAGCTCTGGAGTATTTAAGTCGTGCCCTGGCAGCGGACCCTGGAGATCCGGATATTCATCGTGATTTGGGCACGGGCTACGCCGATCTTCACTACTATGCGAAGGCAGAAAGTGAATTCAAAGCCGCAATACCCGCGGACTACGACGGATCAGTTCACTATAAGTTGGCGCGAGTGTACCAGGCGCGGGGAGAGAAGGATAACGCGGCGCGCGAATTCGCGATCTCCACGTCGCTAAACCGCGAATCACACAGTAAACTCGAGAAGCAGACTGAGCGACTGAATGAGATTGAGGGGGCGGCCCCGCACCCCTAGACGCTCATTTCTTGGATTGCAGTGACAGCTCAAATTGTAAATAGCAGAAGAGTTTTGCCGAGTTGGGAGCTGAGGATGAAGAGGTGGAAAGCGCGTACAGCTCGCCGTTCCGGCCCAAACATCGAGCGGAAACCCGAATCTAAATTGCTTGTTTTGCTCATTCGCATAGGCCGGGTATTCTTCTTTGCGACGGCCCTTTGTGTGGCAATTTATTTGCTGCCTTTGCCTTTGATCTGGGCGGCTCAGGATGATGCTCTGCAACAGGGTCTCGCTGCTCTCAGTCAGAATCATCTCGAGGTAGCGCTCGATCGTCTCACCGCTGCCGAACGCGAGCACCCCTCCGACGCGCGGGTTCGGAACTTTCGTGGGATTGTGCTTGCGCGCCTCGGACGAAACACCGAAGCCGCACGCGAGTATCAAGATGCGGTCCGCATAGATCCGACCCTGGAGGATGGATACAAGAACCTGGGATTTCTAGAGTGGACCGAACACGATCTCGAAGGCGCACGCGCACACCTGAAGCGGGCTTTGGACCTTGCGCCGGACGACTCCTTTGCCCATTACTATCTCGGACGAGTGCAGCTCGATGCCAAGCTGTATGAAAGCGCCTTTCAGGAACTGGACCGCTCGGGAGTGTCGTGGCCGGCAGATGTGGAATTCTTGATCGAGGCGGCAAACGGCTACCGCGCTCTCGGGCAACGGGTGGAAGCTCGCAAAGTCGCCAATCACCTCTCGACCATGCCGCTCAACGATGGCGAAGTCGTAAGTGTTGCGTGGCTGCTGCTTTCTGTAAATGAGAATGACACTGCAATAAATCTCCTGCATAGACTGAGCGAGCGTCAAAATCCCACGTGCCCCAGGTGGGCGCAATTTGATCTGGCTTTGGCATACCTGCTGACCGGAAAGTATGAAACAGCCGCAGATCGGGCCCGTGTTTTCTTGCAGGCGGCGCAGGTTGTTGCCGCGGCGCCAGCTGAAACCGCATCCGCGTGGTCGTTAGTTGGAATTTCCGATGCGCACCTCAATCAGGAAGAAGCCGCGGTAGAGGCTTTTCGCCAGGCTGCGAAACTTGATCCTACACGAGAAGAGCACTGGCTCAATCTGACGCGTGAGCTGATGGAGTTGAATCATAACGCTGATGCAATTTCTGCAGCTCACGAAGGACTTGAATCAAATCCGAAGTCTTATGCCTTACACTTGCGTTTGGGAGCAGCGTATTTATCTACCGATCGTTATTCCGAAGCGGAAGCTGTCTTTCGCCGGCTTGTAGATGCGGGTGACCCACTTCCCACGAGTTACGTGGGTCTTGCGCAAGTACTGCTGAGGACTGGACGCGCGGAAGAGGCCGTTTCGGAACTGACCGCCGCCAGCCAGAAGCTTGGGCCAAATTTTCTCATCAGCTATTTTCGAGGCTTGGCCCTGGATCGTGCCGCTAGGCCAGGAGAAGCAGTATCTGCATTGCACGAGGCAACTCGACTAAATCCGAACAGCTCCGAAGCCCATTTAGCTTTGGGAAAGACGGAGCTGGCAATCGGTCGAGTGAGTGACGCGACGGCTGAACTTCAGGAAAGCCTGCGACTCAGCCCAGGCAATGTGCAGGCTCAGCGATTACTTAGCCAGGCATATCGCCGGGCGGGGGACGCGCAAACCGCATCGTACTATGCAGAACAAACCACCGAAGTGCCGCCTTCAGCAGAAAAAGACCTACTGGGAGACTTCTTGCTGCCGGAATGGGAGAGTCCGCAAGAAGCCCGCCAATAGCCATCGGACTGCCGGGACGCCTGCGCTGCGGGTCGGCGATCAAGCTAATGTGAGGAGCAAGACGAGGATCCTCCGCGTTCCCAACAAGCATCTTTTTGAATCAGTGCCATGAAACGTCTTCCCATCTCCCATTTCCGTTGGTGCAAGTCTGCCGGACGAGCGCTTCTTGCTCTCGCCTCAATTTTGATCTTGGGAAGCAACTTCGCGACTGGGCAGGCGGCCAACGACCTGCCTCCCGGAAAAGATTCTATCCCGCTGGCACGCTTCGAAGACGTAGCCGAGAAGGCTGGGCTTACGATGACCAATGTTTTCGGCGGGACGGACACCAAGACTTACATCATTGAAACAACCGGTCCCGGTGTTGCGGTCTTCGATTACGACAACGACGGCTGGCCCGACATTTTCATTATGAACGGCACCACGCTGGAAGGCGCCACGGGCGCGAACACTCCTACTAACCACTTATACCGTAATAATCACGACGGAACGTTTACGGATGTGACCGTGAAAGCTGGTCTGGTCGCGACTGGATGGGGCCAGGGCGTATGCGCCGGTGACTACGATAACGACGGCTGGGAAGATCTCTACGTCACCTACTACGGCAAGAATCGTCTCTATCACAATCATGGGAGCGTATTTGAAGAAGTAGCAGAGAAGGCCGGGGTGGCGGGGTCCGGCAAAGCATGGGGAACGGGCTGTGCTTTCGTGGATTACAACCGCGACGGATATCTCGACCTGGTGGTCGCAAATTACGTTGACTTTGATTTGTCGACGGCGGCCAAGCCGGGAGAACGGGCTTCATGCGTCTGGAAAGGCGTGCCCGTGATGTGCGGACCGCGGGGGCTGCACAGCGCAAAAAATATTCTGTATCAGAATCGCGGCGATGGAACTTTCACGGATGTGACTATCAAAGCCCACATTGACCGCACTGCAGGCCATTATGGGCTTGGCGTTGCCACACTAGACTTCGATGACGATGGTTGGCCGGATATCTACATAGCCTGTGATAGTGCCCCCAGCATTCTTTACCACAACAATCGCGATGGGAGCTTCACCGACGTTGCGGTCTCCGCCGGTGTTGCGTTTAACGAGGACGGGCGCGAGCAGGCCGGAATGGGAATTACTGTTGCGGATTTTGATGGCGACGGCCGCCTAGATCTGTTCAAGACCAATTTCTCCGACGATACGCCGACTCTATACCGTAACGAGGGTGGAGGAGTTTTTTCCGATGTGACCTTTGCTGCGGGGTTAGGACTGCACACCCAATATTTGGGGTGGGGCACCATGTTTTTTGATTTTGACAATGATGGCTGGCCAGATCTCATCCTTGTGAATGGGCATGTTTATCCGGAAGTGGAGAAATATCACCTGGGCAGCAAATACCGGGAACCGCGAATCCTGTACCGCAACAATGGCAACGGTACGTTCACCGATGTATCCGCAACCGCCGGGCCGGGCATCAGCCCTGCATCTTCTTCGCGTGGCCTAGCTCTTGGTGATTTCTGGAATGACGGGCGACTTTCCATCGTCATTAACAACATGAATGCCAAGCCAAGCCTGCTGGTGAATTCTGTGCGGTCCCAAAATCACTGGATTGGTTTGAAGACTGTGGGAACGCGGTCCAATCGTGACGGGATGGGCGCAAAGATAACGGTTACCGCTGGCAAGCGAAAGATGATAGACGAAGTGCGCAGCGGTTCCAGTTACATTTCGCAAAATGATCTCCGAGTGCACTTCGGTCTGGGGTCTGCCACCAAAGTGGACTCCGTAGAGATACGCTGGCCAAGCGGACTCGTGGAACGCTTCGAGGATATGCCTGTCGATGCGATCCACACCTTGAAGGAAGGCTCCGGAAGAGCGGTTATCGCAGACTCAAAGAAGTCCTCAGCAGCCGCTCACTAGTGCTGCGCAAGGCTGCCTGCTGCTGACGGTTCGTCTACTTGGAGAACCTGATCGGCATGCACATTCTGGAGAGTCTGCCGGACCCCGCTAGGCCAATGGATCTCAATGGTCTTAGCAGCTGCGTCCAGCCCGAGGCCGAAATGTACTCGTTTGTCACTCGATGACAAATAGCTGCCCGCAGTCGTTACGGTCGCGAATTGTGTGCCTTGCCCGGTCACAACCTTCACCACTGTCCCGATCGCGTCTCGGTTGCTTGTATGTCCGACGAGTCGAAGAGTCAGCCAATGGTTTGGTGTTGGGGTCTCGTTGTGCAGCACATGGAGGGGACCGCCATTGGTGGTCACAACTGCGTCCACCAGTCCTTCGTTATCTAGGTCGCCAATCGCCAGACCACGACCGACCCATGGCTGCTGAAATACGCTGCCAGCCTCCTCTGAGACATCGACAAAATTCTTGCCAGTGTTCCTTGCCAGCAACATGGGTTCGCGATATCGAAGATTGGGGAAGGTCAACTCAATCGTATCCAGATCGTGTCCCTGTGCGATGAGAAGATCCTTCCACCCGTCGTGGTCAAAGTCCAGAGATTGAACACCCCATCCCGAGTGTGTCATGGTCATGCGACCGATGCCGGAAGGGTAACTATCGTAAGTGAATGTGCCGTCGCCATTGTTTCGGTACACCGCATACATTTGTGCGGCCAGGTCAGTAATGATTAAATCCGGGAGCCCGTCGTTGTTGTAATCGGCGAAGTCCACTCCCATTCCGGCATAGGTGCGACCCTCTCCGTCGACAGCGACACCTGATGGCAGTCCAACTTCCTCGAAGGTCCCATCGCCCTTGTTGTGATAAAGGAACTCTGGCATGGAATCATTAGCAATGAAGAGGTCGATGTGGCCATCCTGGTCGTAGTCTGCAACTGCGATCCCCAATCCTTTGCATGGTTTGGCGAGGCCCATCTTCTGTGACCTTTCGGTAAAGTGACCGTTGCCATCGTTGTGGTAGACCAGCGTACTGATAGAACGGAATACGTCTGGCGTGCAATAAGCTCGGAATCCAGCCCTCCGTTCGCCGCACCAAATGTCGTCAAAATCCCACTGCATATAACGGAGAACTACCAGATCCAGCCGACCGTCATTATCCAGATCAACCCAAGCTGCGCTGGTCGACCAACCGCTGGCGCCCACGCCTGCTTTTTCCGTGACGTCCGCAAATGTGCCATTTCCGTTGTTGTGGTAGAGTTTGTTACCGCCGTAGCCGGTTACGTACAAATCTTCGTAACCGTCGTTGTCATAGTCGCCGACTGCAACACCCATTCCGTAGCCCACCCCTTGAAGGCCAGCTTTTTCCGTGACGTCTTCGAAAGTGCCATCCGGCTTCTGATGAAAGAGGCGGTTCCAATGCTCGGGCCCAGTCTTTTGTGGGATCGTCCCTTTCGGCGTCGGGTCGCTCAACGGCGCTCCATTCACAACAAAGATATCCAGCCGTCCGTCATTGTCGTAGTCAAACAAGGCTACTCCCGAACCCATGGTTTCGATCAGATACTTCATGGAGGTATGAGAGGCAACGTGCTGAAAGTGCAAACCCAGCGCTAAGGTTACGTCGGAGAACTTGGGCTGAACCGCGGTCGTTTGCCTTAAGGCAGGAGCAGATTGCGGTGACGAGAGCGTAGCGGCAAACACCAAGAAAGGCAACAGGAAGGTATTACGACCGACTATGGATTGATTTTTGTTTGCCAATCAAGCGACCTACTTTGAGTCTTGAGCGGAGTCGCTACGAGGTTCCTGCGCCTTGTCCGCGTCTGATTTCGAAAGATTCTCAAACTCTGTGAGTTCGCGCGCGCTCGCTTCCTGGTTGTGCAGTTCGCGGTAAACCTGGGCGAGCAGATAATGGGGTGCTGCCGCAGTCGGATCGGCTTTGATGGCCGCGAGAAATTCGCTCTTTGCAGGCTCCAGAGCATGCTGTGCTTGATAGCAGGTCCCTAAGAGCACGTGCACCTGCGGGACATCCAGTCTTGCTTTTTGCACGACCCCCAGATAACTCAGGCCTTCGTCAAACCGCTGGTCCTGCACTGCTAAATCGCCCAGATACAAGTTGTCAAAGGGTCATCCGGATTTTCTCTTAAAGCATACTTGAACTCCGTTTCAGCATTACCCGCCTGATGAAGAGCCCAATAAGCAACTCCAAGTGAAAAATGTATCCCCTCCGCACCCGGACGTTTGCCGAGCGCAAGTCGGTATTCTTTAATCGCGTCCCCGTAACGTTTTTGATCAGCGTAGATTTCCCCCATCAGCGCGTGTAGCTGAAAAGATTCCGGGTCAAGAGCCTTTAGCCTCTCGATAGCTTGCAAAGACGCATTCTTGTGGAGACGCGCCAGTTCGTAAAGCGAGTCGGCATCGCTGGGATTCTCAGTCAAGCTTCGATTTAGTTGCGAAATGGCATCTTCAATGCGGCCTGACGATTGCAATGCCAGTCCCAGATAGTAGCGGCACCGCGAGTGGGGTTTAGCAACCGCGAGTTCCTGGTTAAAGCTTTCGATGGCGTGCGGGAAATCATTCTTGCCAAAGTAGGACACGCCCAAGAAAAAATTGACTTCGGGATACTGGGGGTCGTGCGCGAGCACTTGCTGGAAGTGCGCGATGGAATCATCAAATTTCAGTTCAGTCTGTTCTAGAACGCCGACGCGTTTCAGGACCTCAGGATTCCCCGGAGCGAGCGCCAGTGCCTGTTGGTAAACACGGGCTGCATCAGCGTAATTTCCGGCCTTTTCGGCGACACGCGCCTGCCCAAGTAGCGCATCCAAGTCACTCTGCGTTGCGGCTGCAGGCGCTGAGACCATGATCGCGCTGATCAGAACAGCACAGAGAGGCCAGGCCTCGAAGGCGGGATGCAGCCCAAAACGAAAAACATGTGGCAGCCAACGCACGATTCTCGAAGATTTACTCAAGGTATGGAACCAGCTGTGAGGTCGAAACGAGACGGAACTCTACGACATATCAACGAATTCGCCGGACGGCAACCAGTGATGTTAAGTTAGGCGCACCAGAAACCG
>WNGJ01006392.1_pt1 | contig 14802 bp, 13 predicted proteins | sample 5400611 | NCBI WGS metagenome assembly WNGJ01 (sample SAMN13153375, study PRJNA577476) | soil metagenome | isolation source: 40 cm soil or saprolite under Garry oak tree replicate 1 | place: USA:California | collected 2016-06-15
GCCCTCGCCGCTCGCCGGGCCCGAGGTTGCGGGCGTTGTCACCCGCTTCGCCGGCGGCGGCGCGGAAGGCTCCGGCGGTGGCGCGCCCTGGGGCGCCGCGGCGGGTCGTGTCTCTCGCGGCGCGGCCTCGACGGGCGGGGCAGACGCCGGCGCCGCCTCGAGAGGGACGGGCGGCACGGGTGCGGCGCTGCCGGCGGCGGCGTTGCGCGGATGAGCCTCGTCCGAGAGGTTGATGGTGTAGGAACGTAATGGCGCACCTTCCCCGGAGGGCGTGACGGCCGCCGTGTGCGGCGCGGACCGGATCGGGCCGGTCAACACCTCGGGCACCAACAGCACGATCAGCGCCACGAGAATGATCGCGCCCGTCAGCCGTTCTTTCACTTAGGTCCCCTCACGATGGGGGCGAAACCGCGAAAGCCAAGCGCGGTGCACCGCCGCGCGAGCGTTACGGACGCCGCGCTGGCTGCGGGCTCGCACTTAGTATATCCGAAGCCATTCGAGCGCCGGCCCCACGGTGTGGACTGATCCGAAGACGACGACCCGGTCTCCGGGCCGTGCCGCCGCGCGCGCGAGCTCGCAGCCCGCCGTGACCGAGTCGGCGAGCTGGATCTCGCCCCGCGGCCGCCCGAGCCGCTCCGCGAGCTGCCCGGCGCTGCTGCCGCGCGCACCGGGCAGCGTGCACACGATCCAGTGATCGATGAGGCCGGCGAGCGCCGCGGCGATTCCCCCGGCGTCCTTGTCCGCGAGCACTCCGATGACCGCGAAGGTCCGTGCCCGCGCGCGCTCCCCGCCCGCGGCGCCCGGCATCGCTCGCTCGCGCAGCTGCCTCGAGAGCACCTCGGCCGCAGGCGGGTTGTGCGCAATATCGAGGATCCACTCCACCTCGCCCGGCACCACCTGGAAGCGCCCGGGGAGCCGCACCGCGCGCAGCGCGCCGCTCACCGCACCCTCCTCGAGCGGCGCGAGGCGCGCGGCGAGACGGCGGACCGCCGCCCGCGAGCCTGCGTCGCGCGCGAGCGCCTCGACGGCGGCGAGGGCCGTGGCGGCGTTGCGATACTGGATGGAGCCGGCGAGCGCCGACGGCGGGAGCGCGCGCAGTGCCCGCTCGAGCCCTTGGTAGTCCCAGCTCTCCCCGCGCAGCCGCCAGCTGAAATCGCGCTCCGCGATCACCGCTCGCGCCCCGAGCGACTCGATCGCGGCACGGACGCTCGCGGGCATCTCCGGCGTGCCGAGCACCGCGGGGCGCCCCGCGCGGAAGATGCCCGCCTTCTCGGCGCCGATGAGGTCGAGCGTGCCGCCGAGCCAGTCGCTGTGATCGAAGCCGACGGAGACCAGCACCGCGACATCGGCCGCCACGAGGTTGGTGGCATCGAGGCGCCCCCCGAGCCCCACCTCGAGGATCGCCACATCGACCGCACGGTCCGCGAAGATCACGAGCGCCGCCAGCGTGTTGTATTCGAAGAAGGTGAGCGTGGTCGCCCCGCGCGCCGCCTCGATGCGCTCGAACGCCGCGATCAGCTCGGAATCGGCGGCCTCGCGGCCCTTGAGGCGGATGCGCTCGTTGTACTTCAGCAGGTGCGGCGAGGTGAACATGCCGGTCGAGGCTCCGAGCGCCCCGAAGAGCGCCTCGAGGTGCGCCACGACCGAGCCCTTGCCGTTGGTGCCGGCCACGGTGATCACCGGGAACTCGGGCGCCTCGATCCCGAGCGCGCGCGCCACGGCGGCCACGCGCGTCAGCTCGAGGTCGATGCTCTTCGGATGCACCGCCTCCTGCAGCGTGAGCCACTCGGCGAGCGTGCGCATGGGGTCCGATGTGCGAAGCGGGCGCGGCCTTCAGGCGGCGGCCGCCGGGAGCTTCAGCAGCAGCCGCAGCAGCGCCGCGATCCGGTCGCCCATCTCGCGGCGGTCGACGATCATGTCGAGCGCGCCGTGCTCGAGCAGGAACTCGCTGCGCTGAAAGCCCTCGGGCAGCGTCTCGCGCACGGTCTGCTGGATGACCCGCGGGCCCGCAAAACCGATGAGCGCGCGCGGCTCGGCGAGGTTCAGGTCGCCGAGGAGCGCCAGGCTCGCCGACACGCCGCCGGTGGTCGGATCGGTCAGCACCGAGATGAAGGGCAGGTGCGCCTGCGCCAGGCGCGAGAGCGCCGCCGCGGTCTTCGCCATCTGGAAAAGCGAATACAGCGCCTCCTGCATGCGCGCCCCGCCGCTCGCGGAGAAGCACACGAGCGGCCGCCGCTCCTGGATGCAGTAGTCCACGGCGCGCTTGAAGCGCTCGCCGACCACCGATCCCATCGAGCCGCCGAGGAACTGGAACTCGAACGCGCAACTCACCACCGGCAGGCCGTGCAGCGTGCCCGCGAGCACCACCAGCGCATCGCTCTCGCCGGTCGCCTTCTGCGCCTGGGCGAGGCGGTCGCGGTAGCGCTTGCTGTCGCGGAACTTGAGCGGATCCTCCGGGGAGATGGTGGCGCCGATCTCGGACGTCGTACCGGGATCGAGGAAGCGCTCGAGGCGCTCGCGCGCGCCGATGCGCATGTGGTGACTGCACTTGGGGCAGACATAGAGGTTGCGCTCGAGCTCGGCGCGATAGAGCACCGCATCGCAGGCCGGGCACTTGATCCACAGTCCCTCCGGGACCGAGCGCGAGCGCCGCTCGGTCTTGATACGGGAGGGCATGATCTTGTCGAACCAGGACATTCTTAGCGCGCCCACACGGGCTCGAGGCCGAATCCTGCGATCATAGCCGATCGGGCCCCGTGCCCCTCGTGCCCGGGCGCCGCCGGCAGCCCGAACGCTTCCCCGTAGCGCACCGACATGAGATAGAGGCCCGCGGCAGGCGCCGTGGCGGCGTTACGGGTGCGGTCGCGCCCGTCCAGCACCTCGCCCGCAAAGGAAGGGGGCGCCTCGGCCTTGCCGATGGCGATGAGAAGTCCCGCGATGTTGCGCATCATGTGGTGGAGGAACGCGTTCGCGGTCGCCTCGATGAGGATCCAGTCGCCGCGGCGCTCGACGGTCAGGCGCTCCATGCGCCGGATCGGCGATCGGGCCTGGCATTCCGAGGAGCGGAAGGCGCTGAAGTCGTGCTCGCCGTGCAGCATGGCGGCCGCCTGCGCCATGCGCTCCTCATCGAGCGGCCGGTGCACCCACGCGGCACGGTGTGCAGTGAGCGCCGAGCGGGCCGTGCGGTTCAGGATCAGGTAACGATACGTGCGCGCCTCGGCGCAGTAGCGCGCATGGAAGTGCGCCGGCACCGGCGCCGCCCACGAGAGGCTGACATCGGCGGGCAGCCCGCTGTTGGCTCCGAGGACCCAGCCGCGCCCGCTCCGCAGCGCATGCGTGTCGAAGTGCGCCACCTGACCGAAGGCGTGCACGCCGGCGTCCGTGCGCCCGGCGCACGTGAGGGTTACGGGCTCGGCTGCGACGCTGCCGAGGGCGCGCTCGGCGATCGCCTGGACGGTCGCCCTCTCGGCCTGGGCCTGCCAGCCCGCGTAGGCGAAGCCGTCGTACTCGATCCCGACGGCGATCCTCTCCATGCGCGCTGCACCCGCAACGAAAACCGGCCGGTTCTTCGCGGCCACAGGCCGCGGTTCTTCTTAGCCGCCGGCGCTTGAGTCCACTACCCCGGCAGCGACTCCATCAGGCGCTGCGCTTCCTGCTTCTGCGCCGCCGAGCCTTCCGCGAGCACTTCCTCGAGAATGTTGCGCGCGCCGTCCGGATCGCCCATGTCCATGTAGGCCCGGGCCAGATCGAGCTTGGTGCCGACCTCGCTCATGGTGACCGGCTCGAGGTCCGGGAGCGCCAGGTCCTCCGAAGACAGTCGCTGCGTGGCGGCGAACGCGGTGTCCGGCACGCTGGCCGTGCCGACGTCGACGTCGATGTGCCCGCCGTTGGCCGCGTGGCTGCCGGTGGCGTCGCCGACGTCGAGATCCACTCCCGCGCCGTGCAGTGACGGGTGCGTGCTGCTCGCCTCGCCGATGTCGACATCGACCGAGTGCGCCCCGAGCGCCGCGAGGCGCGAAGTCGCCGAGGCGTCCTGGAGGGCGAGGCTCGTCTGCGTGAGCGCCGCTTCGAGCTCGTCCTGGTCGAACTGCCAGGCACCGGTCTGACCGTGCTCGTCTCTCTTGGCGCGCCGCTGCGCGTCATCCATGACCTTACGGGAGCGATCGTCGAGGCCCGCCACCAGCGTGGGACCCTCCGCCCCCGCCGGTCCCGGCTGTTCCACCGTGTCGACCTGCCCCACATCGAGCCCGAGGTCATCGAGGGCGAGCTCGGCGGTCTGCTCGGCGCTCTTGAGCGCCGTCTCCACTTTCTGACGTATGGTGGGCTGATCCTGCGTGAACGCCGGCTGCTCGACGGTCGGCGCGTCGACCTCGGTGGTGGTGGAAAGGTCCTGACGCATGCGCGCCGTCATCTGGCGCGTCGTTCCGGTGGCGCCGAGGCCCCCGAGCGCGGCGTTGCGGTCGGTGACATTGGTCGGCGAGTCCGCCTGATCGCCCATGGCCGCGCCGATGTCCAGATCCACGGTCCCCTGCCCGTCGGCTGTGCCCGGCTCGCCGAGCAGATCGAAGTCCACGCGGCTCTGTCCGCCTTCGAGGTCGAGGTCCACGCCGGCCATCGCGCCGCTCACCGCGCCGGCGCCCGAGAACAACGGATCCTCGGGCGCGAGCTGCTTGCCCATGATGAGGATCTTCTCCCACTCGCCGGGGGCCGCTTCGTCGCGGGTGTCGGCGAGCTCCCGGCCCGTCTGCAGGAACTGCTCCTTGTTCCCCCACACGAAGAACACTTCGAGGAGCTTCAGCCTCAGATCGCGCCGCGCGGGCTCGCGGCCGATCGCGATGCGGATCAGATCCGCGGCCTGGTCGTACAGGCCGTACGCCATGTGGAAGTCGGCCTCGGCGAGGGGGTCGCCCTGGTCGAGGTTGATCGCGGTCTCGCTGCTGATCGTCTCGTCGGCGGCGACATGCCGTGATGGCGCCGCCTCGGCCGCTCCGAGCGAGAGGCGCGGCCGCTCGTGCGTGCCGGATTCCTCGACGACGAAGCCCGGCTCGAGGGAGGCGCGCTCGGTCGCGCGCATCGGCGGCTCGCCCGATGCGAATCCGCCGGAAGCGAACCCGCGGCTCGGCGGCGAGGCCTCCACGGCTTCGGCGCCCGCGACGGCGAGGCGCCCGAGGGAGTCATCGAACTGCGCCGCGCGCTGCGCACGCACGAAGCGTGCGGCGATCACTCCGACGACCGCGAGCATCACGAGCGCGAGCGCCCACCAGTAGCCCTCCAGCGTGTCGAGGAGCGACTCACCGGCGGCGCTCTCGGGCGGCACCGGCGCAGGCTTCGCGCTCTGCGGCGCGGGGGTCGGCGCGGGCGGCGCGGGCGGCGCGGCGGCCTCGGGCGGCTTCTCCTCGGTTATCGGAGCGGGTGGCGGCAGCGGAGCGGCCTGCGTCACCGGAGCCTGCTCGACCGGTCGCTGCGCTGCAGGGGGTGGCACCTGCGCCACGGGCGGCGGCGGCGGCGGGGCGGCGGCGGGCGCCCGTTTGGCGGCAAGCTCCGACTGCAACCGCGCAAGGTCTGCGTTCTTCAGCTCGAGCAGCCGCTTCGATTCGGCGAGCTGCCCTTCGAGGTCGTGCACCTGCCCCTGCAGCCGGTTGACCTCGGCGCCGCTCGAGGCACCGGGCGTCGCACCCACTGAGGCCGACTCCGACGGGGTCACGAGCTTCAGCCGCCCGGCCTGCTCGCCCGAGGAGGCGGTCGCGGCCCCACCGCTCGAGCGCCAGGCGGCGTACTGACGACGGATCTCGGCCGCCGCCTCGGCCGCAGAGACCGCCGTGGCCTGCGCCTCGCCGGGGATGCGCATCACTGCGCCCGAGCGCATCACGTTCATGTTCCGATCGAAAGCACGCGGGTTGGCCTGGTAGATGGCCAGCATCCAGCTGTGGGTGCGGGCGGAATTCGCGCTCGCGCTGGCGGCGTCGCTGGCGATCGCCGTGAGCGTCTCGCCGCGCTGGACGACGTGCATCGAGCCTGCGGCAGAGTCGGAGCTCGCGGGAGGCGCGGCGCGGGGCGCCGCGGGCGCCGCCTCGGCGGGTGCGTCGGGCTGCGGTGCCGCGGGCGCGGCGACCGGCGGGGCGTCGGCGCTGCGCGCGATCGCCCCTTCACGCGTGCCGACGCCGGTCGCGGGGGCGGTCACCGGTGCGCTGGCGACGGCGGATTGACCCGGCGTATACACCGGCGGATCGAGCAGCATGGTGTACTCGCGCACCAGGTGCCCGCGCGACCAGCTCACCTCGAGCAGGACCGTCATGAACGGCTCGGAGATGGCCTCCGTGGATTTGAGCTTGAGCACTTCGCGGCCGTTGGGCGAGTGCACCACGTGGACCTGGACGCCGGTGAGGTAGGCCGGCCACTCGAGCCCGTAGCGGGCGAACGTCTCGCGTGAGGCAAGCTGTGCCTGGAGCGTGTTCACCTCGTCGGGCGCAACGTCGACCAGCTCGACCTCCGCATCGAGCGGCGCGTTGAGCGGCGACAGGAGACGGATGTCTCCAAGACCCAAGGCAAACGCCGCCGACGGCAAGGCCAGCAGCAATGCCAGCGCCCGGTTTGAGCGTTTGGCAACCATCAGGGCACCCCGAAAGGCATTATCGGACCAAATGTCCTATGAAAACAAAAGGGTAGGCCACAGGATGCGACCCCCTTAGAAATAACGCCGCAATATAACTTAAATAGGCTGCTGCACCAAAGCCCGGTTCCCCGGAACCCACTGCGCAGCCACGCTTTTATACGCATGGTCGGGGGGCAATCCATAAGTCAAGTCCTCGCCCAGGATCGGAATCTTCACGGATTCTAGGGGCATAAACTGTGTCGCGGTTCGCTGCCTCGGGAGCCACCGTGGAGTACGGGCGCGTCCGCCGCCCGTCCGGGAATGCGACCGCGGGCCGCTTTGCGCAGTAGTTCACGCTGCGGTCAGTAGCGGGACGCTGCGGTCAGCGGCGGGACGCCGCGGTGATATCCGGAGTCGGTGACTTCACGTCCGCGTTCTGCGCGCGGTGCCGCAGGTAATGGTCCATCAGCACTATGGCGAGCATGGCCTCGGCGATCGGCGTGGCCCGCAGTCCTACGCAGGGGTCGTGCCGCCCGGTGGTCACGACCTCGACCGGATTGCCCGCGACGTCGATGGTCTGCCCCGGCAGCTGGATGCTGGAGGTGGGTTTGAGGGTCAGGTGCGCGATGATGTCTTGACCGGAGGAGATGCCGCCGAGGGTCCCCCCGGCGTGGTTGCTGCGAAAGCCCTCAGGGGTGAGCTCGTCGCGGTGCTCGCTGCCGCGCTGCGCGGCGGCGCGGGTGCCGGCGCCGATCTCGACTGCCTTCACGGCGTTGATGCTCATGAGCGCGTGCGCGATGTCCGCGTCCAGCCGATCGAACACCGGCTCGCCGAGCCCGGGCGGCACGCCGCTCGCCACCACCGTGACGCGCGCGCCGATCGAGTCGCCCTCCGCGCGCACTTTCCAGATGAGCTCCTCGAGCTCGGCGAGCCGGGAGGGGTCCGGACAGAAGAACGGATTCTGGTAGGCGAAGGCGGGATCCACCGCCTGGATCGAGAGCGGGCCGACCTGGCTCAGGTAGCCGTAGATGCGCACGCCGAGCCGTGCGCCGAGATAGCGGCGCGCGATCGCGCCCGCGGCGGTCCGCATCACCGTCTCGCGCGCCGAGGAGCGCCCGCCGCCGCGGTAGTCGCGCACGCCGTATTTCTGCTGATACGTGTAATCCGCGTGTCCGGGGCGGAAGCGGTCCTTGATCTTGTCGTAGTCCCGCGAGCGCGCGTCGGTGTTCTCGATCAGGATGCCGATCGGCGTGCCGGTCGTGTGCCCTTCGAACACGCCCGAGAGGATGCGCACCTGATCGGCCTCGCGCCGCTGGCTGACGAAATGAGAGGTGCCGGTGCGGCGGCGATCGACGTCCTGCTGCAGGTCCGCCTCAGTCAGCGGGAGGCCCGGCGGACAGCCGTCGACGATGCATCCCATGGCGGGCCCGTGGCTCTCGCCGAAGGTGGTCACCGTGAACAGCCTGCCGATGGTGTTGCCGGACATTGTCTATTGGCTGAAAGTGGCCTGCGGCCCTTTCAGCGGCCAGCCTAGCAGCTGCTTCGACCTGCGGGCAAAAGGCGTGGCTTTTGCCCGCAAGCATGCCGGTTCTACGGGGCACTGGCAGTGGCCTACGGCCCTTGCAGTTGCTCGCGCGACAGCAGGAACACCCCGCCGCCGCCGCGCTCGAACTCCAGCCACACGCAGGGCAGGCGCGGGAAGGCCCGTCGCACCGCGCTCTCGGTGTTGCCCACCTCGACGATCAGCACGCCGCGCGGACGCAGATGTCGGCGCGCCTCCTTGAGGATGATGCGCACCGAGTCCAGGCCCGCCTCGCCGGCCGCGAGCGCCACGCGCGGCTCGTGCCGGTATTCCGGCGGCAGTCGCTCGAGCTCACGCGCCCCCACGTAAGGCGGATTCGACACGATGATATCGTAGGTGGCGCGCCCGAGCGCGCGGAAGTGATCGGACTTCTTGACGCGCACACGGCCCCCGAGACGGTGGGAGCGGACGTTGGCGCGCGCCACCTCGAGCGCCGCCTCCGAGATATCGACCGCATCGACGCGGGCGTGCGGCAGCGCCCGCGCGCAGGCGATGGCGATGCAGCCCGAGCCCGTGCCGAGATCGAGCACCCGTCGCACGCGTCGCGCGTCGATCCACGGCGCGAAGCGCCGCTCGATCAGCTCCGCGATCGGCGAGCGGGGCACGAGCACCCGCGCGTCGACCCGGATCTCGAGGCCCGCGAACCAGGTGACGCCGGTCAGGTAGGCGGCCGGGACGCGATCCTCGATGCGCCGCCTGACGAGCTCCGCCGCGCGCGCCTGCGCGCGGGGGTGGACGCGTCGCCGAAGGAGGTCCGCGCCGCCGCCATCGCGCGCCCCGATTGCGTGCAGTACCAGCGCGGCGGCTTCGTCCCGGGCATTGTCGGTGCCGTGTCCGAAGTGCACGCGCGCGCGCGTGAGCGCCCGCGCGGCGCGCGCGATGAGCTCGCCCACGGTGACGGTGCGCGTGGCGGAGGGCGCGTGTGGGGCGCGCCGCGCCCGCGCCGGCCCGGCGCGCCGGGCTCTGTGAAATAATTCGCCCATGTCGAAGGTCCGTGTCCGCCTGCTTCTCGCCGTCGCCGCGCTCGCCGCCAGCGTCGGCGGGTATTGGCTCGCGCAACAACTTGACAGGGCAGGCCCGCGCCTGACAAGCGGCACGTGGCTGCCGCAGCCGAAGGCGGTGCGCGACTTCGCGCTCACCGACACCACCGGGAGCTCCTTCACGCGGGCGAGTCTCGTGGGGGCGCCGTCGCTCGTGTTTTTCGGCTTCACGCGCTGTCCGGACGTCTGCCCGGCGACGCTCCTCAAGCTCGCGCAGGTGCGAAAGGCCGCCGCGCTCCCCACGCTGCGGGTGGTGTTCGTGAGCGTCGACCCGCAGCGCGATACGCCGGCGCTCCTCGGCACCTACGTGCACGCCTTCGATCCCGCATTCCTCGGGCTGACCGGGGCGGCGCGGTCGATCGCACCGATGGCCGCCGATTTCGGGGTGGCGGTCAATCGCGTGGAGCTGCCCGGCGGCGACTCCACCATGGACCACTCCGCGGTGGTGTTCCTGCTGGACGCGAGCGCGCGCGTCGTCGCCGTATTCACGCCGCCCTTCGAGGCGAGCCCGCTCGCGGCAGACCTGCGCCGCGCGGCGCCCTGGCTATGAGCGCGTCGGCGGACATCGGCCCGAGCGGCCTGGCCGACAGCGTGCGGACGCGGCTCTTCGTCGCGCTGCAATACCTGCTGCCGCAGCACTTCCTCTCGCGCGTGGTGCGCGCAATCACCCGCCTACGCACGCCGCTCGTGCGGGAGCCGCTCATCCGCGCCTTCGACGACCGCTTCCACCCCGACATGAGCGACGCGGAGCTCTCGGACCCGCTGAGCTACGCGAGCTTCAACGCCTTCTTCACCCGGGGGCTCGTCCCCGGCGCGCGCCCGATCGATCCCGATCGGGGCTCGCTCGTCTCGCCGGTCGACGGCAGCGTGAGTCAGATCGGGCGGCTCGACGGCTCGTGGCTGGTGCAGGCCAAGGGGCGTGCCTATACGCTCGAGTCGCTCCTGGCGGCGGATCTCTCCTGGGCGCAGCACTTCAGGGCGGGCGCGTTCGCGACGTTCTACCTTGCGCCGTTCAACTACCACCGCATCCACATGCCGCTCTCCGGGCGGCTGCGCGCGGCGTGGTACGTGCCGGGGCGGCTGTTCAGCGTCGATGCCGCCACCACCGCCTCCGTTCCCGCTCTCTTCGCGCGCAACGAGCGCGTGGTGTGCGTCTTCGGGCAGGAAACGCTCGCCTTCGCCCTGGTGCTGGTGGGAGCCCTCTTCGTCGGCAGCATCGAGACCGTGTGGCACGGCGAGGTGACGCCGCGGAGCCTGCGCCATGGCGCCGAGCTGCCGCTCGATGAGAGCCGCGCGCCGCTCGAGCTCGAGAAAGGCGCCGAGCTCGGCCGCTTCAACATGGGCTCCACGGTCATACTGCTGCTGCCTCAGGGCAGGAGCGAGTGGCTGCGCCCGCTCGCCCCCGGCAGCGGCGTGCGGGTGGGCCAGGCGCTCGCCCGGCTCACGTGAGGCTGCCGTGAGCGGCGGCGGGGACTGGCGGCCCAGCGCCTCGCGGGCGCTCCTCGAGCGGCGCGCGGCGCTCCTCGCGTGCACGCGCGAGTTCTTTGCCGCCCGCGGCGTGCTCGAGGTCGACACCCCCGTCGTCGTCAATGCGCCGGTGAGCGACGTGCACATCGTGAGCGCCACCGTGCAACTTGGGCGTGCGCCTGCCTACCTGCATACCTCGCCCGAGTACGCCATGAAGCGGCTGCTCGCCGCCGGCAGCGGCGACATCTACCAGGTCTGTCACGTGGTGCGCGGCGCCGAGAGCGGGCGGCTGCACAACCCTGAATTCACGCTCATAGAGTGGTACCGCGTCGGTTTCCCGCTGGCGGCGCTCATGGACGAGGTGGAGGCGCTCGTGCGGCTGCTCCTCGGCCCGGCCGCCGCGCAGCGCGCGAGCGAGCGCATCAGCTATCGCGACGCCTTCCTCCGCGAGCTCGGCCTCGACCCGCTCACCGCGCCCGACGAGGCGCTCGAGGAGGCCGCGCGGCCGCTCGGATTTACGGACCGCAGCGCCGATCGCGACGCGTGGCTCGAGCTCCTCATGGGTTCTTGGGTGGGCCCCCGCCTCGGGCGCAGCGCCCTCACCTTCGTCCACGGCTACCCCGCGAGCCAGGCGGCGCTCGCGCGACTCGACCCCGAGGAACCCCGCACCGCGCGGCGCTTCGAGCTGTACTGCGACGGCGTCGAGCTCGCCAACGGCTTTCACGAGCTCGCGTCGGCCCCCGAGCAGCGCGAGCGCTTCGAGCGCGACAACGCGCAGCGGCGGCGCCTGGGGCTCCCCGTCTGCCCGATCGATGAGCGGCTGCTCGCGGCGCTCGAGAGCGGCCTGCCGGATTCCGCCGGGGTGGCCCTCGGCTTCGAGCGCACGCTGATGCTCGCCGCCGGAGCCTCGCACATCGAGGAGGTGCTCGCCTTTCCGACGGCCCGGGCTTAGCCTCGCCCCGACCATGAGCTACACCGCACAGCGCTACCACTTTCACGACAAGCCGGCGGACTACGCGCGTCTCGCGCAGGAGCTCGGCGCGCTGCTCGCGGGCGAGAGCGATCCGATCGCCAACGCCGCCAACACCGCGGCGCTCGTCTTCGAGGCTCTGCCGGAGGTGAACTGGGCCGGCTTCTATTTCCTCAAGGGCGGGCAGCTCGTGGTCGGGCCCTTTCAGGGCCGCCCGGCGTGCGTGCGGATCGCGCTCGGCTCGGGCGTGTGCGGGACGGCGGCGGTCGAGCGCCGCACGCTCGTCGTGCCCGACGTGCTCGAGTTCCCGGGCCATATCGCCTGCGATCCGGCGTCGCGCTCGGAAATCGTGGTGCCGCTCATCGCCGGCGACGCGCGCGATGGGTCGCTGCTCGGGGTGCTCGATCTCGACAGTCCGCGCGCGGCGCGCTTCGACGAGGCCGACGCCCGCGGCCTCGAGTCGCTCGCCGGGCTCTTCGTGCGCAGCATCCGGGAGACGAGCGCGCTCGAGAATCCCGCATGACCGGCCCGCGGTCCGGGACGCGGGGGCTGGCTGCGGGGAGCGCGGCCTTTGCGATCTGGGGACTGTTCCCGCTCTACCTGCATCCCTTGAGCGGCGTGCCGGCGACGCAGGTGATCGCGCACCGCGTCGCCTGGTCGTGCCTGTTCCTCCTCGGGTGGATGCTGCTGCGCGGGCAGCTCGGACGGCTCACGGCGACCCTCACCAACCCGGCGCTCCTGGCGCGCCTCACGCTCACGGCGCTCCTCGTCAGCTGCAACTGGCTGGTGTACGTCTGGGGCGTGACGCACCAGGGGTGCTGGTGCTGCACGAGCGGCTGAACCGCACGCAGTGGCTCGCGGTGGCGCTCGCCGCGATCGCCGTCGGCTATCTCACCGTGCTCGCCGGGCGTCTGCCGTGGATCGCCTGTTTCCTCGCGCTCACCTTCTCGCTCTACGGACTGCTGCGCAAGGTGATCAGCGTCGAGGCGCTCCCGGGACTTGCGAGCGAGACGCTGCTGCTGCTGCCGCTCGCGGTGGCCTATCTCGGGTGGTGTCAGGTCGCGGGCACCGGCGCGCTGGGCTCCTCCGGCGCCGCCATCGATGCGCTCCTCGTCGGCAGCGGGCTGGTGACGGCGATTCCGCTCCTGCTGTTCGCTTACGGGGCGCGCCGCCTTCCTTACTCGACGCTGGGCGTGCTGCAGTACATCGCGCCGACTCTCCAGCTGCTCTGCGGCGTCGTGGTCTATCACGAGCACTTCGGGCTCGCCCGCGCTCTCGGCTTTGCGCTGATCTGGGCGGCGCTCGCGATCTACGCGGCCGATGGCCTGTGGCGGGTGCGGAGCGCGCCGCGGCTGCAGCGCGCCTGAAGTCGGCGGCCCCCGAGCCCTTCAGAGGGCGCGCCCGCCGGCGCGCCTACCCCTTGCTGCGCGAGATGTACTCGCCCGTGCGGGTGTCGATGCGGATCACTTCACCCTCGTTGATGAAGAGCGGCACCCGCACCACCGCGCCGGTCTCGAGCTTGGCGGGCTTCTGGCCGCCGGTGGCGGTGTCGCCGCGCAGCCCCGGGTCGGTCTCGATGACCTTGAGCTCGATGTGCGGCGGCGGCGTGACCACGAGCGGCTCGTTGTTCCAGAGCGTCACGATGCAGACCACGCCCTCCTTGAGCCACTGCGCGTTCTCGCCCAGCGCCGACTTGCCCGCGGTGTACTGCTCGAAGTTCTCCGGCACCATGAAATGCCAGAAGTCGCCGTCCTGGTAGAGATACTGCATGTCGGTGTCGACGACGTCGGCGGCCTCGAGCGATTCGCCTGACTTGAAGGTCCGCTCGATCGTGCGGCCGGTCTTGAGGTTGCGCACCTTGATGCGGTTGAACGCCTGGCCCTTGCCCGGCTTGACGAACTCGTTCTCGATCACGGTGTAGGGCTCGCCGTCGAGGAGGACTTTGAGGCCTCCGCGAATCTCGCTGGTCGTGTAGCTGGCCATCTGACTCTCGCGCTCGCGTACCTGCGCTTCAGCGCCGGTATGCACAAAAAAGGGCCGCGTATGATAGCGGCATCGCCCGCGGCCGGGAAGCGCGCGCGCCGCTTGCCGCCGCGCACCCTCGCGCGTGGCGTGCTTTTCGCGAAGTCGCACACACGGCCGGCTGGGGACGCGGTGCTAGAATCGCGGCGCCATGCCCGGGCAGAACGCCGTTCCGCTCATCGTGCTCAGCGCCGCGCGCGAGCCCGTGGAAGCCGTCAACGGCATTCTGCGGCGCGCCGGGCAGCCCGCTCACTGCACCTGGATTCCGGCGCTGCGCGACCTCGCCGACGCGCTCACTCAGCTCAATCCCGAGCTACTCGTGCACGTCGCCGAGAGCCGCGGGGAGTTCGAGGCCGCCGTCCGGGTGCGCGACAAGCTCGCGCCCGGGGTGCCGGTGCTGCTGCTGGCGCCGGAGGTCGATGAGGCCGACATCGCGGAAGCGATGGCGCTCGGCGCGCGCGACGTCGTCACGCTCGCCAACACCGAGCGGCTGCAGGCGGTGATGCTGCGCGAGCTCGAGGTGTTTCGCACCGAGCGCAAGCTCGCCGAGACGCTGAAATCCGCTCAGGAGGCTCGCAGCCAGCTCGGCACCGTGCTGCAGCGCTCGAACGACGCGATCATCCAGGTGCAGGAGGGGATCGTCGTCGATGCGAACCCCGCCTGGCTCGAGCTCTACGGCGTCGCCGAAGGCGTCAGCGGCGAGCCGGTGATGGACCTTTTCGACGATTCGACTCACGCGGCGCTGCGCGGCGCGCTGGCCGCGTGTCTCCAGGGGCGCTGGAAAGCCGATCACCCGCTGCGGGTGAACGCGCAGCTCGCCGATGGGAGCGTGCTGTCCATCGAGATGACGCTGGCGCTCGGGGAGCACGAGGGGGAGCCGTGCGTGAGCCTGATGGTGCCGTCCCGCTCGCGCGAGGAGCGCGGGGCGATCGCCCGTCCGGCCGGCGGCGGCGAAGCCCCCGGGGGCCTCTTGCCGCGGCGCGAGCTCCTCGAGGGGCTCACGCGGCGCCTGGCGACGCCCGCGCTCGGAGGCATGCGCTGCCTCGCGCTCATCTGGATCGACAAGTTCACGGATCTCGAGCGCGTGGTCGGCGTCATGGCGAGCGAGGAGATCCTGATCGAGTTCGCG
>WNGJ01016606.1_pt1 | contig 14802 bp, 17 predicted proteins | sample 5400611 | NCBI WGS metagenome assembly WNGJ01 (sample SAMN13153375, study PRJNA577476) | soil metagenome | isolation source: 40 cm soil or saprolite under Garry oak tree replicate 1 | place: USA:California | collected 2016-06-15
TGATGAGATCCGCCTTGTCGAACCCGCACGAGACATAGTCGCGGGCCTGGAGCCCGGCCCCTCCATCGTCGATGTCCCCGTCGACTACGGGGAGAACGCGAAGCTGACGGAGCGGCTCGGGCACCTCGTGTGCCCGATCTAGAAGCCCGGGACGCCATCCCATGGCGCAACTCATGAACGCGGAGGCTTACATGACGCTGGCGGGCGCCCTAGACGAGCTTGCGCGGCGCGGATTCACCGCGCGCTTCCAGGTCTTCGACGGCGGGCTTCGCGCGGCCGGCAGCGAAGAGACCATGCGGCCGAAAGACCTGGTGGTCCGTGAGTACTATCGCTTCGAGGGCATCTCGGATCCCGACGACATGGCCATCCTCTACGCCATCGAGAGCACGAGCGGGGTGCGCGGCACCCTCGCCGACGCCTTCGGCGTGTACTCGGATCCCGCCACGAGCGCGGTCATGCAAGACATCCCCATTCGCGCGAACGGCTCCGGCCCCTAGGCTCGGCTCGCAGACGCTCCCGCCTCGCGGGCGAGACGACGCATCAGCGCCTCGCTCCCCTCGTCGGCCGGGAAGAAGGCTTCCACCCGCAGCTCGTGCAGCGTGATGTCGTAGGGGACGCCCAGGCTCGTCAGCGTCGAGAAGAACTTCAGGTGGATATCGCCTCGGGCCAGCTCCACGGCGAGAAAGGGCGCGGTGGAGGCGTCGAGGTCCAGCTTGCGCCAGTGGTGCGGGACGTCCGGGTAGGAGAGCAGCTCGTCGAGGAGCCGGCCGATCTCGGGATCCCCCCGCAGCAGGTCACGATGGAGCCACTGGATGAGCGCGGCCGCCGTCGCCTCCCAGTTCACGATGTACGGGCGGACTCCAAGCGGATGATAGAAGAGCCGCATGGCATTCGCGGGACCCAGAGTCGCCGCCTGCGCGGGATCGAGGAACAGAGCCATGACCCTTTGCATGCCTTGGTTGCTCATCAGGACATTTCAGTGACCGTCGACCACGAGAGCGGGGAAGGGCTCCTGCTGGCGGAGCATGAAATCGAGGGCGCGGCGCACCTGGCTCATCTCGGGCGAGTCGAGCCCTCGCTCGAGATACACGGGCGCATAGCCCGCGGCGAGGAGCAGCTCGTTGCGGCCGCGCGGCGGCACCTCGAGCACGCGGGCGAGAAGGAGGACCATTTCCCGGCTCGGCTTCGCCCGCCCGGTCTCGATGAAGCTCAGGTGGCGCGAGGAGACCTCGGCCTCCACGGCCAGGGTGAGCTGGCTCATCCGACGGCGCTCGCGCCACTGGCGAAGGAGGGGCCCCAGCGCGCTCTCCGAGGCCGTCTTGCGCTTCGTGCCCGCCGCCCGCGCCATGCCGGGAGTCTACACCGCTCGCCGGTGCCGGGACATTACCTCGAAGGTAATTGAACTCGGTCGGGGACCGTTCCATCATGTCCCGCGATCAACGAAAGGAAGGTGCCCTGATGCCGATGGATGCCGCCGCCGTCTCCGACCTCTTCAGGGGAACCCTCGCCGAGCTCTTGGGTATCCGTTTCGTCGAAGCGACCCCGGCCCGGGTGGTCGCCGAGCTCGACTACAGAGACGAGCTGACCACCGTGGGGGGGAGCCTCCACGGTGGCACCCTCATGGCCTTCGCCGACACGATCGGCGCGGTGGCCACCGTGCTCAACCTGCCGGAGGGCGGCAGCACCACCACTCTCGAGTCCAAGACCAACTTCTTCGCGGCGGGGCGCTCCGGAACGGTGCGGGCGGAGACGACGCCACTTCACCGCGGCAAGCGGACCATGGTGTGGCAGACGCGCGTCACGAACGACGCCGGGCGCCTCCTCTCGCTGACGATTCAGACCCAGATGGTCCTGACATGAAGGTTGGCTTCGCCGGGCCCTTCTCTGTCCGGCTCGCGGATCGGGTGCGGCGTCACCTGAACGTGGAGTGCGAGATGATCCTGGCCGAGGAGTCCGGCGTGGTCGGCCTGCTCCCGGAGGTCGACGTCCTGGTCACGCTCGGCTTCACGCGCGAGATGGGCGCGGCGGCCGCGCGACTCAAGCTCGTGCAGGTGCCGGGTGCGGGGCTGGACCGGATCGATCGCTCCGCGCTCCCCGCGGGCACCGCGCTGGCCAACGCCTACAACCACGAGGTCGGCATCGCCGAGTACGTGATGGGCGCCATGCTCGCCTTGAGCCGAGACCTCTGTCGGCTCGATGCGGCCCTGCGGCGGGGACGCTGGGAGAGCCCGTGGGTGCCGGGAGCCGAGCCGCCGCCGACATGGCCCGAGCTGGCGGGCAAGACGCTGGGAATCCTGGGCTATGGCCGCATCGGCCAGGAGCTCGCTCGGCGGGCGCGCGCCTTCGACATGACGATATGGGCGATGCGCCAGAGGGTGACGCGAGAGGCCGCGCACGGCCTCGCTTTTCTGGGGGGGCCGGAGGCGCTGGACGAGATCCTGAAGCGCGCGGACTACCTCGCCATCACGCTGCCGCTGACCGAGGCCACCCGCGGTCTTCTCGGCGGGCGGGAGCTCGGGCTGATGAAGCCCACGGCCGTGCTCGTGAACGTGGCGCGGGCGCTCATCGTGGACGAAGACGCGCTCTATCGGGCGCTCCGCCAGGGGACCATCGCGGGGGCCGCGCTCGACGTGTGGTATCGATATCCAACGAACGGAGAGCCGGCGTTTCCCTCCCGCCACCCGTTCCACGAGCTGCCCAACGTGCTCACGACACCGCATGTGTCGGGGTGGACGGAAGGCACCATGGAGGGCCGCGCCCGGCTTGTCGCGGAGAATATCGGCCGCGTGGCGCGAGGGGAGCCGGTAGCCAATATCGTTTCGTAGGCCGCGCCACCGGGTAGGTCTTGCCGATGACGGAAAATCTTTCCGTGACCGAGAGGCCTGCCCATTTTCGAGACGCCGTGTAACTGCGGGTATTCCGGATATTCCACGGGCCGCCATCGCGTGAGCTCGCTGGCACATGGGTTGCCTTTCTCCTCGGAAGGCGTGTCGTTCACGCCGAGGAGGAAAATCATGAGCCAAGTGCTTCGCGCTGGATGGCTGTGTTTCCTGGGTGTGCTCTTCGCCGTCGGCTGCACGGTGGCTCCGCGGCCGAGCTCACCGATTCCGCCCGCCGCCGAGGTCCTTCCCGCGGACGCGCGCGCGCTCGCCTATGGCCAGACCGTCGACCAGGTGCTGCAGAACGCGCAGATGGGAGACAAGATTCGCGCGCTCTTCGGGCCTGACTGGACGCCTGCCGCCCAGGGCGGCGGTCAGCTCGTCATGGGCGCCGCCCCTTACTTCGAGCGGGGCGGCCCGTTGCGGATGGTTCGCATCGGTGGCGAGGACTACATCGCCGTGACCGGGTGCGTGCCGCGCGACTGCGACACGCAGCGAGTGCTCCTTCTCATCCGCGCGGACGGGTCACAGCTTCTCGCGCGCCTCGACGAAGGCGGCTTCTCGCACTACTACGGATACGGGAGCGAGGCCCTGACCAGGAACACCGCGCCGCTCGTGGTCGACAGCGGGCTGCGCGCTTTGAAGCGCACGGGCAATCCGTACCCCGCCTGAGAGCGGCGCTGCTCACGCGCTACGGCGACTGGCGCGATGCCAGGTAGGCGCGCCAGCCGCCGTGCTGCGTGATCTCGCGCTGTCCCTCGCAGAGCGCCGGCTCCCCGAGCACCCCCAGAACTTCCTCGCCGTCGGCGAGCGTGACCTTGCCGATGCAGAGACCCGGCGGCTCCCGCAGCAGGATCTGCGCGAGGCCCTCGGGAGGAACCGCCCAGACCTCGAGGGTGATCGAAGCGCCTCCCGAGAGAACGCGGATCATGGCGGGATGGCGGTCATTGACTGACCACAGCCGGTAGACAGGGGCCGTCGTGGCGTCGCGAAGAAAGGTCGCCTTCGCCTCGAGCATGTTGGCGTTGAGCTCGAGGCCCCGCATGAGGGTGCCGTTGACCGCGAGCTTCATCACCGCTGCTCCGACCCTGGACGAGGGCGCGCGACCGGCTGCCTACCGTCCCGCTGCCGCTCCCTCGACGCCGAGCTCCGCGAGCTTCGAGTCGGTCGGCCGGCCGGTGTTGGGGTCCCAGCCCGCCATCTCGTAATACGTGCGCCGGGCGGCGAAGAACTGGTCGGGGTCGATGAACTGGCCCTTGAGCGCGCCGTTGCCGATGCCTTCGTGTAGGCGCTGGGGCAGGACGTCGTCCTCGGGAGTGAAGCCCTCGCGGCAGTTGAACTCGCGAGCCAGCGTGTTGTTGCGCTCGCCGACCTTCATGACCTCGTAGATGCTCATGTTCCAGCCGGTGACGGCGTTGATGTAGTCGACCATGGGCTGGAGCTCGAGGCCATTGAGGGGCGCGCCCACGAAGTCGCACATGCCCACCGAGTTGTAGGCGCTCCACACCTTCTGCGTCTCGAAGAACGCGCGCACCTTCTTGGAGTCGAGCACGAGCGGGTCGAGCGGCTCGATGAGGCCGAGGACGCCGAGGGGATGTCCCTGCGGGTGGAAGCCGGCGTAGAGGGGATCGTGGGGCGCTTCCATGTGGTCGGCGCCCGTGGGAGACAGGGCATACGCGAGGGACAGGCCCTTCTTGCCCCGCGGGTCGTGCATGGGCAGCTCCTGGCCCTTGACGTGAAGGGCGAAGCGCTCCGCGCCCTTGCCCAGCTTGGCGGCGGCGCGCTTGACGCCCTCGCCGAGGAGCTCGCCGATACCCTCGCGCTTGCCGATCATGTGGGTGAGCTGGATGACCGCGTCCGCGTTGCCCCAGGTCAGCTCGAGGCCGCCCGTCATCTTCTTCGTGATGATGCCGTGCTCGTAGCATTCCATGGCGAAGGCGATGGCCGCCCCCGTCGAGATCGAGTCGAGCACGTACTGCGCGTAGAGCTGGTTGATGAGAGCGAGCGCCTTGAGATCACCCACGCCGCACAGCGATCCCGACGCCGCGAGCGTCTCGTACTCGGGCCCGCCGTACTTCGGGGTCACCCCCAGCTCCTTGACCTCGACCTCGCGCTTGCAGGCCACCGCGCACGCGTAGCAGGTCCCGCGATTGACGAGGATGGTGTCGCGCATGGTCTGGCCGCTGCGATCCGACCTGGTGGAAGCGGTCGGTGGCGCGGTCATAGTGCTCCTTGAACCACACGAGCTGGCTCTTGGCCTTCTCCTTGTCGCCCGCCACGGGAGGCTTGGAGCCGCGGACCACCACGGCCTTGAGATTCTTGGCGCCCATGACGGCGCCGAGCCCGCTCCGGCCGTGGAAATGCTTGAGCTGGTTCACGATGGCCGCGAAGCGGACGCCGCGCTCGCCGGAGACGCCCGTCTGCAGGACGCGGACGCGCTTGTCGCCCAGCTCCTGCTCGATGCCGTCCTGGACCTCACCCGAGAGCTGCCCCCAGTAGCGGCTGGCGTCGCGAAACTCGACCTTGTCGTCCTTGATCCACAGATAGACGGGCGAGGCCGCCTTGCCGCGGATCACGAGGCCGTCCCAGCCGGCCGCGCGGAGCTCCGGCCCCCACCAGCCGCCCGCCTCGGACTCGCCGTAGCCACCCGTCAGGGGAGACTTGGCGGCCGCCGTGTAGCGATTGGTGCCCGACAGCGAGAGGCCGTTGATGACGCTGGTGGCGAGGACCAGCACGTTGTCGGGCCCGAGGGGGTCGACGCCGGGGGGCATGTCGCGCAGCAGGAGATAGGAGGCGAGCGCCCCGCCTCCCAGGAACTTCCGCATCACGGCCTCGGGCAGCTCTTCGGTGCGGGTCTGGCGAGTCGTCAGATCGATGTGGAGAAGCTTGCCGGTGACCCCCGATGCCATAGTGCCTCCTCGTGATGCGTGGTCGCGATGGTAGGCGAGGGTCGCCAAGCGTTCATGCCTGCGCGCCGCCCGTTGCTCCGCCGTTGACGATAGCCGCAGGCCGCCACCGACGCAAGGGCCAGGCCCCGTGCGTCATCGCCGTGCTTGACAAGGTGTCTCGGGACGCTCAGTCTCTGGCCGGGCGCGTGCCCGACTTTTCAGCGAAAGGAGACCTGCTCATGGCCACCGGCGTCGCGGTGTCGGGCATGGAAGGGGTCAGGAAAGCCCGGGGCTGGCTCCTCGGCCTCGGCATCGTCCTCATCCTAGTGGGCACGCTGGCCCTGGGCGCCGCTGTCTTCGCCACCATCGCCTCGGTGATCTTCTTCGGCTGGCTGCTCCTCGTCGCGGGAGCCATCGAGGTCGGCTATGCCTTCAGCCAGCCGAAGTGGGGCGGCCTCATTCTCCACGTGGTCAACGGCGTGCTGGGCGTGGTGGCGGGCTTCATCCTCGTGCTGCATCCGGCGGCGGGCGCCCTCACCCTCACCCTTCTCATGGCGATGTTCTTCATGATCGCGGGTCTCTTCCGCATCGTCACGGCCTTGTTGATGCGCTACCCGCACTGGGGATGGGTGCTGCTGAACGGCCTCATCACCTTCGTGCTCGGTGTGCTGATCTGGAGGCAGATGCCGGGCGCCGCGCTCTGGATCATCGGGATGTTCGTGGGCATAGACCTGATCTTCGTTGGATGGTCCTGGGTCATGCTCGCCCTCGCCCTCAGGACCGAGCCGAGCCAGGCCTAGAGCGCCCGGAGGGGAGCTCCGCCCGAAGCTATGCGCTGGCCGTCAGGCCCGTTGGGCAGCTGACCCCGGTGCCGCCGCCACCGCAATAACCCCACGGGTTCTTGGCGAGGTATTGCTGGTGGTAGTCCTCGGCGTAGTAGAACTCAGTGGCGGGGCAGATCTCGGTGGTGATGGTCTTGTAGCCCGCCTTGCTGAGCACGCGCTGGTAGGCATCGCGTGAGGCGAGGGCCGCCTTCTGCTGCGCGTCGCCGTGCGTGTAGATCGCCGAGCGGTACTGCGTGCCCACGTCGTTGCCCTGGCGCATGCCCTGGGTTGGATCGTGGTTCTCCCAGAAGACGCGCAGCAGCTCCTCGTACGAGATCTTGGCGGGATCGAACACGACGCGCACCGCTTCGGTGTGCCCCGTCATCCCGCTGCAGACTTCTTCGTAGGTGGGATTGGGCGTGAAGCCGCCCGCATAGCCCACTGACGTCGAGTAGACGCCCGGGAGCTGCCAGAACTTTCGCTCCTCGCCCCAGAAGCATCCCATGCCGAACGTCGCGAGCTCCATGCCCGCGGGGAACGGAGGACTGAGGCGCGCCCCCGAGACGAAGTGCTTCTCGGGAACGGGCATGGCCGTGGCCCGGCCGCGGAGCGCCTCTTCCTTCGTGATCGTCGAGACTTTGTGCAGACCGAACATGGTCCCGTCTCCTTTAGAGAACGACTTTCCTGTCGCGGAGCTCCTGGATCCTCGCCGGCGTGAAGCCGCAGGCGGTCAGGATCTCGTCGGTGTGCTGGCCGCGCAGCGGCGCCGCGCGCCTGACCCCGGGGGCCATGCGCGAGAACTTCAGCGGCGTCCCCACCACGGGAATCTCGCCGAGGCGTGGATGGGTCACGCGCTGGACGATGCCGCGCTCGACCGTCTGCGGATCGTTCATCACCTGGTCCACGGTGTTGACGGGGGTCGCCGGCACGTCCGCCTCCGCGAGGATCTTCAGGAGCTCCTCGCGGTCCCGGTCGCCGATCACCTGCTCGAGCAGTGTCTCCAGCTCCACCCGGTTCTTCACCCGCTGCTGGTTGACGGCGAACTTCGGATCGGCGGCGAGCTCGTCGAGGCCGAGGACGCGGACGAGCTTGCCCCAGAAGCGATCGTTGGCGGCGGCCACGAAGATCCACTGGCCGTCGCGGCACTTGAAGTTCCGGTAGGGCGACAGCGACGGGTGCCCGGAGCCCAGCGCTTTCGGCACGGCGCCCGTGAGCAGGTAGCCCTCGGCGTGAAAGGCGAGCAGGCTCACCGCCGTCTCGAGGAGGGACCCGTCCACGCGCTGGCCGAGCCCGGTCTTGGCGCGCTGGATGAGCGCGCTGCAGACGCCGAGGGCGCAGAGGATGCCCGTCGAGAGATCGAGGAAGGAGACGCCGGCCCGCACGGGCTGCCCGTTCGGCTCGCCCGTGATGGACATGATGCCGCTGAAGGCCTGCATGAGCGCCTCGTACCCCGGGCTGTCCTTGCGGGGGCCGGTGCGACCGAAGGCGGAGACGGAGCAGTAGATGAGCCGCGGATTGATCTTCGCGAGGGCGTCATAGCCGAGGCCGAAGCTTTCCATGGTCCCCGTGCGGAAGTTCTCGATGAGAACGTCGGCGTCGCGGACGAGCGCCGTGACCACCTCCACGCCCTCGGGCGCCTTGAGGTCGAGGGCCATGCCGCGCTTGTTGCGGTTGAAGAGGAGATAGGCCGCGGCCTCGCCGTCCTTGTGCGGGGGCCAGGTGCGGGACTCGTCGCCGCTGCCCGTGTCCTCCACCTTGACGACGTCCGCTCCCAGATCGGAGAGGAGGGCGCCGCACCAGGGGCCGGCGATGACGCGCGAGAGATCGATGACACGGATGCCGTCGAGGGCGAGCAGGTCGGGAGTCATGGGCGCTATGATACCGCAGCGCCGGGACCTTCAGCGCCGACGTCTTGACCCGCTCCGGGAAAGCCCGTAGTGTCCGGCGCAGACCCATGACGGACAGCGATCGCCAGTTCTATCTGCGGGTCTTCTGGGTGGCCGCCGCCGCCCTCCTGGCCATCGGACTCTTCGAGGTCCTGCGTCCCTTCGTCGAGTCCATCGTGTGGGCGGCGCTCCTGGCCTTTCTCCTCAAGCCCCTCAACGATCGTCTCACGCGCAAGCTCGGGGGCCGCCGCGGCGTGGCGGCCATGATGCTGACGGTGGCGGGTTTCCTGTTCGTGCTCGCGCCCATCGGCATGCTCGCGGTCGTCTTCGGCCGGCAGGCCGCCGATCTGATCGGACGCCTGCAGGCCCTGGCCGAGCGGTACAAGGTCTCGCAGACGAGTGATCTCTTGAACCTGCCCATCGTCCACCGGGTCCTCGAGTGGCTCAACGATTTCCTGCCCGTGGACACCACGCAGCTCCAGGCCGCGGCCATTGACGCCACCAAGGCCCTCCTCGGCCTCTTCGTCGTCACGAGCGGCAGTCTCTTCGCCAGCGCCCTCGGCACCCTCTTCAACATGCTCATGACGCTCTTCCTCATCTTCTTCTTCCTGCGCGACTGGGACGTGATGGTCGCCGCCACCTCGCGCTTGATTCCGCTCGACCCCCGCCGGAAGGAGAGCCTCGCCGGGCACATCGCCGCCGTCACGCGCGGAGTCGCCCTGGGCTCCATGGTCACGGCCGCCGTCCAGGGCGCGCTCGTCGGCATCGGCTTCCTGCTCGTGGGCCTGCCCTCGGTCGTGGTCTTCGGCGTGCTCGCCGCGGTTGCCGCGCTCCTGCCCGTGCCAGGCACGGCGGCCGTGTGGGTGCCCGCGGCCATCGTCCTCTTCGCCCAGGGCCGGATGGGCGCGGCGGTGTTCATGCTGCTCTGGGGCGGCCTCGTCGTCGTGGGCATGTCCGACAGCTTCATCCGGCCCGCCTTCGTGTCGGGTCAGGCGGAGATGTCGACGCTGCCCGTCTTCCTCGGGCTCATGGGCGGGATCGGCGCCTTCGGCGCGGTGGGGATCGTGCTGGGGCCCGTGCTCGTGGCCATCGCGCTCGCGCTGCTGCGCTTCGCGGCGGAGGCGGGGATCGCAGGGCGCTCTCAGAGCACCTGACCCCGATTAGAGAACCACATGATCGACCGCAGAAAATTTATCGCTCGTGGCGCGGCGGGGCTGGCCAGCATCCTCGCCTCGCGGCAGGCTCCCGCGCTCGCGCAGACGATCCGTCTTCATCTCCTCCACCGCGTGGATTTCATCCCGCAGGGCGAGGCCGAGCTCAAGAGGCAGCTCGCCGACTATGGCCGCCAGATGAAGATGGACGTCGTGCTCGAGACCATCAACGAGAACGATCTCCAGACGCGGATCACCTCGGCCATCCAGTCGGGCGCGGGCCCGGACATCGTCCAGATGCTCCACAACTGGCCGCACCTCTATGCGGGCGGCCTCGTCGACATGACGGACCTGTGCGACTGGAAGCAGCGCGATCAGGGCAAGTTCTACCCGCAATCCGAGGCCGCGACCCGCGAGGGAAGCCGGTGGCTGGGCCTGCCCCACTGCGTCACCCCCGCCCTCATCAACTACCGCAAGTCCTGGTTTGCCGAGGCGGGAGCGACGGCGCCGCCCAAGAACCTGGACGAGTACCGCAAGCTCGGCGCCGTCCTCAAGAAGAAGGGCAAGCCCTTCGGCCAGACGCTCGGTCATACCGTCAACGACGCGCCCGGCTGGTCGTATCCGCTGACGTGGACGTTTGGCGGCGCGGAGACCGACAAGACGGGGAAGAAGGTGGTGCTGAACTCGAAGAACACCATCGAGGCGGTCAAGTGGATGACGGCCTTTTGGAAGGAAGCCTGCGACGAAGGCGGCCTGGCCTGGGACGACACGACCAACAACCGCGCCTTTCACGCGGGCGAGATCGCTGCCACCCTCAATGGCGGAAGCATCTACGTGCTGGCGCGCCGCCGGACCGACATCAAGGACGAGAAGGGCCAGCCCCTCTGGCCCGACATCGGGCACTTCCGCTATCCCGACGGCCCCCACGGCCCCACGCCGACGTACCACGTGACGTATGCGAGCACGATCATGAAGCACTCGAAGAACGTGGAAGCGGCCAAGGAGCTCCTCAAGTGGGTCCATTCCAAGGAGCAGTTCGGCAAGTGGTTCGAGCTCGAGGGCGGGTATGCCACGGGTGCGAATCCCGTCTGGGAAGGGCACAAGATGTGGACCGAGGTGGACGAGGCGATGCGGCCCTTCAAGACGGCCGCGCAGGGCGCGCGCGCCCTCGGCTACGCGGGCCCGCCCTCGGCCAAGGCCACCCTCGTCTACACCAAGTACATCATCACCGATATGTACGCCAAGGCCGTGCAGGGGCTCGCGCCCGAGGATGCCGTCCGCTGGGCGGAAGGCGAGCTCAGGAAGATCTACGAGGTCTGAGCGTCAGGGAGCGGGGGTCAGGTCTCACATTACGACATTTTCGGAACTCGCCAGCCTTCGATCACCGACGTTCAATGTCGTAATGTGAGACCTGACCCCGAATAGGCGCGCTCTTGGAGCGGATGCGTGGCCGCCCCATATGCTAGAGCCGTCCATCGTGGGAGCGGGCGAACTCTCGCCCAGACGCGCGCGTGGGCCGAGCGCGCCGTCGATGATTGTCAGTCCTGACCTCTAGCCTTCCTTCTTCAGGAGATAGAACACACATCCGTAGCACGACGAGTGCTGCCGGAAGACATCAATCTCCCTTTGCTCCTCGTCGAGGAAGGCGAGCGCGTCGGGACTGTCGGCATACTTGAGCCGGAGGACCCGGATCTTCATCTCGAGCGGGTCGTAGTAGTCCGTCCACCAGTCCCTCTCGAGGATGGTGAAGTGGTGCAAGATCTCGTATCCGGCGGCCTGGGCCATCGCGCAATTGGAAGCGATGGTGGCCATGGCGGGATAGTTCCTGCTCCAGAACTGTGTAGGCGCTTCTGGCGGCGCTTCCGTCAGCCAGCTGATCTCGGTGACGGCCACACATCCGTGCGTCTTGAGTAGTGGCCTCCACGATCTGAGCCCGGCTTCGAATCCCACGATGTAGATGGCACCTTCCGACCAGATGAGATCGAAGCGGTTGTCCGAGAACGGCAGCGCTCGCATGTCTCCCTGAAGGCTCGCGATCCGCGAGAAAGCCTCGGAGCTTCGGGTCCGGCGTGTCAGGTCTTTCAGGAAAGGCGCATGGCGGTCCACCGCCATGATGTGCGCCTGAGGGAACGCTCTGGCCAGCGCGAGCGTCTGAGCTCCGGGACCGCAGCCGACATCGAGTACCCGAGCGCCGTCAGAGAGGCGGGGCAGCTTCTCCGCCGCTTCCCGGGTCGATCTGTCGGAACCCGGGCCTTCTCGGGGCAAGTCAGAGTGCAGCTCCCAGAAGAGACTCAGAGACCCGGACCGCTTATCCGACGGGAATGGGACGACCGTCGACGGCGGTGGGGCCAGCGCCCGCGTGCTGCCGCCCCTGCGCCTGGCCGAAGTCTCCGCGAACCGGCGTGGCGAGGATTCCCGTGTCACATCTCCACTTGCCTGAAGACGGTGCCCAGCACGGGATGCGGCTCCCGGGGTAGCGAGAGCCGCCGACGGCTCGCCAGCTCTAGCGCGATAGGGCCCTCATCCTGAACGGGGTCGATCTCGACGGCAAGGCGCATGGGGGAGTCGTGCCAGGAGAAGACGAGCTCGCCGCGCGGGCCCTCGGCCGCGGTGCCCTGCAGCACGGTCGTCCACTGGGTCACGGCCCGCTCCACGGACTGGCCGCGCATCCTCAGCCCCAGGATCGTCACGGGCGGCGGCGCGCCGGGCAGACCCTGCGGGGGAACCATGGGACGGGATCCGGCATGCGGCGGCCCCGGCTCGGCGAACTGGACCACGATGCCGAGGGCCTGCTTGGGGTGAAGAAAGGCTTCTTTCCACTCAGGATCGGACTCGTCGCGGCCGATGATGTCGTAGCCGGCGGACTCCGCTCGGGCGCAGGCCTCCGCGAGGCTCGGCACCTTGAAGGTGACATGATGGATGCCCGCGCCTCGCTCGGCGAGAAAGCGATGGAGGAAGCCCGACGGCCCCGCGGGCTCCATGATCTCGATCGATCCGCCGCCCTCGAAGCGATACGTGCCCCAGGCGAAGACGCCCGAGGGCTGACCGGCATCCGGCTCACCGCCCAGCTCTGCGCAGAGAAACGGGGCGGCGTCGGCCATTCGCGGCAGGGCGATGGCGATGTGATCGAAGAGGACGCGGTCGACCAGGCTCAACCGGTGAAGACCTCCTGGGCCGCCTCGAGCGAGCGCTCGATGCCCTGAGCGCTCACGTCCAGATGCGTGACTGCGCGGATCGTGCGCGGACCGAGGGCGCCCATGCGGACGCCCCGGGAGAGGAGCATGGCGGAGAGCATAGACTCCACCCGCGGCAATGATCCCTGCCTGGCGCATGGCCCCGCCCATCTGCTGCTTGCAGCGCCACGCTTCCGCGATGAACTCCCGCGAGCCCGCGATGGCCGCGCCCACCGGCGCCCCCAGGCCCTTGGTGAAATCGATCCAGGCCGAGTCGAAGGGCGCGGCCCACTGCTGGGCGGCGATGCCGCTCGCCACCACCGCGTTCATCAGGCGGGCGCCGTCCATGTGCGTGCTGAGCCCGCGGCGCCGCGCGACGTCGACCACCGCCCGGATCTTCTCGAGCGGCCACACGGAGCCGCCCCCTAGGTTGGAGGTCTGCTCCACCCACAGGAGGCGGCTGCGCGGCATGTGACGGTTGTCCGGACGAATGGCCGCCTCGACGGCCGCGAAGTCGAACTGACCACGCGGGCCGTCGAGCCCCTGCACGTTGATGCCGGCCAGCGCGGCCGGCCCGCCCGTCTCGAAGTGGATGGGATGCGCGGTGCGATGCGCAATCATCTCCTCGCCGTGACGGCAGTGCACGCGCATCGCGATCTCGTTGCACATGGTACCCGAGGGCAGAAAGAGCGCCGCGTCCTTGCCCAGGAGCTCGGCGACCATGTCCTGCAGGAGATTGACCGTCGGATCCTCGTGCTTCTGCTCGTCGCCCACCTCCGCCTCGCACATGAAGCGGCGCATCTCGGCGGTGGGCTTGGTCACCGTGTCGCTGTAAAGGTCGACCTCGATCGCCATCGGTGCTCGCCTATTGCATCGGTGAGAAGGCCGACGGCATGACGATCTTGGTCGCCTGGGTGAGCAGGCTGTCCGCCCCGCCGCCCGGCGGCCACAGGCCCTCGGCCACGGCCTTCTTCCGCGTGGCCACGCGGGCATCCAGGGTCGGATAGGGCCAGATGTGGATGAACTTGTTCGCGGTGCCGAATTCGACGTGGCCGACGAGGGCCACGGGCGAAAGCCCGAGACGGCCGGGCAGCTTGGCTTCCCAGCGCTTCATCGTGTCGGGCAGCGTCCCCGCCCTGAACGTGTAGTAGCGGAACTCGTAGTAGGGGCCGTAGGTGCCGGGCTTGGGCTCGGGGGCGAAGGGGAAGGGGACCACGATCTCCACGGACATCGTCGTGATGAACTCCTGGATCTTGGGCGGCCAGTTCGCGTCCTTGGCGGCGGCCGCGCGCACCTTGGCCCGATCGTCCACGCTCTCGTACTTCCAGATGTGGATGATCTCGTTGAGCGGCCCGATCTCCGTGTGGAAGAAGGCCGCGAGCTCCGAGTACTTCTTGCGGTGCTCGTAGGCTTCGCCGTAGCGCTTCTCGACCTCGCCGAGGCTGCCGACTTTGACGCCGTAGGTGCGGATCTCGTAGATCATGGTGCGCTCCTCTCTGGTGTGGAAGTTTACGGAAGCAGGCCGATCTCGCGGAAGTAGCGACGAGCGCCTGGATGGATGAGCTCGGGACGCGGGGCGCCCGCCGCCGTATTGGCCGCCGTCGTCTCGTGCCCCTGAGGCAGCTTGGCGGCCATCATCGCCTCGCCGCGGTGAAGCGCGCGGGCGAGACGATACGCGGTGTCCTCGGCCAGGGTGGGCGTGACGAGGATGAAGCTCCACGACCCCACCGACACGATGGGCTCCGACTGACCTGGATACGCGCCCGCGGGAATGGTCAAGGTCTTGAGGAAAGCGTGCTTGGCCTGGATGCGCGCGCGCTCGCTCGGAGTGGGGGCGATGAAGCGCGCGCCCTGCGCGCCGCGCGCGACGGCGGTGAAGCCGGGCCACCCCGCGCCGCCACCCCAGAGGGCGGCCGCGCGGCCGTCCCCGACCATGGCGGGCCCGTCGCCCGCCTGATCGAGGTAGACGGGCTGGAAATCCCGCTCCATGTCCAGCCCGAG
>WNGJ01004303.1_pt1 | contig 14801 bp, 10 predicted proteins | sample 5400611 | NCBI WGS metagenome assembly WNGJ01 (sample SAMN13153375, study PRJNA577476) | soil metagenome | isolation source: 40 cm soil or saprolite under Garry oak tree replicate 1 | place: USA:California | collected 2016-06-15
TGTCTGCAATCGTGCTCCGTCGAGTCGCACCCGCCTCTACTGTGATGGGCGGGCACCGCTGGAGCGACTGGCGAGGCCTCTGCTTTGTTCTCTCCGACAAACTGCTAGACGGTAGATTAGAGTGTGACAGCAGGTATTTTACCTAGCATACTTGTTGGGCCACCAAACACTTCGGCAAATTACTGCAAAAGACAAGTTGCAAAGGTATCAGGAAAATGACACGAAAGGATTCAACTACTCCCATTGCGCCCAGGCAATTTTCAATTTATGGCGCACCAGGAACAGCGCTGTGGCAATCACAACCAGCATGACACCAAGCAGCATCAGCGCCAGTGACGGAGGAGTTGCGAGGAAGAGCGCTCGCAGTGTACCTACTACAAGCAGGGCCGCGCTACTGAGAATAAAGAATCGAATTCGTGTCGCAATACCCAAAACAAGCAGGACCAGAGATTCGCCTATCAGAACCAGCGTCGGAGTAAGATTACTATCGCTGAAGCTGAACCAGAGCCCCGGTAACAAGAGTAGAGCAGCACCTGATAAGGCAATGATCTGCCCAGCCCAATGTCGCCCTGGTAGTGCCTCATCACGCATGATGAACGGGGCTACGACTGCGAGGTAACTGGCGGGAGCCAACAAGAGAACATCGATTCTCGTCTGACCGAATGCTGACAACTCCCAAGAAACCACCAGTGAGAGCAGCAAATCAGCCGCATAATAATACCAGTGTTGCAGCGCCTTTGCATGCTGCATACTTCTCAAGTGTAACTCTTTATCGTCACGAGAGGTGTTGGTATAAACAACAATACTTGTATGCAGGCGTCCATACCAGAACAACAATATCGCCAGTTCGAGCAGCGCCCCGACTCCAACATGCACCAGGCGTCCTGAGTCGGCGGAGAGCCCACCCTGTCCGATAATACCCAGCACTACAAATACCTGGCCACCCAGGCCGAGGATTACATGCGGTATTGCCGCCGGTAGCCAGCTCGAAGAGGGCGGAATGATTCTCCAGGCGAACTGTGCGGCAAAGATCACCAGGCAGAGCAAGCTGTATGCAATCATGAGAGGGACAAGGTCTAGCGGGGGTTTCTCCCATAGCCAGATAGTCCACGCGGCCAGGCCAGCAGGAAACACAAGCAACTCTGGTATGCGCTCAACAAGCATAATCAGCAGGGCAATAACAGTGAATGCCAGCATGCTATAGCCAATGAAGCCAGTTACTGGTTGCTCCACAGGCAAAGCTGTCCAGAAACCGATCAATACTGCCGCAACTAACGCTGTCAGGTACCAGGGCCAACTCCAGGTGAATTGACGCAGAGGTTGCAACGTTTTCGCAAGTGAGGTGTTACTTGCGAAACGTTTCGCCACGAGACCTGTTATCAATCCGACCAAGGCTATGCCTACACCGATGCCAAGCATATAATACGCCGTCAACCCCAGCGCGAGCAATGTACTCCAGATGGCGAATCCAGCAGCCAGCCATAACCAGACAGGCTGTCTCTCAATGACCAGCACGGCAAAAGCTACCAGAGCATAGATCAGCAGAGCATCTGGAACCGCTCCATAGAAAGGTTTATTGATATTGGCAAGCGTGCCGTAGACACCCGTCAGAACTGCCGCCGAAAGGGCAGTAGCGTAGAATGGCAAGGCATACGCGAGAAACCTATTTCTGCGTTCTGAGCCGAAATACGGCATTGGCTCGAGCTTGAGGAAACCCACTGAGACACCCAGCACGGCGCCGACCAGCGCAACCGTGGGAGGGCGATACAGATCTCCCAGGGGACCAGCCGAGATGATTACCGACCACGTAGCAAACACAGGTAGAATCCACATTGGGATCTGCGTATTTTCAAGCACGCCGATGATATAGGCAAGTACCGCGAAGCCAAGCAATGCCCAGGTAGTAGCAGGCAGATGATCCTGGGTTATGCCTGCATATCCAGTCATGACAGCAGAGAGCACAGCGGTTATGTACAGCGGCAAGGCCCAATCTCTGCCCGCGAAACGGCTGATAGCAATGCCCAGCAAGGCCAATACAGGCGTAAGGCTGAGCAATACCCAGAATGAATTGTTGGGAATGAGCAAAGCGCCAATGGCAAAGCCCACCGAGGGCATAAGCCATAGTTTCATACGCGCAAGCGCTGAAGAGGCATACCAGGTAACCGAAAGCAATGCCAATTCCACCGCAACCGGAACATTGACACTAAACGCATATTGCAGAGCGCTCATTCCATATGTCACGTTATGTATTGAAGCCACTACACCATAGACAAGCCCCGAGGCCAGCAAAGGCCACTCCCACACATTTGTAAGACGCAAACTGGTGAGCACTCCTGCATGCTCGACACTCCACCTGTTAGAGATAAACCGATGGATAGCCACAGATGCCAGAGGTAGTAAAACACCGATTATCAGCATTACCAATGGCCGATGCCATAGAGTTGGCAAGGCTAACAAAACGAAGATAAGTGGTAAGAAAAGCCAGTTTTGACGCTGCTGGTACAGCAAGACTGCGTAGAGGAGAGCCCCAAAGGAGAGCAGCAGAGCGCTGATAATATCCTGGCTCTGGTTGAGACTCAAACTAAAGGTAAAAGCCATCTCGAAGACGGCCAGTAGGTCCAGTGGATTAGCCCATGCCGCACCATAGAGCCGGCGGACAACCACAGCGCCTGTGAGAGTAAACAGCGCCAGGCCAAGGAAAGCCCAGACAGGCTGGATACTAAAAGCCAATATCACAATACTGTATTCCCAATTGAGCAAGAGACCGCTTAGCAGGAACAGCCAGCACCAGCCAGCTTTCGAAGGAATTTTTCCTAAACCCGCTCGGTAGAACGTGACACTGACGGTCAGTAAGAGACCGAGACCCACCGCGATGAGTTCAGCCACCGTTCGCCAGCTAGCTTGAAAATGCAAGAGCGATGTTGAGTCTAGAGTTGGGACATAGGCGGTGACGAAAAGTTGTATTGGCAAGAGTGGTGAGCTAATCAAAGGTACTACGAACACTAATGCCAATGCTATTTGGTCCAGGCCGAGACTTAGGGCCCCAAATGGCAGGAGGCGACGTCCCGCAAACCTGTTAAGTCCATGATAGAGGAGCGCAACGCTCGTTAAAGCCAGAGCGTAGCCGATAGGCTCAAAATCAAAGGCATAGCAAAAAGCCAATACCGATCCCAGAGCTATATAGGCAAGGACAAGCACGGCTCGCGCCCATTGCGCCAGCCACAGTGAGAGGGTTGCCCAACTTAGCAAAAGCACTGTCATGCTCAGTATCGAAAAGCGTAATTCCCTTATGGGCAAACCAGTAGTGTCGATCGCCAGGGAATAGAGTATTGCGAAAAAGAGACCCAACAAACTGGCAGCTACTATGGCGTACATAACATAGCGCATAGGATCACGCAGCACGACCCAGCGATCTGTAAAGGGCCAGGTTCTGACATCGGGGCGCTTTAAAGAAATGGTTGCGGGAATAGCCAGCAACATTGCCATACTCGGCCACCACCAGTAGGCAAGTTGGAGGGCATCGGCCACCGCCAGGTCTGCCACCAATAGAGCGACCATACCCAGGTAGGCAAAAGGAATAAAGCGTTGATAGATAGCCATCAGGGTATACATCATCGCCGCATAGCTGGCAGAGATGGCGATGAGTACAGGCGCAGAGAACTCAACGTGGCTACCACTTAATAATCTATAGGCAGAGAAGCCAACCAGGGGGATCAAGAGAGCGAAGATGATCGTATAAATGGTCGCAACAATGCGAAATGCTGGGAAACGGTAGGTAACGAAGCCAGTTATACCAAAGACTGCATGCACAGCGAAGACAACCAGAAACGAGACAACGAGGTTAGAAGTCGTGATCGTAAAGCTAAGCGAGCCAATCAACAGCAGAAACGCTCCTACAGAAGCCACGATGTTAATAGCCTGGTCAGCAAAGAACTCCCTCCAGGAGAATACACGGCGTGGAGGCTGCGGCCTCGCTGCTCCTCCACCGGCGACACCAGCTTCTTCCTCTGGTGATAGCGGGGAGAAAGCAGGTGCAGGCGTTACTTTCGCTTCTTCTGGAACCGGCGGTATAGCAGCGGTTGGCGCTACGGGTGCCTGCGCTGCGACAGGAACCGGTGGGACAGCCGGCGAGATGAACGCTTTGAGATGGCGCACGGCATTCAAGCGAAACTGATAACGGCGTATCAATTCATCAACCTTCAGATTGCCCCCACCATACTTCGAAACTCGCTGAAGGTCGTCGATAGCTGACTCCAGGAAACGTCCTTCTTTATCCGGATTCACCGGATAATTACAGCGTGGACAATTTTCCGTTGCCTGTTGATCAACAGGCAGGCCACAGCAATCGCAGTGTGATACAAGTATCTGTTTCATCGGAATACCCCTTTCGAATCCAGGGTTACCAAGCGTTCTATTCACAATAGTAATTCCTATCTGAGATTGAATATATGCGTCAGATTGCGTGCATGTTGCGCGGTAATTTTTTGGCACTGATTGCCTATGGGTGTGTTACCTCTATGTTCATAATAGTTTGAATGCGTTTAGCAGCTTCGTCGCGTGTGATCTTACCGGCCAGCAAGTCATCAAGCACTTCATCAATCGTTAGTGGTATCACTGGCACAGGCTGAGCAGGTACAGGTTCAACTATCGAGGGCTCTTCTGCTGGCGCAGGGCGCTTCGTGAGACCAGTAAAGAGGTGTTCTCGCCTGGCCGTCCAGAGATAGATGCCCAGGATGAGTACGCCCACAACAAATGCAGATGCACCAGAACGCGCTACCTGCTGCCAGTTTGCGAATGGCGAACCGAGAAGGTCTGTGCCCAGGGCATAAAGCGCGACTGCACCTCCAATGGCTGCGGACAGGATGCCGCCGCCAATGAGCGCAAAGACAAATCCACGGCGTGGATCAGCAGCGAGTGCAGCGTCCTGTTTGTAGCGCCGGTGCAGGTAAAAGTCGAGTGGAATATACGCGAGGCCGGTGACGGTTAAAGCGAGTGCTGGCGCCCAGTCACGCGGGGCAGGCTGAATGCCAGCAAGGCTCTCGAGAGCGTTTAGTACCACAAGCGCAACACCCCACCAGAACGCAGCGGCAAACAAGGCTGTGATGATGGCTTCGCCGATCAAAATTGTGGTTGCCCAGCCCAATTCCGCAGGCTCTCTCCCGGCAGCGATTCTCAGCCAGAGCGTGTAGACCCCGGTGACAAGCAAGCCAAAGCTAATGAACGCTGTGAAGTTGTAGGTATTTAGAATTTCACTTGCAGAAAGAGAGATACCGAAAAGTGCCAGGAATCCCAGATTTAACGCCTGGCTCATGCCGTACAATATGAGGCCCACTCCATAGGCAAAGCTGGCAAAATGCAGGATACGGCGCAGGAGTGAAGCGCGATCGTTACGCGTAGAGTATCCATAGCCTATCCAGAACAGCACAATCCACAGCGTAGATGCAACCGAACTGAGCAGATTGGGGCCAGGGCACCCGCCAAAGCCTCCACAGGGAATTGAGCCAGTAGCCTGTCCATTAAACACGAAAGCGTCCACCAACTGGAAGACTGTAGTGATCCAGGAAAAAGTCAGGATAATGAGTAGGATGAGTTGCACGCCGTACAGATGCAAGCGCTGAAAGGCCATAGCCGCGCCCGCGCCCGCCTGGGTCCGTTGCCGCTCCAATTCAAGCACGACTAGCAAGAGAAGGGCGGCAACGGAGAAAGCGGCAGATCCTGTAAGATCAAATGCGGGATCGTGACCGAGTTGGGCAATTACTGCAGTTGATGAAAAAAACACGGCCAAAGGCGCATCGATCAACTCGGTGATGTTCAAGAAGAAAGCACGGATGGCGCTGTGACCTGCCGCGGGATCGCTCTGCATGTCACGGCGAATCAACCAGTAGTGCAAGCCTCCGAGCAAGGCGGCTATAAACCAGGATACCGCAAAAAACACGGTGACTTGCACAATTGCAGCATTTGTTGGAATTGCGCCATATGCGCCTCGCAGCGGAGTAAGCGACAGGAGAGTTTGTAGTAACATACCCAAGCCGACAGCCGCAAAGATCAACATCGCAATTAAGACAGTGTAGAGATAAACGCGGTAAAGATTGCGGGCCATAACTGCCTCCTTTGAAAACAGGATAAAGCGTCTTCTATCACGTATCTTACCGCAAAACACAAGCAAAGGAATGGGTCAAATGACACATCTTTCTTACAAATGCTTCGCTAGTCAGCAGGCTAAAGAGGGACTGTGTGAAGAGAAAGGCTCTCTCTGGCAAGAGTGAAACTAGGGAGGTGTGTTGTGGTTATTCGCGTGCTCAGAAGCCTATCCCATTCTACGGGATTGGGAGTGTCACCACCAGGTCCAAGTCAGGATTCCGAACAAACTTCTCATATGCTCTGCTTTATGGTCATAGCTCGTCGCTTCGTATTTATCTGACGCAGGTAGTTGGCAAGATGTGCATTGAATGTCAACCCATCGTACCATTCAGGATAGATTGGATGAAGCGACTGAAAGGCAAAGGTGATGACGTGCTGAACAAACTTTTGTTCATCCATTGCGGTAATGAGGGCCCGCAGATGATGCGGTGATGGAGCATGCCAGGACGCTGAATTTTCATTGGTTGATCCAGGTTGAGGAAGAGATTCTGTCTCTGAAAGTACACGAGTATATCCTAATGCAAAGAAGGTTTCTTCTGGTACACCAGTGGCTATCCCAGACGAATTTCTCCCATCCACCCATTGATGAATGATATGAGAGAGGTCAGCATCACAAAGCGCCAGCAAATCCAACTTGACCTGTTTGACGAAAGTTCGGGATTGGCCGTTCATCTTCATTGGAAATCCTTCCTGAGACCACGCTTGTAGAACGAGAAGGTGAGAACAAACGTGGCTTACGGGAAGAGCAGCCGTGATCTATTTGATCTTTTTGAACAAAACACCTATCTCTTCACATACTGAAGCCCTTGTCGCATCAAGTATGTGAAAAGATCTTTTGCTAATCTTCCCATCGCTACGCACTAATTGTGATGATGACCTGGTTAACGAGCGCGTCGCCGTCTACGGCGTTGTGCCTCAGCTTTGCGTTTTCGCCGAGCTTGTGGACTTTCATAATGTCTACGCCGACGCGCCTCCGATAGGATGCCAGCTTCCTGTACCTTACGTTTGAACCGTTTGAGTGCAAACTCAAACGAATCACCTGGATTCACCAAAACTTCTGTCATAACAATTACCAGCGTGATCGCCGGTCGTTCGAATGACCGCTTCTCTGCGCCTGGTAACAGTCACTGCAATACACGGGTTTGTCGCCTCGTGGTTCAAATGGAACCTGTGCCTCATTACCACAACTGGAACAGATAACGATGTACATCTGGCGAGGTTCACGTTCGCGGTAATCCCCACTGCGGCCCCTACTACTATTGTATCCACCACCAGACTGCTTGCGTGCAGCCCGGCAGTCTGGACAACGACTCGGGGAATTCGTCAATCCGCGGCTCGCATAAAATTCCTGCTCACCAACGCTGAAGGTGAATTCTGCATTGCAATCGCGACAATACAAGGTTTGATCTGACAACGACATGTTTCTTTTTCTCAATTCCTGGGTTTAATACCCACTTTATTCTCGTGTATCGTGCGGCTTGCAATAGACCATCTACTCTTAGCTACAAAGCACCATACAGCATTACTTAAGTATAACATACACGTCTATAGAAGTTATTGCCCAGTCAGATCTAAACGAGCCAGTTCCTCTTCGACGATCTTCATACGTTTACGTCGCTCGCTAGCTTTATCGATACGCTCCTGCTCCTCAGCATTACCGGCAATGAGCGGCGGGACAGGGGTTGGTTTGCCGTTTTCGTCGAGCGCGACGTAAGTTACCTGGCTGCTAGCAATGTGTCGTACTTCGCCCGTAATCAAGTCTTCTGCCGTGACTTCTACTTCCACTTCCATACTGGTGCGGCCAACGTAGTTCATGGCACAATGGATAGTGACGACATTGCCGATGTAAGCAGGAGCCACGAAGTCGAATCGCTCGACTCTGGCCGTAACTACACTACGTCGTGCATGCTTGATGGCGACAATAGCGGCGGACTCGTCTACCATACGCATGATGACTCCACCGTGTACGTTGCCATGCACGTTAGCATCCAGCACTTCCATGAGTCGCGTGGTCGTGCTTTGCGAGTAGGCGATAGTTCGACCTTGACTCAAGGCCACCTCAGGTGGTTTTTTTCGCCTGAATTTGATTTTTTCAAATGCGTCCATAGAGATGCAAATTACATAAACTGGAACGATGGTAGCATTGGCTGAAAGTAGGCAGTGTTTGCCAGATCGAACATCACCTGATTAGCTTGATATAGTATTGCAAAACTTTTGCTTATTTATAAAGAGCGTTCGCCGGGTAAACACCCGCAAGTCCGTAAAAAAGAGCGTTCGCCGGATAAACATCCGCAAGCCCGACCAAACGAGATTTTCTTGCGCGCTTAACAAGTATACCATAAGAATCTTGCTCTTATTAGGTATTATTGCCGATTATGTCAGCTATTCCATTTAGATGAAATATGTGTTAAAGTATATTTAACCTTCAACTTAATCTGAATTTTGCCGAGCTTGCAAGTGCATTTTACATATATTCTTAGAGGAATACTATGAAACAGCGTGACACATTGAGACACGCGGACAGCCAGATCGACACGATTTGATATCAATGGCCTTGTAACACTGTAATTTGAACGTAGAAAAACGACGTTTACCAACGTTTACCTACTGGAACCATTGGTGACTACTGCTTACAGCCTGAACTTACAGGGGAGTTTTGTGTGTAACACACTAACGTAATAAGAATAGTGAATCGATACTCTCCGATATTGCTACCTGGGGGCACCAATATCGACTGACATCCACCCCCATGTTTTGTACAAAACTTATTCTTCAAGAGATATCGAAAGCGGGGGAGGAAGATGCATTTCTGCATTATCATCGAAGCTCAATACCGACATGCATTGATGCCAATGGGAGTTGCACAGCAACTCATGGAATGGGGGCACAATGTTGATCTATTAGAGCCGGAAACGACTATCACTTGCCTCTCAGGTCTTACTCGAGGGAATTATGATGCATATGTCTTGAAAATAGTATCAGATGGCCCGGGTCTGAGTATTTTGGAGGCGGCAGAAGCAGCAGGTATCCCTACCATAAATAATTCGCACTCCATCCGACTGGTACGAGATAAAGCTGTAGCTACTGCATATGCTCATACTCACGGGCTTCCTACCCCTCTTACGTATTTTGTAGCGCATCCTGAGCTACTCAGGCAGATTCCTGTGGGAGACTACCCGCTGGTTGTGAAACCGACAAATGGTAGCTCATGTCGCGGAATCTACCGTGTAGACAGCCCGGATGGCCTCGAAACATTGAAGATAGCTGAAGCGAATGCCAGTTTTTTCCTGGCACAGCAATACATAGAAAATAGCGGATTTGATATTAAGTTGTATGTCGTTGGAGCAGAGGTCTTCGCCGCCACGAAGCGATCTCCTCTCCACCCTGACATAAAAGTAGAAAAGCGACTTATTCCGGTAACACAGGAATTACGGAACCTGGCGCTGAACGTTGGCAAACTCTTTGGTTTGGACATTTACGGGCTTGACGTTGTCGAGACTACTCGCGGTCCCATTATAGTGGATATCAACGACTTCCCAAGTTTTGGACATGTGCCACACGCTATAAGCCTTGTTTCATCCCACATCGAGCAAATCTCCGTTCGCCGTATTGAACAGCCTGATAGTCCAAAAAGAGTAGAGTTGACTGACATGCTGACCAAACTCACCGTATCTATCTCTTAAGCGCTAAGGAGAAGGCAGTGGTTTTCCTGGCTAAATTTCTGCACCGCAATCTCAAAGGATATCGCTTCCTGGTTATTCTTGCTATCCTGGTAGCATTCGCGCAGGTCGGCTCTGATTTACTCGCGGCTATGCCGCTGAAATTTATCCCTAGCAAGGTCAATAATCCTGGTTCGGATCCAGTCTGTACGTTCCCATTTTTGGATCCTGTTCTCTCTTATTTCGACACTCCTTTGCTGGATCCATCGCTGCGGCCAACGCAACCTAACCAACCGCCCAATCAACCACCTCCGGCGCCATGTCCAGCTACATCTACAGACCCAAACGCGGTAGTCCATCCCAGGATTACCCAGCATAGCACCATCGGCGTGATCGTGTTTTCCATAATCATGCTGGCCGTGTTTGGATTGTTGAGCGCATTTCTGGTCTACATTGAACTCTTTCTCGCTACATTTATCGCCCAGAATTTGAGCGCTCGTTTACGAGGAAACTTGTTTGATCACTTACAACGACTTTCTTTGGACTGGCATGATAAGCAAAAGAAAGGCGACCTGGTTCAGCGTATAACAGGCAATATTGCCGATATCGAGAAACTGGTCACTGATGGACTGGTCGACCTGCTTGCTGGTATTTTGACACTTGTAGGTGTGGCAATTGTTATGAGCGTCATCAGTAAACCGTATACCATTCTTTCACTGACGATCGCACCCATCCTCTTTTTACTTGTCCTGGGTTACACCAGTGGCATTAAAGCCGCGGCGAAAAAAAAGGCAAAAGCCGCAGGAAAACTGGGGGACGTTGCGACCGAGGACATTAATGCTCTCACGGTTATTCGGGCCTACACCCTTGAGAAGCGCGAGAACAATCGCTTTGGACTTCACGTCGGAACATATCGAGCAGCAGGAATACGAGCTGGCCGACTGCAAGCCCAATTTACCCCTCTTGTTTCAGTGCTGGTGGTATTCGGGACAATAATCGTTGTTGGTATCGGAGGATTTGTGGCTGCCGGGAATGCCTTCAGCTTTGGTTTCGTTAATATCACCGCATCAACTATCGATGTCGGAACCTTGATCCTGTTCCTTACCTATCTCAAAATGCTGTATCAACCCATGCGTGACCTCTCCAAATTGACCACTCTCGCGAGCAATGGCACATCAGGTGCCGAACGCATACAGGAAGTGTTCGACCAGGCTCCTGAATTACTGGATACCGATGAACCCTATGATGGCCCACAAAAGCTGAAAGGGGATATCACCTTCGAGAACGTTTTCTTTGGCTATACGAAAGATATAACTGTGCTCAAGGGCATCAATCTGCATATTCCTGCAGGCCGCAAGGTTGCCCTGGTTGGTTATTCAGGCAGTGGCAAAACTACGCTGGTAAAGTTAATTCCGCGTTTCTATGAACTGGAACAAGGTTCGATTAACATTGACGGTGTTGAAAATAGGAAGTACCCACTGCATGTTCTGCGCCAGAATATCAGTATGGTACTACAGGACTCGATACTGTTTGAGGGCACCATCCGTGAAAATCTTGAGATCGGGCGCCCAGGAGCCTCGATAGAGCTAATCATTGATGCAGCGAAAAAGGCAAATATTCACGAGATGATTATGAACCTGCCAGATGGCTACAATACGTATGTACGCGAGCAAGGCAATAATTTCTCGGCTGGCCAGCGGCAACGCCTGTCAATTGCACGCGCTATACTCCGGGATACGCCCATTCTGATCCTGGATGAACCGACAGCCAATCTGGATGTGGAGGCAGAAGCGGAGGTTATGCATGCGCTGAACACGTTGATCGTTGGGCGTACCGTGCTGACGATATCCCACCGGTTGAGTACCCTGGGCAACGTTGATGAGATCCTGGTTATGCACGATGGGCGAATCGTCGAGCGAGGCACTCTCAGGGAGTTAAAACGTAAAAACGGTGTTTTCGCTGGTCTGCTTGAAGAGCAGAACCGTTACAGCCCTGATCATGAGGAGGATGAAGAGGACATTGTTCGTTCGACCTTCGCAACGACGTCGTCCAGTATATCAGAGTTAGTTTCTGCTACTGTGCCATACATGCCAGCCGTGACACCTTTTCCTTCCCCACGCATACCTGTGATAGAACACTCAACTGCTACCTCCCCTAAAGTGTCGGTACCTGCATTGAGTACGCAAAAAGACAAAGCGTTGGAGCACCAGAAAGGCCATCACAAGAGGGAGGCTTCCAAGGAAAAACCTGCGCATAATCAGGAGGATACTCCCACCAAAGCGCAAATCCTTGTTCAGATGGGTGAGAAAACCATTGGCGAATATCAACTAAGTAAAGCGGTATTCACAATAGGGCGTTACCCTACAAGTGATATACAGATACCATCTGCGCGTGTCTCACGTTTGCATGCGACGATCCGCTGGAAAAATGGCGCATGGGTGATCGAAGACGCTGAAAGTTTGAACGGCCTGACCTGCCAGGGACAGCGCATCGATCAGCTTGCGCTCGTCGATGGAGACTGCATTTACATCGATCCTACGGTTGTGCTGCATTACGAGGAATTGGGACAATTAGACGGAAGAGGAGGCAATCGTGACTGAGGTACCGCCTTCAGCAGGGTCGGATAGATGGAAAATGATTATCTGGGTCGTAGCGGCGGTATGTCTGGGAGGACTTGTGGTGTCTCTCATTGTGGGTATGGGTATTCAGTTTACCTCTGCCACACTTCCTCACCGGCTGCTATTTGAACAGGATATCCCATTGCCAGGAGCATTCCCAGATAAATATCGGACCTCCCAAAATCCATTTGCGCCTGGCCTGGCCGTGCTGTTTGATCACTTTGATTTCCAGGCGCTGGACCCGCAGACACATTTGCTGTTCATAGCCCATTCAGGGCCAGCACCCGATAGAGAGCAGCAAGTCAACCCCAATTTTAACCCCGCTACCGATGCCAAAACCGATGGTAACATTGTTGTCTTTGATACCAGGCAATACAAAGTGGTTGGGCTGCTGAACATACCGCAGGTTGCTGGTGTAGTGGTTGCGCCCGACTTGCACAAGATCTATGCCGCTGATGCTAACGACAATATGATCTTCGCCATCGACGAGCGGACAGTGAAAGCCTCTCCCATCAAACTTCAGGATAACGATAGCCCTGACGGGGTGGCCTACGACCAGGTGGATCACCTGATCTTTGTCTCGGACCCTGGAACGCCACCCAGCCCGGATAGCAATATCATTGACCGGAAAAATCAGAATGAGACGGTGATAAATGCCCTGACCGATAAGGTAGTTGCCAGGATACCCCTGGGAATCGATGGGCAGTGGGGAGATGATGTTGGGCACGTAAAATTCGATCCCGGATTGCATCGTGCTTTTGTGGTTGTGCAACAATTGCCAGACCCCAATAACCCAAATCCAAATCTACTACCCCCGCCCGGTACGGCCAGACTCGTGGCGTTCGATCCTGTAGCCCACCTGGTTATGTCTCGCCTCAAGCTGCCAGACTTGTGCTTCACTCCGCACGGTTTGGCCATAGACACCGAGCAGCATATCGCTTTCATTGCCTGCGTCGATTCCGACCCTCCAAGCCTTATAAGAGTCGATTTGCAGACTATGACGCTCATCTCGGAACATCCCTGGCCTTTGGAGATCAAGCCCGATATTATCGTGTTAGATCGCCCATTACACCTGGTCTATGTTGGATGCGGGGTAGGGCTTGCCGTGTTCCAGGAAGAGGGTCGAAACTTGAAGTGGCTGGGCAACTACAACTATGCCATGAATATGCACACGGTTACCGTTAATGAGGAGACGCACGAAATTTACCTACCACTGACACGTGTAGGCAATAGACCAGTTCTGCGGATAATGCGATATAATCCGAATGCATCGAATTGAGATCAAAGTCCCAAATCGTCCACGGCCTCCAGCACTTCGTCGGCGTGTTCTTCTGGTTCTACTTTGTGCCAGATCTTGCGTACAACGCCGTCTTTATCAATCAAGAAGGTGGAGCGGTTTACACCCATATACTTTTTACCAGCGAAGTTTTTTTCTTTCCAAACATCATACAACTGGGAAACATGGGTATCGGTGTCAGCTAATAGAGGAAAATTTAGGCCATACTTGTCTGCAAATTTCTGGTGTGACTTAACATCATCAGCGCTGACACCCAGGACAACGATACCTCGTTTCTGCATGAGCCGGTTTGCATCGCGGAAGTTGCACGCTTCTTTGGTACAGCCAGGTGTATCATCCTTGCAGGATAGGACACCTGTACGGCTGACGTTTTCCCTTGCACCTACGACTGTCACTATTCATGAGTTTAGTTTGGTGTAGGTACCAGGCTGTCGTGCGTTTTGAGAGGAAATCAGAGTCCTAATGACTCGATAGTTTCCAGAACCTCTTGCGCGTGCTCGGCTGGCTTGACTTTTGGCCAGACTTTACGAACAATCCCATCTTTATCAATAAGAAAGGTCTCACGGTTGATGCCCATATAGGTTTTACCAGCGTAATTCTTCTCTTGCCACACGCCATACAGCTGCGAAACCGTGGTGTCAGTATCTGCCAGCAGTGGGTAAGGCAGCCCATATTTGTCGGCAAATTTTTGATGAGACGCAACGCTGTCGGCGCTGACACCGAGGACGACGATCCCACGTTTCTGCATCTCACGGTTCGCATCGCGGAATGAGCACGCTTCAGCCGTGCAGCCGGGGGTGTCGTCTCGTGGATAGAAGTACAAGACCACAACCTGATTGCGTAATGCGCTTAATTGCACCCGACCGTTTTTTACTACATCATCGCGCCCTATGGCTGGAAGCGTGAAATCGGGAGCAGGTTGTGACTCTTTAACCTCTGTGTCACTCATATAACTACCTCATTTCAGAGCCGTTTAAAGAACGTTCAACCAATGCAAGTTTTGGTCAGTGTACCACAAGAAAAAGACTGACAGCCAACTCATGTTAGAGATGGCTGTCACTATACGTATGCAAAGCTTGTTATAGG
>WNGJ01004304.1_pt1 | contig 14801 bp, 8 predicted proteins | sample 5400611 | NCBI WGS metagenome assembly WNGJ01 (sample SAMN13153375, study PRJNA577476) | soil metagenome | isolation source: 40 cm soil or saprolite under Garry oak tree replicate 1 | place: USA:California | collected 2016-06-15
GGCGTAACGATTGCCGTCCTGTGGTACTTCGACGCCAACGATGCGGGGGCGGCCGCTGTCCACCTCGATCTCGAAGGCCGCCGGTAAACTCATTCCCGATCCGTTGACCAAGCGATCACCTACAGCCAACAGCTCGCTGCACATCGCCCAGACGAACACTCGTCTCCCGCTTTGGCCCACTGGCCTGTACGCGCACCGCATCTCGCCGCCCTTACTCGTGAAGCCGCGGTGCTCGCTAAGGTACAAGTTGAGAAAATCCGGGTCTACATGTGCGCCGTCGACCGTGAACGGTCTGTTGATCGTGTCCGCACTCTGATTGTTCTCACCTCCCGCGCAGCCGAGCAGGACGACGACGAGGATGAGCACGCCCGTTGACGAGCGTCGCGCAACAAAGGAGGGCACGTTTGTCAGGCGGCGTGGTCGTCGACGTCAGCGCCCGATGGTGTGCGGATACCGCCGAGAACCGCGCCAGCGCCGATCAGGAGCGTGCTCAGGATTGGACCAATAGGACTGGACAACGTGTTCACCACAACCGCACACGCTGCCAAGAATCCGATGACCGTGCCGAGTACTGTCGGCCAATACTGGGCTCGGACGATCCAACGCCGCCATAGAGCAATTCGTGCGACGAGCATCGAAGCGAGGAGCCCACCGAGAATTCCGCCGGCCCAGAGACCTTCTTTGCCGAACGCATGACCGGCCATCGATCCGAGTGCGCCGCCAGCACCACCGAGCGCACAAGCAAGAATGAAGAGAGCAACGCGGTTCATTGGAACCTCCTGACGGCACCAGTTCCCGAGACGCAGCCTAACGTCTTAGTTCAGCTGCAAGCACAGTATCACCATTGCGGCGAAGCCGCATCCGAAAAGTGCTTGTCAGCTGCAACGTTTGTTAGGCGCCTCCGTCTGCAGAAGCGAACTCCCGTAGCCCTCGTGCGCTATCCAGAAGATCCTTGGCAATCTCGTTCACGCGGATTCGCCTCGCACAGGTGGTCCCTCGAACAACGGACCGTCCCCCGATCTCATCAATTCGGTCGAGGAGGATGACATTGGTTGTGTCCAACCCGACTCGCGTACCGAGTAGCTCGACCACTCTTGCCTTAGGGTCGAACAGGATGGTTAGCTGCCGGCCTGCGACTCTCCAGACATGAATTCGGCGCTCGGAACCGTGAGCTTGCCCGCCGCTTTGGGTCGGCCCCGCAACCTCATACCAGCCGGGTTGCCCGCGAACAACGATTACGTAACCCTGAGAGCGACGCTGACGGCTATCCACGCTATCATACCCGAACGCAAAGTACGCCAGCGCTCTAGATGATAGCTTCGCGGTTCCAGACGATGTGATAATGTCCGCTCGCGGATAGTCGACGAGAGCTGCGCACGGGGCTGAGTCGCTCTGCACCGGTGTCGCCGAAGCGCACGCCGCCGCTGGCAGCAGCAACAAAGTCGCTGCGACTGCTTCCACGATAGTCCGCCTGGCTGGCTCCCGATGCAGGTCTAATGACATTGATATTTGCCGTTAATCTTACGAGTTGTGGATGTGTACGTGGCGCCTAACTAGTAGTTATCTCGCTTGCTTATGCTGCGGAGAAAAGACAAACCTTGCGACCACCGTGCGAGATAATAATGCGGCATAATGTTAGGCCAGCGCATAAGACATTAGCGAGCTTGGTGATACGGTCGCGGCGCGTTCGCTCATCGAAGAGTTATCTCGCGAAGAACTCGCAGTATAACATTGCGTGTTTTAAGGGTAGGACCGTAGAGAGTTCGCAGGACCTAGAACCGCCACTCCCTGACCAGGAACGCCCCGAACGCGCTCGTCGTCGCCACGTTCTGGTCCCGCTGCAGCGTCGGCTCCAGCCAGAGATAGCGCGTGTCGAGGCCCGTCTCGAGTCTGTACCCGCGCAGGCCGCCGAAGCGATGCACGATCTGTACACCGGGCCGCTTCAGCGCCGAGGGATCGAGCGGTGATCTGAACGCGACGAAGGTGTGGGATCTGATGTACTTCCCGAACTCGAATTGCGTCGCGCGCAGAAAGGTGCCGACGTCGGTTTGAACGTCGGCAGGCGTGATCGTGAACACGTCGGCGCCGAGTGAGCGCGCCGCACTGCCCGCGACCTGGTCGGCGAAGACACCGAGCGCGACACCCGCCGGCTGACGGCTCGCCAACGCCGCGCCCGCACCGACCAGATTGGTGCCCCCGCCGCCGTTGGTAAGACCCGAGCCCTCGAGCTGTAGCAGCGAGGTCGATGACTGTCCGAAAGCGAGGTAGCTCAATAGATCGCTCTGTGGAATCGGCGGCTGCGCGTCACTCGTCAGCGAGATGTTGGGCGTCTTCAGCGTTCCACCCACCACGATCCGGATGTCGATCGCCTCGCGGTTCGGCTGCTCCACCACATAGTCGGCCGTCCCTTGCAGCGTCGGATTTAGCTCGGTCGAATTGATGAAGGTCGCCGAGCCGCGCTTGATGTTGAATCTGCGGGTCATGAAGGTGTACTCGCCGCGCTCGGACAGCAGCACGCCGTCCAGAACCAGGGTCTCCTTGGCGCGGTTGACGTGCACGCCCAGATCGCCATCGCTGTACACCTCGATGTTCGCCTCGCGCGACCGGACGAATACGTCACGGTCCACGCGCAGGTTCACGTCCATGCGCAGGTTCGCGAGCAATGGCGACTGAGATGGGAAGAGCTCGCGATCGGCCATCACCGCGGTGTCGAGAACGTTGAACAGCGCGGGGTCGCCCTGGCCGACGAGATTCTTGTTCTCCGAGGGAGGGATATAAAGGAAGCCTTCGCGAATGCGGACGTCGCCCGTGACGTGCGCGTCCTTGAACGGCCCGTTCATCGCCAGGTTCGCGCTCACACGCAGTTCTCCGCGATCGTTCTTCATCACCTGCGCGTTCTGCGTATTGAGCTTGAGATCGAAGGTCGGTGTGGTGAGGGACTTGATCCCGAGACCACCCGTGAGAACGATTCGTCCCTTGTTGTTGGCCACCACGGAATCGATCACCACCGTGTCCCCCAGCAGCCGGACCGACGCTTCGATCTGATTGAGATTGATTCCCGCCTGGACTACGTGGGCCTGTCCGTCGTGAAGCGCGAACTGTCCGGTCAGCTGCGGATGATTGAGGCTGCCACTGACCTTGAACGAGCTGCTCACGCGTCCCTTCAAGTTGGAGACGTAATCCGTGAACTGCGGCATCAGATCCAGCGGCAGACTATCGGCGTTGATATTGAGAGCGATCTGCCTGTCGGCGGGGAACCTGGAGCCAGTGACGCCAATGAGCGCGAGATTGATCGGCACCGTTCCTTCGGCAGTCAGGAACGGCACGCTGCCCGCCCGCATCGCTTCAGCACGACCCGTCAGTGTTTGATTGGCGTAATCGACGTTGCCGTGCACCTCGGGAACGGTCGTCCCGTTGTACACGAGGTCCGTGGCGCCAAACACTCCCTTGAACGACGGGTTCTCGAGTGTCCCCGTCGCGTGGACGTTGAGCGAGACGAGACCCTTCGCATTGATGCTGCTCTGCGTCAGCGCGATCACGTCGCCGACATTCAGGTTGTCGACCGCGATGTCGAGGTTGGCGTTGCCCTGCTTGGGAATGAAGCCGTTGACATAGATGCGCCCGTTCACACCATTGCGCAGCTCCAGGTTCTCCACGTCGACGCCAGCCTGGCCCCAATGCAATGCGGCAGCGTGGGTGCTCGCCCACACGCTCGTATCGAACTGCAGCTTGAGATTGTTGAGCGTCAGCGCGTTCCGAATCTTGTCGAGCGTGAACGCGGCGTCCGCGTTGTACGTGCGCGAGTTGTCCTGATTGACGACCACCTGCAACGTTCCGTTCGGCTTGCGGTAGGTCAGCTTGGCGCCGACGCTGTCCAGACTGAAGCCAGCCGCGTTCACTGCCTTGCCCTGGGCGTTGATGCTCACCTGGGATTGGGGCGTACGCGCGTTGATCCAGTCGTAGTCGGCGGTGAACGAGCCGACAGTATTGCCGCGCGCGACGATGTTGGAGCCCGACGCGGTTCCTTTCACGCTGAAGTTCTTGATGTTGCCGGTGGCGACTCCATCCGCGCGCAGCGAACCAGACAGCTCGTTCCTGCGCACGCTCGCTGGAGTATCGACTACAGTTCGGGGTAACGCTCGACCCGAGATTGCGCGCTCGACTTCCGTGGCGCGAGCGAGTCGTGAGGAATCGGCTTTCGCTCTCGCTACGCGTCCCGCCAGGATGCCCGGGCGCGGGCGCACGACGCCAGTGTCCTTCGAGATCAGCCCGGCGAATCGTGCCAGCGAATCGACGGCGACGTGGTAGGAGAGCGTTCCCGTATGCGCCGGACTCAATCCGAACGTTCCTTTTGCCTCGATGATTCCCTGCGGCAGACCCACCGCCAGAGTGTCGAAGCGTGCGATACCGTTGGCGATCGCTACTCTGACGTTGGCGTTATCGACATTCACGGTGTCGACGCGCGAAGCGGCGACGTCCGCCACCAGCTGCGCCTGCATCGTCGCCGGATCGAACCCGCGGCCGCGCGCTGAACCTACGGCTGTCAGCGCGGTCGACGGCATCTTAGCGACGACTGCCTGGAGGTTGAGCTCGCGCGTATTGAACTGGAGATTGTAACCGCTCACCCTGCTGGCGAGATCCATTGTGCCACGCACATCGACATATCCCCCGCCGGCGATCGTCATCTGCGTATTGATCGCCATGTTGTTGATGCTTCCTCGCAGGCGGAGCGGACCTGTCGCCGATCCGCCCAGCCCCAGACTCGGCGCCGAGAAGCGGCCGACCGTGACGAGCGACAGCGGATGCATCTGCATGTCCATATCGACCCATAGCAATCCGCGAGGTCGAAAGGCGAAACGACCGGTGCCATGAGAGACAGCGCCGCGGTCGACGTGGGTGACGTCGCCGACAGCCGTCATGATAGCCGTGCTCGAGCCGTTGAGAGTAGCGGTGCCACTCAAGGTCCCGTTCAGAAAGAGCTTCGGTGCAATGGCCTTCATGAGACCGGTCTGCAACGGCAGCATGCGCGTGCGTAGATCGCGCGCGGTGAAGACTCCTTTCGCCAATCCCATCACGCCTGTTGCGACGAGATGGCTCCGTCCGGATAAGCGGTCGTCGATGACCACATCGCTGTTCACATTCAATGCGTGCTCTCCGCCATAAAACTTCGCGTTGCCGGTCAGCGTCAGTGGTCGCGGGAACGTCATTGTCGGAAAAAGCTGCGTCAACAGACGGGTGTCGAGGTTTGCGAACCGGAGATTAGCATCGCGATAGGCGACCGTATCGCTGACCGTGGCCTCGATCTGACCGGTGACGTGCGATCTGACCAGCGTGACATCCATGTTCTTCGCCATGTACACGCTCTTGCTACCGGTCCAGGCGAGTCCGAAATCGAGCTTTCCCGAGCCTTGCTGCGGTAAGTTGATCCAGGCCCAGCGGAGATCCGCGGGATTGACGGGATCGCCGTGCAGCTGCAGGCGCATGTCGCCGTTGTTGAGATAGTAGCGCCCATCGCCTGCAACCTTCGTCCCCGGAAACGCGGCGCGTGCGCCCTTCCACCACAGGGAATCGCTGGTGAACTCGAAGGTCCCCGTGAGTCCCCGCACGTCGGCGAGGGGAGGACGGAACGGCTCGGCGATCATCTTGAGCGCGGCAACATCGATCAAGTGGTTCTTGTACGCCGGATCCTCGAGACGCACGAGCGGAAATAATCCATTGATGCGATGAAAGCTCGACTCCTTCTGATAACCGTTTCGCACCCGAAAAACCTTGAGCCTTCCCGACGGCCCCAACGCGCGGCGAACTGCATCCTTGCGCTCTGCGGCGGTGACATGCGGATCGGGCTCCCACGGCGAGCGCACGGTGAGATCGCCGTCGACCATCGTGACGTCGCTGAAGCGAATCCAGGTGCCCCATCCGGTTTTCTTCGGCCCCGTTGGAGTGGTCGTGTCGCGCGGGAAGATGCGGTCGTAATTCCATTTCCCGCCCGGCTGCTTGTCGATCACGATGACCGGCCGCACGAGTTTGACTTCGCGGAAATCGATCCTCTTTCCGCGCAAAGTGCCGAGGCTATAACGGGCCCAGATCTCGTCGGCCTTGACGAACGGGGCGCGCGCGCTGTCGGTGATCACGACGTCGTGCAGCGTGAATCCGTTGAGGAGATTTCCGCTGACGCTGCCGATGTGGACGAGACCGTGACTGTTTCTCTGGATCAGGCCTTCGACGTAGCGCCGAACCCGCTCGCGGCCGAAGTTGGTGTTGGTGATCAGATAAGCGGCGCCGACCAGCAGCAGCACCACCACCGCCAGAGCGACGAGGAGGCGCACCCACCACCTACGCATTAGAACGCTTCGCCGATCGACAGGTGAAGGACCATCCTGTTGAGGATGCCACCGCTTTTGGTCGGTGCGTAAACGCGACGCTGTTGCAGGGTGACGAGCGTGGTCTGGCCATTCACGGTTTTTTCGGTGACAACCGGCAGGGATTCAGTGGTCCCGGGAGCGAGCCCTATATCGGCACGGATTGGGCCTACGGGAGAGTGGTAGCGCGCGCCAAACCCCGGAGTTATGGCCGCCCTGCGGCGGGGAAGGGCCGGATTCGTCCTTTGACTGAGCATTCCGGCGTCTACGAAGACTGCTCCCATCAGGTCCTGCCAGACCGGAAAGTGCGCCTCTATGCTCCCCTCCACCAGGAGATTCCCACCGAGTGGACGCGGCTGGAAATCGCGGTCCTTGAGGTTCGACACATTGGGATCGCAGAGAGTGACATCGGCTCCCGACGTGCACGCGACGTTCAAAGAGTCGTGCGATTGCAGCGACGCCACTGGAATCGTGAGCACGCGCGGACCAAGCTGATTCTCGCCGAACCCGCGCACCGAATGTGAACCGCCGGCGTAGAAACGTTTTCTCGGATGGAGCACGCCGCCACCCACGGTCGAGGCGATTCCGACTGCCTGCTCAGTGCTGCCGAGCGAGCGGACCCAGCCGACGCGCAGGTGGGCGCCGATCGAGCCCCGCGTGCGGATCCTGTAAAACGCTGCGCCGTCGGCAGTCGCGCGGTTGTAGCGAAAATCGGAGAGTGTGAAAGCCGACGCGTGCTCGACATTTCCATTGGCGCGGAATCCGGTGTTGGGCGAGAACGGATCGTTAGTGCGATCGATGGACGACGAAATTGTGAATGGCGACAGGCGCTGGTTGCCGCGCAACGCTTCGAGTGTCGGCAGATCGCAGACCCCGTAATTGATGCAGAAGTACACATCGCCCGCGTCGACCTTGCTCATCTCGAATCTGTAGTTGGCGCTCGCCGGCGCGCGCTCGGCAACCTCGCGTGTGAAGGTGAGGCTGGTTCCGTAACCGCGGTCGACATAAATGCCGGGCGCGCTGCGCCGATGCGTGAACAGGCTCAGCGCCAGCGCGTTGTGCGGCGAGCCGAACCATGGCTGGGTCAGGTCGATGCTGGCGTTATACGTCGGGACGAAGTAGCGCGCGAGATCGGCCGTCGGCGTGACGGATGCGTTGCGGAAGATGCCGCGCCCATTGAGCGAGCCGGCGAAGAGATTTCCCACGACGCCCTGGATGTCGAGACGGCGGGCCGAGCCCATGAAGTTGTAGTGGGTGAAGCGCGACTCGACCTGGAAGAAATCGATGGTGTTGAAGCCGGCGCTGATGCGCGCTTCGCGGGGCGGCGCTTCCGTCACCGTGACGACGATCACCTTGGCGGAGTCGGGTGTAGCGATATCGATCGGCGGACGCGGCTCGATCGCGGCGCGGCGAAATAGATTGGACTCGTACAGCGCGCGCTGGCTGCGCAGCATCTCCGAGCGGCGGAAGATGTCTCCGATCCTGAACGTCAGTGATTTCCTGATCGTCCGCTCGCTGACATCGTCGTTGCCCGTGACCACGATGTCTTCGACCGTGGTCTTGTACTTGGGATTCAGCGTGAAGCTGACCGTCGCCATTCGCGACGCGCTGTCGATGACGACGACCGTGTCCACTTCGGCGTCGGCGTAGCCCTTGTCGAAGAGGCTCGTCTGCAGGAAGACCCGCGAGGAGTCGACTCTAATGAGATTGAGCGGGGCGCCCTTGCTGATCACGACCCGGCGGTTGATCTCCTTCTGCGTGAGCAGCGCGGTAGCCTGGTTGACGATGACGTTGGAGACGAGCGTCGCCGGGCCTTCCTTGATGAAGAAGGTGACGCCGACCTGGTTGCGCCCCCTCGGCACAACGGCCGTGTCTACCTCGGCTTCGCGGTAGCCGCGCTTCCAGTAGAAGATGCGGATGCGGAGGACGTCGCGCTCCAGCTCTTTGTGATCGAGGTATTTCCGGGTGAAGAAATATTTCGACTTGCTGAACCAGCAGAATGGCTTGAGGATGATGCTGTTGCAGTACGACGCGGTGGTGTAGATGTTCTGCTTAAGATCGCTCTGCTTCACCACCTTCACGCCCTTGAGCGTGAGGTTGACTACCTCGGGATGCGATGGTGTCGTCGGCGCGGGTGCCGCCTGCTGCGCAAGGAAGAGTGCCGGAACTAATAGAAACGCCCCAGCGAGAACTACCGCTTTTCCCGCTTCCCGCTTCCCGCTTCCCGCTTCCCGTCTATAGCCCTTCCAGCAGCGCGTCGTTGCTTGGCGTGGCAGCGATGCGCTTGATGAGCCATTCCATGGCGGAACTGGACGGCATCTGTTGTAGGCCGCGTCTGAGTGTGTAGACATGCTCTAGCTGATCGGGACGGAAGAGCTTGTCTTCACGACGCGTGCCGCTGGTCGCGACATCGATCGCGGGGAAGATCCGTTTCTCGGAAAGCGAGCGATCGAGCTTGATCTCGCAGTTGCCAGTGCCCTTGAATTCCTCGAAGATGACGTCGTCCATGCGCGATCCGGTCTCGACCAGCGCGGTCGCGATGATGGTGAGCGATCCGCCACCGTGTTCCGGAGCGACGGAACGCGCCGAGCCGAAGAACGCTTTGGGCTTGGCCATCGCGGACGAATCGAGTCCGCCGGACAGGGTGCGGCCAGTGCCGCGCTCAACAGTGTTGTAAGCGCGGGCCATACGCGTGATCGAATCGAGAACGATGACGACATCCTTGCCTAGCTCCACGAGGCGGCGCGCCCTCTCGAGCACCATCTCGGTGACATCGGTGTGGCGAACAGCGGGCATGTCGAAGCTGGAGGCAACAACCTCGCCATAGCCCCAGGTGATCATCTCGCTCACTTCCTCCGGCCGCTCGTCGACGAGCAGAACGAGGAGAGCCGCCTGCGGATGGTTGATTGCGACGCCCTCGACGATTGCCTGAAGCAGCATTGTCTTTCCGGCGCGGGCCGGAGCGACGATGAGTGCGCGCTGTCCGTATCCGATTGGCGCGATGAGGTCGATGGCCCTGCGTGTCAGCTCGGGACCACCCTTGGCGGGTTTCCCGGTCTCGAGCTTGAGCTTGCGCTCGGGATACGATGCGATGAGCGAGCCGAAGTCAGGACGTCGGGCTGCGGCATCGGGCTCGCCGCCGTTGATCTTCTGGACATCGACGACGACGATGCGATTGCGGTGATCGTGGCCAGTCGTGGCCAGGACTTCGTCGCCGCGGCGGAGCATGTACTGGCGCATGACATTCGTCGGCACATAGGCATCGCCGGGCTCTGCCAGATAGCTGTTCGCGGCTCGGCGAATGAAGCCGCCTTCGCGCTGCGGATCGAACCAGCCGGTAGTCTCTCCATCCGGAACGACGGGCGCGATCGGTGCGCGCGGGCCCCCTCCCTGCTGTTGCTGCTGCTCACCGCGTGGTGCGTTCGGTTGTCCTCCGCGCTGTCTGCCGCGTCCGCGCTGATTGCGGCCGCGTCGTCCGTTGTGACGGTGATCGCGCTCGCGCTGTTGTCCCCCCCCGCCACCGCCGCCGCGTTCACCGCGTTCACTGCGTTCGTCGCGCTGCTGCTGACCGCCCTGGTTACCGCCGCCCGACTGCGGGTTGTAGGGCGACTGTTGTTGCGGTTGTGTGGCAGCGTCGGTGCCGCCGTTGCCGTTTGGCGAAACGTTGTCACTCGGGTTGGACTCCGAGTTTCCCTCAGGCGTCGGCGAGGGGGAGGGGGAGGGGGACTGGGGAGGTAAAGCGGGAGAAGGAATGGCTGGTGATGTCATGTTGTCGCGCGCGTCGGGTAACTGTGCTGCGTCGGGGGTGGGTGTTGAAGGATCCATTGGCTCCAGGTACGGATCTACATCGCTGTAGGATTCGGAGAGTGGAGTGTGTGGTTGATGGCCGGACGGACGAGACCTCCGGCCGCGACGAAAAGGACGTCGGCGTTCACTCATGCAATTGTGGTGTGGCTGAGAAGAAAGTGCTGCTCGAATGGCTCACGCGCAGTGCGGGGAGAACTCACGCAAATGCCGGAACCCTATTCTGTATGGAATGGCGCGCTGCTAGGCTGCGCTGGTGCAAGAATGGTACTATCGACCGCCGGAATTGTCCAGCAATGTTGACTGAATGGTAGGGCTGTGCTCATGAAATGTCCAGCGCAATGTTCCTGCGGATTCGCGGATTGTCACTACTTTCCAGCCTGGTGCAATACTGAAGCAGGGAGCCGCAAGCCTTGCAGCTGGCAAGCTCGGAGCTTTTCCGGCGGATTCAGGAATTGATTTTCATCTCACGTAATCAAAAGCGTAATGACTGAGCCGCACGCATCTCATGCGGGTGAAGAGCTGGTCGATCCACTGCCCGCGCTCGAGCGCGCGGCGGCAGAGCGTCCCGATGACGCCAAGGCACTAGTCGCGCTCGCGAATCACTACTGGCTGATCGGTGCCGGTCCCGAAGTGGTGGGCGATATCGCGTCACGCGCCATCGCATCCGACCCCGACAACCGCGCCGGCTGGCACCTTTGGGCGCTCGCCGAATCGAATCCACGTGAGCGCGTAGCGCGCTGGCAGCAGGTGTCCCAACGTTTCCCGCACGACCAGCTCGCCAAAGCGAATCTCGCCGACAACGCCGCGAGTCTGGCCGGCGCCGAGCACGACTACCAAGCCGTCGATCTCGCGATCGAAACCTACGAAGAGCTGCTGGCGACGGCCGAGCATCCCGATCAGCGCACCGCGCTCGAGAAAGCGATCAAGACTCTCAAGGGCTGGAAGTTCTAAGCCTCGGGCATCGTGGTGCGCGCTGTCGTAGAGATCTTCGCGCGGGTCGGCTGCCCTCGCCCGACTGACCCGCCGAGATAGCAACCTGCCCGTCTACTTCTTCACGGCGCTTGCGGCAGTAGTACTCGCAGCCGGCCGCGCAACGACGGACGGGTTGCCGTCGGAGATGTACGCGTTGCCCGACCCTTCGAGCTTGGCGATCATGGCCTCGATCGCGTTTCCGATAACCTGGATGCGCGGAGTCATACCAGGATTAAAGGCTGGATCGTACGGACTGCGCATCGGCCCACCCGCGACCTCGAACACAACCGGCCAGCTGTAGCTCACGGTCTTGCCGGTCTTGGGATTCGTCCACGATCCCTTGCTCGCCAGCGCCCGATTCTTCGGCCACAATCCCTGCGGCAACGCCATCGATCGGATCTTGTAGCCCGGCACCGCTGAATCGATCGCCAGTGCGTTGCGCGCGATCTGCTCCTGCACGAAGGCATCGGGGTACTTGCTAAGCTGCGCGTGCCAGAGCGTGTGATCGCACAGCTCGAATCCGTTGTCGGCGAGCCACTTCACCTTCTGGAATCGCCAATTCGATTTCTGGCCCTGAACTCCGCGATCGCCGAAGAAGTTGTGTCCCGCGGCGGCGCCGGAGAGGAGACAGAATACCGCCTTGTTGTTCCAGTCGGGATGGCTCTTCTTGAAATCCAGCCAGATGCCGATACCGCTGGTCGGATCGATTTCCAGCTTCCCGTTGTTGTCGATGTAGCGGAACTGCTCGGGAGACGCATCATCGAAAACGAAAACGACCGGTGACAATCCCTTCGGCAGATTCAGGTTCTTGTCGAGCACATCCGACATGTTCACCGGACGGTAGCCGCGGTTGTAGAGCAGCTCCAGATCCTTGCGGAACTGACCCCGTTCACGCGCGTAATCACCGTTGTGGTCCGTAATGAGGTGATATTCGAGGACCATTATTCGTCCTATCTCGTTGGGCACACGAGTGGGATTGGGTGCGCCCGCGGCGGGAGAACCTGTCGCGTTGCTTACGCTGTTCCCTCGCGGTGTGCCCGCCCTACTGGCAGCGGAACCGGGCGCTGCGGTTTGCGTAGTGGAAATTGGACCCGCGACGGCGCCTGAGGTGTCTGATGTGGTGGCGCTCGCCACGGTAGACGAGCCGGTGGTATTACTGTTCGCGGCGGACGCTGAATTCGCACTGCCTTTGCAAGCAACGGTGGCGGCAGCGACCAGCACCAACGAAACAAGGACGGAACGATACATTTTTCCCAACTGCTGTTGAAGATTAAGGCGAGACGGCGCGAGATCCTCCTCGGCCTGTTCGCAAGTTGTATTCTAGCGGTCTACTTCACCGACGTGTGGCTGGGGACGTGCGGTTTCGACGGCTGTCCAACACCACGCGCCATCCAGACGTTCCAGCCCGATCAGGGCGGACGCATCCTCGACCGCTACAATCGACAAATGGGACGGCTGGAGATGGTCCGGCGCGTCAATGTCCCGCTCAGCGCGGTCCCCGATTTCGTGCGGCAGGCCTTCATTGCCACCGAGGATAGACGATTCTATCAACACGGTGGTCTCGACTGGCGCGGATTCTTTCGTGCCCTCGCGACCAATCTCAAAGCAGGGCGCACGCGTGAAGGATTCAGCACCATCACGATGCAGGTCGCCCGCAACACGTTCGCGGTTCGCCGCTATCCGGCCAGATCTCTGCGGCAAAAATTGATCGAGCTGCGACTGTCGCGCCTGATCGAGCACTCCCTCACCAAGCAGGAGATCCTCGAGCTGTACTTCAACGCCATCTACATGGGGAATGGCGTTTACGGCGTAGAAGCGGCGAGTCGGGATCTTTTCGGACGCAGCGTCAACCAGCTGAACCTACCTCAGGCGGCGATGCTCGCCGCGCTGCCCAAAGCTCCGTCGGTCTACACACCGCGCCGGCATCCGCAGCGCGCGCTCGAGCGGCGGAACCTGGTGCTGGGCCTGATGGTGAAGGAGGGCTACGTCTCCGCGAACAGGCTCCCCGGATTGCAGGGGCAGCCGCTCCGCATCGCGCGCGACGAGTGGCGACCGAAGGATCCGAACGATTCATACGCCCTCGATGCAGTGCGCAGCATCGTCGATTCGATCATTCAGGGTGGCACCGCGGACATCATCGACCTCACCGTTCGCACCACGCTCGATCGCACCGCGCAGATCGCCGCCGATCGGGCGATTCGGCGCCAGGCGTCCGCGATCCAGTCCGAGGCCGGTCGTCGCGCGCTGATCCAGGGCGCGATGGTGGGAATCGACCCGCGCAACGGCGACATTCGCGCGCTGACCGGTGGACGCCAATACGAGCGTGGCACGTTCAATCGCGCGCTGGACGCGCATCGCCAGCCCGGCTCCGCGTTCAAGCCATTCGTGTACGCGGCGGCGATGGCGGCGGGATACACACCATCGTCGGAAGTGGACGACGATCCGATCGACGTGCTTCAGGGACGCGACGTCTGGTCCCCCGCCAACTACAACGACGACTACGCCGGCCGCATCACTTTCCGGAAAGCGCTGATCAACTCGGCGAACGCAGCGACGGTTCGGGTGAGTCAGGCCGTCACGATCCCGCGCGTCATCGAGACCGCGAGAAAGAACGGCATCGTCAGTCCGCTTCCCAACGTTCCGTCGATGGCGCTCGGCACCGCCGAAGTGACACCGCTGGAGCTCGTCACCGCCTACGCGCCGTTCGCCAACGGCGGCTACAAGGTGAGGCCACGGCTGGTGCGCAGCATCTCGACTGCCGACGACATTCCGATCTGGTCCAACGATGACAATCGCGACGCCAATCGCCTTCTCGTGATGGATCCGCGCGACGCGTACCAGGTGACGTCGATGCTGCAGTCCGTCGTCGACTACGGCACGGGCAAAGTCGTGCGCGAATACGGCGTGAAGGGACTGGTCGCCGGCAAGACCGGAACGACAAACAGCGGTACCGACGTCTGGTTCGTCGGCTACACGCCGACAATCGTGGCCGCGTTCTGGTTCGGCTTCGACAACCCCGCGCCGATCAGCGGTGATGCATCGGGTGGGCGGCTCGCCGCGCCGGCGTGGGCCGAGTTTTATCTGAATGGGTGGAGGGAGACCGCGTCGCCGAACGCCTGGAATCCGCCGCCCGGCATGGTCGAGCGCACGATCGATCCGACCACCGGCTACCTGGCGACCGAGTGGTGTCCGGTCACGCGCAACGAGTACTACAAGCCCGAGCTGCCGCTGCCGACGATTCCGTGTCCAGTACATGGGCCGGATAACGGCGACCAGCAGCAGGCCGGGGATTGGCAGAATCAGCGCGACTGGTCAAACGATTTTGGGAAGAAAATCAGTAAAGCTCTGGGAAAAATCTTTAGGTTCTGATGTCGGCGCAGCGCCGGACCTAGACTATGAGAAAAGCTCCCAGCTAAACAACTCCGAGAAAATCCCGCGGCGCCGCAGCGAACCCCGGGAAGATTCGATCAAAGCTGTGCGCGCCCATGTGATCTTGCACCACCTCGGCGAAGACTGAGCGGAAGTCGGTGGTGAGCGCGAGATCGCGGCCCTCGTACAGTTGCTCTTGCTCCAGGCCGGGCCACTTGCCGTGCACTTTGCCACCTTTGACGTGGCCGCCGATCACGAACAGGGCGCCGGCGTGGCCGTGGTCGGTGCCGCGGT
>WNGJ01004860.1_pt1 | contig 14797 bp, 21 predicted proteins | sample 5400611 | NCBI WGS metagenome assembly WNGJ01 (sample SAMN13153375, study PRJNA577476) | soil metagenome | isolation source: 40 cm soil or saprolite under Garry oak tree replicate 1 | place: USA:California | collected 2016-06-15
ACGTGAGGAGCGATGGTGATGGATGACGATCTGAACCAGCTGGAACAGGTGCTCAGGGACCGGGCCGCCGAGGTCCCGCACGTCCAGGATGTCCCTCCGACGATGCTCATGCGAGCACGGCGCAGGGTCTGGCGGAACGTCGTGGCCTCCGTGCTCGGAGCCGTGCTGATCGTGGCCGGCGCCTTCGCGGGGTTCGCCAACCTCCATGGCTCCGGCGGCTCGCTCCCCGAGAGCTCCGGTTCCGTCGTGCCACCGTCGACCGCGTGTGCGGCGTCGGACCTCCGGGGCACGGTGTCGCTCGAAGGCGCGATGGGCTCGGTCGAGGGCTCGATCGACCTCACGAACGTCGGCGGAGCGACCTGCACCCTCACGGGCCGACCGGCCGTGTCGATATGGAACTCCCAGGGACAGGCGGTGGCCCTCCAGGTCACCGCGAGCGAGCCGCAGTGGAAGGTGAACCCGGCACCCGAGCCGCAAGGGTGGCCGGTCGTCAGCCTGCGGCCCGGATCGGCGGCGTCCGTCCGTGTCGGTTGGTCGAACGCCTGTCCGCAACTGTCCGGTCCGGTGTCGTGGAAGATCGACCTCGGGAACGGCGCTGGAACCCTCGACGCGTCCAGCGCCGACCCGAGCTTCGTGCCTCCCTGCAATGGCCCCACCGAGCCGTCAACGCTCGAGGTCGGGCCGTTCGAACCCAGCGCCGGTGCCTGAGCCGGATAGCCCGAACGAAGGAGGATCACCGATGGAAAAGATCCGACCGTGGCCGCGATCGTCGCCCTCGCTGCCTTCCCCACGGTCTCGGCGGCGCTCCAGTCGGCCGCGCGGCCCGCGAGCTGCCTCCGGAACCAGCTCGGTGTCCGGGCGAACGGCATCAACGGCGCCGCAGGCACGATCCACGGAGCCTGGGTGTTCACGAACGTTTCCGCGAAGGCCTGCGATCTGGATGGCTACCCGGATATCCAGCTCTACGGTCGCCGCGGACGTCCGATCCCCACGACCGTGAAGCGGGACCTGCCGCCGGCGCCCAGCCACGTGAAGTTGCTGCCGGGTGGATCCGCCACCTTCCACTCGAGCTACAGCGACGTGACCTCAGGTTCAGCGGCCTGTCCGACGTCGGCGGTGATCCAGATCACGCCCCCGAACGCCACCGCGTCGCTATTCATCCCGGCGCGGATGCAAGCGTGTCGCGGCATCGTGCATGTCTCCGCGGTGTTCGGCGGCGTCCATCCCGCGTAGGCATCCGAGTACTCCGCCTGAACGCCGCGGCCGCCATCGAGATCGCCTGACGATCTCGATGCCGGCCCCGGCGTCAGCGCTGTCCCCGCCGGCCGTTGGTGAAGGCCACGGACTGGGTAGGAAGCCCCCATGGCGACCGGGCCTCGAGCGGACGCAGGGCCGGAGCGCGTCCTGCGTCCGCAGCGACTTCTGGCGGAAGCCCTCGGCACGTTCCTGCTTGTCCTGGGCGCGGCCGGTGCCGTGGTCGTCGACGAGGTCAGTCACGGCCAGATCGGTCGCGCCGCCGAGGTCACGGTACCGGGACTGACCGTGATGGCCGTGATCCTTTCGTTGGGGGCACTCTCCGGCGCGCACCTGAACCCGGCCGTCACCGTGGCGTTCGCGCTTCGGCGCGACTTCCCGTGGGGCCGCGTGCCGGGATACGTCATCGCGCAGCTGATCGGCTCCTTCGCTGCCTGTGGCCTCCTCCGCGTGATGTTCGGTCGCGTCGGCGGGCTGGGCGTCACCGAACCCGGTCCCGGCATCGGTGACGTACAGGCGGTCGTGATGGAGCTGGTCCTCACGGCCGGTCTCATCACCGTGATCCTCGGAACAGCTTCGGACGGTCGGAACGTCGGTGGACTCTCGGCGGTGGCGGTGGGCGGGTACATCGCGCTCGCCGGCTTGTGGTCCAGCCCTGTGACGGATGCCTCCATGAACCCCGCGCGCTCGCTCGGCCCGGAGATCGTCTCGGGAGACTTCGGATCTTGGTGGATCTACGTCGTCGGTCCGTTCGCCGGAGGCCTGGCCGCCGTGTTCGTCGCGTTCCTCTTGCGTGGTCCCGGGGGTGGGGCGCCGGCGAAGGAAGCAGCGCAAGGATCAGAGCCGCAACCGAAGGGACCTTGATCGACTCACGTGGCGTTCGCGCCGCCGACCGCGGCCTCATCGTCTTGCTTCACCTCGACCCGGGCGGCTTGCCACGCGGACCAGTGCCCGGAGACCAGCGCCCACAGGGACAGGGACGCCACGTACGCGACGCTGTTGATCCAGCCGGTGGCGATCGAGATGGGGATCATCACGATCCAGAAGACCGTGAGCCATCCATTGACTCGACGCATGAAGACCGGGTCGCCTTGGACCGACGCCCAGAGCGTCTTCATGATCTCCATCCGCCGCTACCCCTTCCTCATCGCCGGCCGACGAGACCGTTCCCTTGGGGCGACGGTTCGAAACCCGGAGCGCGGCTTCGCTCAACCGGCGAGGACGAGCGCGGCGCCGAGGACCACGACGCCGATCGCCAGCAGATGCAGAGCGCTGATGCCGAACGCGTGGCTCGTGAAGAGCACGAGGACGCCGAGCACGATGGCCACAACTGCGAGGATCCGTCGGATCATGCTGTTTCGCTCCCTCCCTTGGGTCTCGAACCCCGTATTCCCTGGATCCGGCCGGTCGAACCATCGGCCATGCCCCGAACGGTGGTTCGCTTTCGCCTCGATGGGTAGGTGAGAAGCAGGCGACGGGTGGTGATCGGAGCATGGGCCAAGATCATGCGGCCTCCGCCGACGGGGCGACCTGGCGGTTGGAGTTGAGCGTCCCTCCGAGCCTGAGCGCGCTGGAAGAGGTGCGACGATCCTTCGACGCGTTCCGGTTGCCCCAGGACATCCGAGACGACGCCCAGCTCCTGGTCACGGAGCTCGTATCGAACAGCATCCGTCATGCGGATCTCCAACCGTATCAACGCATCCGGATATGGGCCGGATGGTCCGGTCGCCGTCTGAAGGTGGTCGTTCGCGATCGTGACCAGGGTCGACCCGCCAGGGTCGCGGGAAGCATCAGGCCCGCTCCGGGAGCGGAATCGGGCTGGGGTCTTTTCATCGTCAACCAGCTGGCGAGTCGGTGGGGAGCGATCCACGACGGAGGAGCCGGCTACTGGTTCGAACTCGATGCATCCGCGCCCCGAGGCCGCGACCAGGAGCCCTAGGAGCGGGGATCCTCTTCCTCGGCGATCGCGGCGGGGGTTCCCTCCCGCTTCCGGACGACCACGAACCGATCGGTCGTTCGAACCGTGTCCTCCACGTCGGGTGAGATGTGAGCGTGATCGACGGCGAACGTACGAGGGTCAGCCCGCACGGCTTCGTACTCCTGGATCGAGATCGCGATCACGCTGGAGCAGTCCGGCCGACCGCACTCGCAGACCATCCGGACATACTCGGCCGAGGTGGTTGGACGCGCGTCCTCGATCCCCTCGTTGATCTCACGTGCGACCGCCTCGTTGCGCGCGATCCGGCCCTCACGCTCGCTCATCGGGTCCCGCAGGCTCCGCGGCCTACTTCTTCTTCGTCACCTTGCGGGTCGTCTTCCCTGCGACGTCTTGGACGGAGCCCTTAGCCTTCTGCATGGAGCCCTTGGCTTCCAGGCTGCGGTTCTTCGTGACGCGGCCGACTTCCTTCTTCACGCTACCGACCGCCTTGTTCTTCTTCCCTTTCGCCTGCGTCTTGCTTCCGGCCATCGTGTCACCTCCGTCGTCGTCGTCGTCGTTTAACGGAAGGTTCCCCTCCGTCGCGATCGTCAAACACGGGCGTGGCGCTAGACGGCAGCGGTGGCGCTGACCGAACGAGGGCTGACGTCGCCCTCGCGGGGCACGGGCGTTCCGGCGCGTACCGCCTCCAGCTGCGCTGCGACCGCGCCGCCATAGAGGACTCCCACGGACGCCAGGAACGCCCAGAGCCCGAGCGCGATGATCCCCGCCAACGGTCCGTACGTCTGACCGAACGAGGAGCTGAACCTGAAGAACAGGCTCAACCCGATCGTCGACAGCGTCCAGACGCCCACCGCCACGAACGATCCGAAGCCGAGCCAGGACCAGGCCGGCTGGCGGCGCCGGGGGGGCCACCGGTACAGCAGGGCGATCGCCGCCATCGCGAGGGCGAGCCCGACCGGCCACCGGATCACGTTCCAGATCTGTACCGAGGTATGCGACCCGAGCGATGCAGCGACCGAGCGACCCACGCCGAGCGCGACGAAGGCGGCTGCGATCAACAAGCCCGCGGTGATGGTGAGCACGAACGCGTGCAGGTACTTGCTGGCGGTGGGGCGGTCCTGTTCGATGCCGTAGATCCTGTTCAGTCCACGCTCCAGCTGGCCCATCAGGATCGTGCCGGAGATCAGGACGGCCACGAGACCAAGGATCAGGGCCGTCGAACGATTCGACGCGCCGGCCTGATGCGCCTGGTCCACTGCCTGCGTCATCAGCTTGCCCGCAGGACCCGGCGCGGCGCTCTGAAGCGTCTTCACGATCAGGTCGGTGAGGTTGCCTTGGCCGATCGCGCTGGCGAGACCGAGCACGATGATGACCCCTTGGATCACGATCAGCATCGAGACGAACGCCATGCTGCGAGCGTGACTCGTCCCGTCGGCGGCTCGGAACCGCCGGAAGGCGTCGGCCGCCAAACGGAGGCGGCCGGTGGTGGTGAGCGTTTCCCAGGCGTCGTCGCCCGAGAGCTCCCACGTCTCCGGGACTCGGGCGGCTGTGCTCATCTCGCATCGCCTCCCACGCACACGGCGATGGCTCGAGGTTCGATCGAGACCCGGAATCGTGCGCCCGGCTTCCGCTCACCGCCGTCGAGTTCGTACGGACGCTTCCGGTCGAGGCGGATGTCGAACGCTCGGCCCGAGGTGACGTGCACGAAGGGCGATCGTTCCGGGTCGCCGACGACCGATCGTCCGAGCGTGCGCGCCCACTCCAGCAGACCCTTCGCGGTCACGACGCCGATCTCGAGCTTCCCATCGTCCGGTTCGGCCTGGGGGAACAGGGCCAGGCCTCCGAGGACGGTGCCGACGTTGCCCACCAGCACGCAGCTCGCCTTACCCGAGAACCATCGCCGACCGTCGACGCGGATCTTCAGCGCGAAGCGCTGCTCGCCGAGGTTCTTCGCCCCGGTCCATACGTACCCCAACTTGCCGGCGCGTCCCTTGAGCCCGCCTCCCATGTCGCGGATCATCAGAGCGTCGAGCCCGGCCCCCGCCATCACCGCGAAGCGCTCACCGTTCATCACGCCGACGTCGAGCATCCGTCGCGCCCCGTGCAAGCCGATGTGGACAGCCCCTTGGATCTCCTCCGGGATGTCGAGGTTCTTCGCCAAGAGGTTCGCTGTGCCGGCGGGCACGATGGCGATCGTGGTCGACGTCCCGGCGGTCGCGTCGATGCAGCGCTGGACCATCCCGTCTCCACCCCAGACGAACAGGAGATCCGCGCCGTCGGCGACCGCCTCCCTGACCTTCTTCGGTGCTTTCTTGCTCTTCGGGACCTCGTACCAGAGGGGAGCGTCGACGCCTTCCCTCGCGAGAACCTCGCGTAACTCGGGCAGGCCTCCCCCGAGTGACTTGCCCGTATGGGCGAGAACCGCGACGGAGGTCACGTGCGAGCCTCCGAGCGCTCTCGGACGTGCGGCGACTCGACGCTCGGTTCGTCCCGGCGGCCGGCCGTCACGGCTGCGGCTTGGATCGCGAGGAGCGCGAAGCAGAGGGCCCCCACACCGAGCACGACGCTCGCCATCACATCGGTGGGGTGGTGCATGCCGCGGTACACACGAGACACGCCCACGTAGATCGGGAGCGTGAGCGCCACGATCCAGATCGCGATCCTGACCGCGACGTGGCGGAGGTGAGAGGAGAGCAGGATCGCCAGACCGACGTAGGTGACGATCGCCGCCCCGGTGTGACCCGAGGGGAAGCTGGATGTCACCGGGATCGGATCGAGCGGCACGATCGTCGGCCGTGGCCGGTTGATAATCGTCGTCGTTGCCAGGAAGGCAGTGAACTCGATGCACAGGGCCATCGCCAGGAAACCGGCGTCGTACCACAGCCGGCGGATCAACAACACCCCCACGGAGATGCCGGCAACGACCAGGATCGTGCCGGTCCCCCCCAGGATCGAGCCGAGGTCCGTCCATGTGTTCAGCGTGGTCGTTCGGTGCAGTTCGATCCATCGCTCGACGCTCCCATCCCAGCCCACGATGCGCGGAGAGACGGACGACCGGGTGATCACGAAGCCGATCGCGACCATGACGATCATGAGCAGGATGGATCCGCCGACCGCCGCCGTCGCGGCCACGGCAGGAGGAGGCCACGTGCGAAGACGTTCGCCGATCGCGCGACTGGGTCCACCCGCATGCTCGTTCGCCACATATCCCATGGCGCGGTTTTTCACCGAAGGGGGGCTTCTCAAACATCGCGGCCGCTCGGCGGACGGCCGCAGCTAGAACCGGTGCTGGCGACGGAGTCGCCGGTGGCGACCGTCGGGATCGACCACGGCGCGATAGAGCGGCCATGCCCAGATCCGCTGCCATGCCGGTACCTGCCGGGGCCTGTGGAAACGGACGCGGCCCGGTGGCCTGGGCCCATGACCCCCGGTCTCGTGCCAGGCGTCGAGGGCCGCCGCGGTCCTCCGCCACCGTTCGAAGCCTTCGATCGGATCGAGGAGATCATCGTCGTCGTCGGTGCCGAGGTGTTCCCGCCACAAGCGCAACCGGAGGTCCCGCGCGAACCGCCGAGCCCGGTCGCCCGTGCCGGCGGGATCACGAGGCTCCCTGAGATCTTCCTCATCGTCCAGGACGGCGATGGACAGCTCCGAATCGTGCGTCCAGGACCGGCGGTTCATGTTGTCGGAGCCGATCAGGGCGATGACGTCGTCAACGATCACGCCTTTGGCGTGGACGTAGATGGCATCGCCCTGATCGTTCTCCAGATCGAAGACGGCGACCCGATCCGGTGCCACCTGCATGAGATGCTCCATCATCGCGAGCTGGCCGAGTCGGCTCGTCGGACCCGAGATCCGGCCGTTGCGGTCCGGATGTCGGGGGACGACGACGATCAACCGGAGGTTCGGAGCCCGCCGGAGCGCTTGCTCGTAGAGCAGCGCGATCTCATCCGACCAGAAGTACTGATCCTCGACGTAGATCAACGAACGAGCGCGGCCGAGCACCTTGGCATAGATGCGCGCGATGCTTCGCTCACCCTCGCGGGCGAAGGGGTAGGGAGGCCGTTTCGCGGGGTAGGTTCGAAGGACCTGCACGGCGTGCCGGCCGGCCGGCGCCGGTGATGCTCCGCCGGGCGGGATCGGAGCGGGGACCGGCGGCTCGTCGGTCGCGCGCGCGACGATCCGGGGAAGCCGGAACCCGCGCCGCTCGAGCGGCGTCGGGTCGTTCCACCGCTCCCGGAAGGATTCCGCCAGGTCGGAGACGGCCGGTCCGTGCACCTCCGCCTGGACATCGTGCCACGGGGGACGCGGACCGTACGAGGGATCCAGGGGCTCCGCTTGCGGATCTCCGAGGTGTTGGGCGTCGTCGCGCCGGCCGTGACAGAGATCGATCCCACCGACGAAGGCGACCTGCGCCTCAGGCCCGTTCCGTCGCACGAGGACGAGCTTCTGATGGTGGGAGCCGGTGCGGCGGACGCGGGCATCCAGCAACACCTCGCCTCCCGCCTGATTCACGGTGCGGGCCAGATCGCCCTGCTCCGCCTGGTTGAAGCCGAACGCTTGGGGGTGTGATCGCCACAAGAGACCCCGGACCTTCACGCCGCGTCGAGCCGCGGCGGCGAGCAGGTCGCCGAGTGGCGGGCCCTCGGGCCCCAAGAGCTCGTCCTCATCTCCACGCCAATCCGACACGAAGAGCTCTTCGCCGTCGCGCGCTCCGGCGAGGCACGCCGCGAGCCGTGCGAAGTAATCGGCGCCGTGGATCAAGGGTTCGACGCGGTTGCCGACGGTCCACGCTGCGGGTTCCCGCCCGACGTCGATCGCGGTGGATGGGTTGCCGCGCTCGGCCGCGGATAGGAACCAGTCGCTCGGTCCGTGCACGGACCCCGGCCCGACCGTCGCGCTCACCTCGTCGATCCCACCTGGTGGCGCGGATGCGTCGGCGTTGCGGCGGCCGCCGCCGGAGCGCCGAACCAGAGCACCCGTCCGCCGAAGGACACCGCGACCACGGCGAACCAGGTCCAGCCGAGCGCGAGCCCCGCAACGACGTCCGAGAACCAGTGCACCCCGAGGAGGACGCGGGAGCCCGCGACGGCGACCGCGATGCCGACCGCGATCCCCGCGAGCACCGCTCGTGCCCGCGGCGATCGATCCCGCCCGATCACGAGGGCGAGGGCGGCGTAGGTCGCGGCCGCGGCCGTCGAATGCCCGCTGGGGAACGACGGCGTCCCCAGCGGGCCCATCGGTCCGAGGTCGGGGCGGACGCGCTCGACCGCGAACTTGATCAGGTTCGAGGCGGCGAGCTGACCGGCGACGACGAGCGTGAAGAAGAGGGGGATCGAGATGTCCCGCCGCCGCCACCATCCGAAGGATGCGCCCGCGAGCGCCACGACGATGATCACGGGGGTCGACCCCAGCGCGGTCAGGATCTGCAACAGCCGGAACGGACCGGGGCTCGTGTGGACCGCGGCCCATCGTTCGATGCTCTGATCGATGCGGACGACACCCGAGTTGGTCCGGATCATGTACACGACGACGCCGATGCCGACACCGGCGATCACCACGGCGAGCAGCGCCACCGAGAGCGCCAATCCGGTCGCGGTCGCGGGGTCCAGTCGCGAACGGATGAACCGCCGGAGCCTCCGCCACCGGATCAGCTGGTCCTCGACGGCGGCCGTCGCCGTCCGCGCCGGGTCCGCCTGAGGCCACGCGCGGACGGCGACCTCGCCGGCGACCCCGACGGCCGCGCTGACGATCAGGAGGAGCAGGACAACGAGCACGACGTCCGGCTCAACGATCCGGGGCGGCGGCGCTGATCTCGGCGAGCGCCGATCCGACGTTCGTCTCGACCGCGAGATCGCCGAGCGACACGATCCCGACCGCACGGTCGGCCTCGACCACGGGCAGCCGCCGCACCTTCAGGTCCTCCATCAGATCGATGACGCGTCGGACGGGATCGGCGGGGGCGGCGACGACGAGGTCCCGACTGAAGATCTCCTCGACGGTCGTGGTGTCCGGATCCCGACCCTGCGCAACGGCGCGGATCGCGATATCCCGGTCCGTGACGATGCCCGCCACGCGTTCGGTGCCGGGCTCGATCACGATCACGTCGCCGATGTCTTTCTCCGCCATCAGGCGCGCGGCCGCGGTCAGCGGCGCGTCGAGGGTGACCGTCTCCGGGGCGGCCGTCATCACGTCACGGACCTGGACGTCTCGCGGGAGCATGCCGGAGGTCCCTGACCTGTCCCGGGCGCCGAAACTCACGATCGTGCTCAGCAGACCCATGACGATCCTCCTTCGTTCCGATGATGTCTCCTCCTACCCCTCGAGGGAGCAGGGCATGCGGAGCACCGTGACTTCGGACTACGGCGCCGTCGTTCCGGGTATGCCAGGCTGGCGGACATGACCGATCATCCCAGCGAGCGTGAGGCCAAGTTCGAGGTCCCGGATGACTTCGATCTGCCGCCCCTGGGTCGTGCCGTCGATCGGTCGTCCATGAAACTGGATGCCCGGTACTGGGATACGGCAGACCATCGCTTGCTCCGCTGGGGCCACACGTTCCGTTACCGGCACGCCTCCGACGGCTCGGAGGACGGCTGGACCCTCAAGCTGGGCGCGCCGACCGGAGCTCACGCGGCCGGTGCGGTCCTCGATCGCCAGGAACTGGACGAGCCCGGGCCACCCGACGAACCGCCCGCCCGGCTGGCCGCGATCGTCCTCGGGACGGTCCGAGGCGCGCCCCTGAGGCCGATCTCGACGATCGAAACGGAACGAGCGGTGCTGCACGTCGGGATCGTCGAGGTGAGCGACGACCGGGTGTCCTCGTGGGTCGACGGAACGCCCGGTCCGTCCTTCCGACAGATCGAGATCGAGGCGAAGGGTCCGGGCTCCGGCGCGCTCCTCGCGGACCTTTCGGACCGGCTGATCCGCACGGGGGCGAAGGCGACGACCGCGACGAAGCTGCAGACGGTCCTCGGGGTGGAGCCCGAGCCCGAGGTCGTCGTCCCGCCGCTCCGTTCGAAGTCCCGTGTGGACGTGCTCGTCAGGTATGCGCTCGCGAGGAGCGTGACCCGGCTGATCCGCGAGGATCCCAAGATCCGGGCGAGCGCCGAGGCCGACCCCGTGCATGACGCCCGTGTCGCGACGCGTCGTCTCCGTTCGGATCTCAAGACCCTCGAGCCGTATGTCGCTCCGGTCGAGGGTCTGCGCCAGGAGCTCGGTTGGCTGGGCGGGCTGCTTGGCGCGGTGCGCGATCTTGACGTCCTGATCGAGCGCATGGATGCGAGGATCCGCGAACTCTCCGGCCCCGATCGCGCGGCGGCGGCTCCGATCCTCGCGAAGCTCAAGGACGATCATGACCGGCGACGGAGCGAGCTCCTCGATGGGGTCGATTCCGCCCGTTACCTCACGCTCCTGGGCGAGCTGATCGAGGCCAGCCGCACGCCCCCCTTGAAAAGGTCCACGGACCGGCGTCGCGCGCGTGGCGTGCTCCGGACGGTTACGCGGAAGGCGTGGCGCCGGACCGCGCGAGCCGTCGATCGCTTGGAGTCGTCTCCGCCGGATGCGGCGCTGCACGAGATCCGCAAGCGTGCGAAGCGGGCGCGCTACGCCGCCGAGCTTGGCCGCGAGGTGTTCGGGAAACCCGCCATGCGACTCGCCGAGCGGTTGGCCGACGTCCAGGACGAGCTCGGCGCGCTCCAAGACACCGTCGTCGCCGAAGAACGGCTGCGCTCCCTGCGACTGCCGAGCGCGTCGGCGTTCGTCGCCGGCATGCTCGCGTGTAGCGAGCGCGCCGCACGTGCCGGGGCTCGGGGTCGATGGTGGGGGGCGTGGAAGGCTGCGAGGTCGAAGCGCTTGCGTCGGTGGCTCGGGTAACGGATCGATAGCGTGCACGTCGGTGACGACGGCCTCACCGGCGCGAACCGTCCGAGATCCACCGCAGGAATCGCTCCCAGCCCGACCCGGGGAGCTCGCGCACGTACCGCTCGGCGAGTCGCTCCGCCTGCGGGCGCCTGATCCCGAGCACCTGGGAGGCCAGGCTCGCGAGGTACCGCGCTTCGTCATCGCCCTCGGCCGCGTGCATCTACGACCTTCGCTTCCGCGCGGTCGCCTTGCCACCTTTGCGACCGGCCGCTTTCTTCTGCGCGGTCGTCCCGCCCTGGGATGGGTTGCCGCCGGAGCCCGACTTCTTGCCGCCGTGTGCTGACGCCTTCGGCGAATCGGCGATCCTGGCCGCGCGCTCCTTGGACATGCCCTTCTCTTTCAGTGCTTCGTACTGACGTTCGTTCTTCACGCTCGGTCGCTTGTTCGGCATCGCTCACTCCTCTTCCGTCGGTCGCCGAGGAACCTGCCTTCCGACGGTCCCGGTTCGATCAGCTCAGCGGCCGAGACCGGCTTGCGGCTCGGGCACCGGGCCTGGCATCGGATCCGGGTTCGGTGTCGGGGGGACCGGGCTCGGTTGCGGTTCGGGGTTGGGATCAGGTACACGCATCTCATCGTCACCTCCCGCCTCGCCTCTACCCCGCGTTGGGGTGCGAGAAACGGCCGCTCGCTCTCCTCACGCGGCGACCGACCAGCGGCTGTCTCCGTGCGATCGGAGCAAGGCCAGCACGGCTGCTTCGATCGCCGGGCCCGGCTCGGCCGCCGGGATGTCACGCACGTCGATGACCTCGCCATCGAAGTAGCGGTCGATGACGCGCGGGTCGATGTACGAGGTCCTCGCGACCGCCGCAGTGTTCCCCAGGTGCTCCGCGACCTCGTGGGCCGCCTCCCGGATCGCTCGCTTCGTCGCGCGTCCGCTCATCGCGAAGCCGCGTTCGGCGAGGGACGTGGCCGCGAGCACGGTTGCGTGCCAGGTGCGGAAGTCCTTCGCTGAGAAGTCACCGCCGGCCGTGTCCTTGAGGTAGGCGTTGATGTCGGACGCGCGTACGTCGTGCCATCCCTCCGCGTCCTTCCACGCCAGGAGCTCGTCGGCCCCTTGCCGGCGGCGGAGCGTCCTGAGGACTTGAAGCACATCCGGATCCCGGATCTCCCGTACGTGTCGCTTCCCGCCCTTCCCCACGAAGTCGAACTCAGCCCGGTCTCGGCCAACGACGACGTGCTCGCGCCGAAGGGTCGCCAACCCGTAGGAGCCGTTGTCCGCGTAGTCCTGCCCGCCAACCCGGAAGAGTCCTCGGTCGAGCAGCCGGACCGCACAGGCGAGCACGCGTTCACGGGGGTAGCCGCGCCGTTGGAGGTCCTGGTCGATGCGAGCCCGCAGCGACGGCAACGCCTCGGCGAAGCTCTCGATGCGTTCGAACTTCGCGCGGTCACGTTGGCGGCGCCACTCAGGGTGGTAGAGGTACTGACGCCTTCCGGCGTCGTCGGTTCCGGTCGCCTGGAGATGGCCACGATCATCGGCGCAGATCCAGACGTCGGTCCACGCCGGAGGGATCCCCAAGGCTCGCAATCGCTCGAGGCGCTCGTCGCGGATCGGATCGCCCCGCTGGTCGAGGTAGACGAATCCCCGTCCGTGCCGGCGACGGGAGAAGCCGGGAGAGCTCTGTCGGACGCGACGCAGCCGGGTCATCGACGCTCGGATGCCCAACCCGGCGGCCGGACAAACGTGGTTCGCGCGATCGGCCCTGGGGTATGTGTTCGCTGTGAAGGGATATCGCCGCTCGCGCTCGGACGTCGCCCCGGAAGGGCGATGAGATGGAACGCCTCTTGGGGACACCCGGCAGCACCGAGGGGGTCGAGAAGGATCTCCTCCTGCAGGTGCTCGACGGAACCGTCGCGGCCTTGACCGAGAGCGGCGTCACGTTCCTGGTGATGGGCGGGATCGCCTCGGCCATCTTCGGTCGCGCACGGGTGACGTCGGACATCGACCTCTTCGTCCGGCAGAGCGACAGCGACCGCGCCCTCGACGCACTGGCGAAGCGGGGGTTCAGCACGGAGGTCATCTACGAGCGCTGGCTCTCGAAGGCGGCGCTCGACGGGGTGACGGTGGACATCATCAGTCGGTCGACGCCCGACATCCTGCTCGACGACGAGATGGTGCGACGGGCCGTGACCGGCCGGTACGAGGGGCGACGCCTCCTGTTGGTTCCGCCCGAGGACCTCGTCGTGATGAAGGCGCTGGCGGCTTCGGAGGACACGCCACGGTACTGGTACGACGCCCTCGGCATCATCGGACACGCCGATCTGGATTGGGATTACCTGATCCGTCGCGCGCGAGCCAACGGTCCCCGACGGATCTTGGCGTTGCTGCTGTACGCCTGGTCCAACGATCTCGTGGTTCCGGGGGACCCCGTTCGGATGCTGTTCGATCTGGTCACCTCGAACGTTCCCAACCGGGACAGTCGGCAGGATCCGGCCGGAGCGTCGTCATGACCGACGCACCGTGGCCCTACCGTGAGGAGTCGCTGAGGCAGGCCCTCGCGACCGATCCGCGGGTGATGGAGCAGGAGCTCGACGTCAGCATCGCCGGCGACCGGGTCGTGATCTCGGGAACGGTCCCGACGGAGGATCGACGCGCGGCCGTCACGGAGGTCGCTCGAGAGCGGTTCCCGGATCTGCGGGTCGACAACCGAACGATCGTTCCGACGTTGCCCGCCTCCGGAGGAGAGGAGCGAGTGACGTGATCAGGATCGCCGCCGCCGGCGATCTGCACGTCGGCGCGGACTCCGAAGGGACGCTCCGGCCTGCCCTCATGGAGATCGCCGAGGACGCCGACGCGTTCCTGCTCGCGGGCGATCTGACGAAAGCCGGGCTCGAGGAAGAGGCGCGCGTCCTCGCCAACGAGGTGGAGGGGATCGGTGTCCCCCTGATCGCGGTCCTCGGGAACCACGACCTGCACTCCGATCAGGCCGACCGCGTCCGCGCACGTCTGGAGGATGCCGGTGTCGTCGTCCTGGAGGGCGAGACCCACATCGTTCACCTGCCTGGAGCCAGCCTCGGGGTCGCGGGCGTCCGAGGGTTCGGCGGCGGGTTCGCCGGGGCATCCGCGACCGAGTTCGGTGAGCCCGAGATGAAGCGGTTCGTCCGCGTCACCATGGATGCGGCGTCGGCGTTGCGCGTATGTCTCGACCGCCTGGCGACCGACGTTCGCGTCGCGCTCCTTCATTACGCCCCGGTGCGGGACACCCTGCACGGCGAGCCGCCGGAGATCTACCCGTTCCTCGGGAGCTACCTGTTGGCCGAGGCGGTCGACACGGCGGGCTGCGATCTGGTGCTCCACGGACATGCCCATCGCGGGACGGAATGGGGGATCACCCCGGGTGGCGTCCCGGTCCGCAACGTCGCACAGCCGGTGCTCCGCCGCGCATTCGCCGTCTACACGCTCGACCCCGAAGCCACCGTCGCGCGGTCGGGATCGTCCGCCTGAGACGGATCGTACGGGCCGCGAAACCGAGCGCCGGGGCGCATGGACCCCCGGCAGCGGGGTAACGAGAGGGTGACGGAGGAAAGGAGGGTGTCGATGAACCGGATACTCGGTGATCGAACGGGCCACATGCGTGAACGGTTGTTGAGCGCACGGCTCGGGAACCTCGACCGGCAGAACGAGCGGCTCCGTAACGAGGTGTCGGTGCTGCATTCCCAACTGGATCACGAGCGTGAGGAGCACGAGGA
>WNGJ01004306.1_pt1 | contig 14796 bp, 16 predicted proteins | sample 5400611 | NCBI WGS metagenome assembly WNGJ01 (sample SAMN13153375, study PRJNA577476) | soil metagenome | isolation source: 40 cm soil or saprolite under Garry oak tree replicate 1 | place: USA:California | collected 2016-06-15
GCTATTTGTTCATGCTTACCCAATCTGTGCAATCCCGCAGCAGCCAGCACGATACCGTCGTATCCTCCCGCATCCAACTTTTTCAACCGTGTATCAACATTCCCACGCAACGGCAAAATCTCCACTTCCGGGAATAACGCTCGAATTTGTGCTGATCTCCTCAAACTGCATGTGCCAATGCGCTTGCTTCCAGAGCGGCCTGACCCAACCAACGATCCGAGGTCACTCTGACCATTCACTACCAGTACATCCCTCGCATCCTCACGCCTTCCGACCGCAAATACACATAAGCCTTCAGGCTGTATGGTAGGCAAATCTTTCAGACTATGGACAGCCAGATCAATTTTCTGTTGCAACAGAGCATGCTCAATCTCCATCACAAAAACCCCATCGCCACCAATTTGTGTTAAAGGGACATGGGTTATAGCGTCACCAGTCGTGTGAATTTGCTTGATTATTATCTCTAATTCTGGCTCTTGTTGCTTCAGACGCTCGACCACCCACTGTGTCTGTATCATCGCCAGTTTGCTTGCTCGAGTTCCAATGATTATACGTTTCATCTGCTTGCTCTTTCAAATCAAATAAATAGCGTAGTGCCTCGGAATACATGTGTTCGTGACCCTCCACAGCAGCATCTTTGAGGCGTAACATTGGGATATGCAATAGCTTGTTCACTATTCGAGTTGTCAGTTCCTGAATTACGGCAGTCTCGTGTTGTGTAAGGGCAGGCAAGCGTTGGAGTGTACGCATCAGTTCTTGTTGCCGCAGCATATCTGCATGTTGTCGTAAAGCGCTGATGGCATCGACTACGCTTAGCGAACTCAGCCATCTTTTAAATGCGTTCACTTCCTGAAGGATAATCTCTTGAACCTGCTCAACTTCCTGACGCCTGAGACGAATACCTTCATTGACAAAGAGCTCAAGATCATCCAGGTTAAATAAGTGCACACCTGGCATTTCCGCTACTGCCGGGTCAACGTCACGCGGAAGTGCAATATCAATGAGCAGCAATTGTCTTCCGGTACGACGCTCCATAACCTCCTGCATCATTTCAAGGGTAATTAATGCGCGAGGTGCAGTAGTTGAGCTAATCACTACATCCGCTTCTACTAGAGACGTGGTTAGTTCCTTAAAAGATCGATGGAGCCCTCCAAAGCGTTTAGCGAGGTCGATAGCATGCAAAGGTGTTCGATTGATAATGATCAGTTGTTGAGCGCCATTATCGCAGAGGTGATGGGCAGTGAGTTCGCTCATTTTACCTGACCCTACTAGCAGAATACATGCCTCCTGAAAAGTTGGAAATAATTTCTTTGCCAGTTGCACGGCAACAAGACTTACTGAGGCAGCATTGCGACTGATTCCGGTCTCGCTGCGAGCGCGCTTGCCTGCAACTACTGCTCCACGAAATAGCGCCGATGTTATTGGTCCTGCGTAACCACCGCCCTGTGCTATTTCCAGGGCTTCCACTACCTGCCCTTGTATCTGCGACTCTCCTGGCACCAGGGAAAATAGCCCACAAGCAACACCGTACAGATGCGACACTGCCTGCTCATCAACGAAATGATAGCTATGAACCTCAAGTTCTAGAAGAGCTATTGCACATACATCGCTCAGAATCCGTAAAAGATGAATATACCCTTCCTCAATCTCAGAAAAGACTGCATAAATCTCCATACGGTTACAAGTCGAGAGTAAAACACATTCCTGAGCGACATTTCGAATTGCTTGAAGAACCTGGGATTTCTGCCGCTGAGAACACAATAATCGTTCTCGCAATGCTATCGGCGCAGATAAGTGATCTACACCTACAAGGACTACTTGCACAAAAACCTCACATAACTCAATATTTTTTACAATCTATAGAGATTTTAGCGGATTTTTTCAAAGAGTCAAGAGCAAAAAGCAGGCATTTCATCAGAAAACACTGTATCTTTTATCAGGGTAATATATCTTCAGGTCTTCTCAATTTGTGTTGGTTGTGTTAGTATCCAAAAGAGGATACTAGAGGAGCAGATGTAAATTGATGAATAGGCCAGATAACCAAGAATCAACAACAGAGTCTTCCGAAGAGGTGAATGAAGCTCAATTTGCCAAACCACACATAGATTCCACAACAGCAGCACTATTATCCGAGTCGCAAATCCAGGAGAGCAGCTTCGATTGGACAGCGTTAGGAGTTGTTATACTCATCGCAGCTTTTTTTGCAATCACTGCTAGATATAATGTACAACCAGCCACTTCGTTCGTCCCAACAGCAGTGCTCAGCGCTACAGGTTGCGGTTTGCTTGTTACAGCTATCCGTAAATTACATACATCAAAGGGAATTGGTCTGCTAGAAGCTGCGTTGGGTGGCTTTTTTATGGCGATGTTTCAATTTACAGTAGCCATTACCTATCCAGGTGTATTCGATACTCTCACTCTTGGCCAAACGTTACGGGATGATTTTCTGATTACCTGGATATTGATTACAGGTTTCTCAATCATCTTCAGTGTAGTAGGCGCAACTCTAGGACACCTCTCATTCGCTCCTCCCCGTCCTTTGCCAGACAAGTCATCGTCAACAGAGAGTCTTGAAAAAAAGGCTTTTGATACAACACAAGATGAACAATCGGTACATTACGCTGAAATAGAGGTAGAGTCAGTAAACACTGTGACGAGAAACGAGGAGGAAGATTATACTATCGGAACAGGTGTTCAGGATATCCAGATTGAAGATGCATCTGAAACATCCTCTCCTCAACAAATACAGCGATCAATTATCAGTTATTTCTTTATCATTCTTCTGCTGGGCCTGGCTCCAACTGTAGTCGCTTATGTATTTTCAGCAGCCTATAATTTCACGCTCAGCTTCAACCAATTCGTCCCAGGCCCTTACCCAACGCTACGAATGCTTAGTGCATTTCTTCCCTGGCAGATACCACTACCTATCGATATGAGCGGTAACATCAGAAACATCATTATTTTCAGTCTGCTATGGCGCATTCCCCTTTTCTTGGGCAATCCATCCCTTTTCGACCTTCAGGCTCTCGAACCATACTTCTACAACGGAGCCGCATTTGGATTGCTACTTCTCACCTTATATCAGCACAATGCTAGCACAGGAAATCAATCTTCTCGTCCAGGATGGGTAGCTTATCTTTCCATGGAAGCAGCTTTAGGTCTGGTACTGGTTTTACCTGCGAATCTGTGGGTATTGAGAGGATTGGAAGGACTACTTCAATTTCATGATATCGTTATCCCAATTCGTACCATCTCCATCCTGAATCCGCTTACATTTTCTCTGAATCTCATTACCGGGCCACTGGTATGTGTAGGCTTAGGTATAGTGCTTAGAATATTTCTTAGCAAAAGAACAGTAACAATAATCAACTGTTGACACTTCCTGTACAATTGCAAATAATAGATGCTACGCCTGAAATGGTCTCTAGTCCTAACCCAATCATCGCTCAAACAGGAGGATTTCGTAACCCATGAATAATCCAACATTTCTCACACTCTTTAGTCTCGTATTTATCCTCCTTGGAAGTTACAACGTTTTCACAGGATCCAAACGCATTCGTGAAGCGCACGCACGCGGTGTCACTCTCATCTGGTATAAACAGATCAATATCCTGACAGGTGTCGAATACATTCTCCTGGCCCTGGTATTTATTGTCAGTTCCTCAGTCAGATATAATATGATACCCTCAGCTCTTAAAGTAATAGTCGTCCCGATTTACCTTGTTTTGTTGCTTGCAGCCGCCATTCTCGCTGGACTTGTTATTCGCCAGGGCATTATTAATGCTCGCACCATTCGTGCCCAGTCTCGTTCTTCCTCAACTATCAAAAGCAACGGCACAAGCACCATCAGCGAACGAGCAGATGATGATGAGGATATTGAGCAGAACGCTGCAAACCTGGAACGGCGCCGAGAACGACGCCGCAATGCTGCCGCTGCGCGGCGACGGCGAGCAGGAAAAGCCTAGAACCGGCTACTGAGGCAGTTGCTCTAATTCCCGTATCGAAATCGCTCCTCCCCACACGCTTGAGAGGAGCAAATGTGCACCATCAGAAGACCAGCGCAATATCAGGAAAGCGATACCTCCCCTACCATTCGCTCTTCATCTTGCATTTGTTGGGATGCTGCCCGTACACATTGTTTTAACAAGAGGATATTAGTCAGGGGACCAACACCACCGGGTGTCGGCGTAATAGCTCCAGCTACTTCGCTCACAGGCGTGAAATCAACATCTCCTACGATACCTCCTCCAGGTAATTCATTGATTCCAACGTCGATTACAATTGCGCCTGGACGTACCATATCAGCAGTTATCAAATTAGCATGTCCAACTGCTGTCACAAGGATATCAGCCTGGCGAGTAAAGCCAGCTAAATCGACAGTATGTGAATGACTTACCGTCACTGTAGCGTTTTTTTGCAGCAGCATCATAGCTAGCGGCTTACCCACAATATTACTGCGAGAGATAATGACAGCTCTTTTACCCTCAAGAGAGGCTTGAGTACGTTCAAGAATCTCTATCACAGAGGCTACGGTCGCAGGCAAGAAACCAGGTAAACCTAGAAAGAGATTTCCCGCGCTGCGTGGACTAATCCCGTCAATATCCTTACTCCAGCTGATTATATCCGCTATCATCTTTTGTGATATATGCCCAGGCAAAGGCATCTGCACAATGATACCCTGAACTGCTGCATCACAATTCAATTGCATTAAAATCGCGCGTAGCTCATCAGGCGAAATACGTGTCGGGAACTGATCCAGCCTTGCCTCGACACCGATATCTTCAGCTACCCTTAAAATTGCTTTACTGTATACACCCGATGCTGCATCACCACCTACACGCACAATGACAAGGCCGGGCGGTCTGCCCTGTTCATGTACATAATTTTCGATATCTGCTCGCAACTCGAATTTTATCTCCGCTCCAATTGCACGCCCATCCAGAATTGTTGCCGTCACGATCTACCCCCCACTCTATTTGTAACCTGCTGGACACCCTCCGTAATGATCGCTAACGCTGTGTTCAGACGATTACCTAATTCTGCTACCAACTTATCATCCTTCATTGATCGCAAATTGATACGTACCATGAAAGCCGCGCCCTCCCCAGCGCTTGAAGCCAGTATGGCCCCAGTTGCGACGTCACTTAGGACAGTAGTATTACCAATCTCAGCAATCCGTAGACAACACTGACTCAACTCAGCAGCGCACTCAGCCACCTCAAGTGGCACTAATGCAGCTTCGACAAGCTGCTTCTGGATCGCTTCTGTACGAGACTCGCGTTCATCAGTTGTCTCACGTGGCAACTTATAGCTTGCCGAAAGACGCCCATAAGCCTTGATATCTTCCTGCATTAGTTGCTGAAATCTATTGCGCAGATATTCGGTCTTTCTGAGTAGTTCTTCTATTTCCTGTTGCACACTTGCATATGCCTGCTTACCCATCGTAAGCCGGCAAACCATGCTGGCGAGCGCTGCCCCCATAGCACCATTTAAAGCAGCAGTGGAACCTCCTCCAGGAGTCGGCTTCGCAGATGCCAGGTCATCCAGGTAACGTTGTAGTGTCTCTTCCATATACATATTCGTGCATTCATCTTCCATCATAGGGTCAGTTTTGACCCTATCCTTCTTTTTTTCCATTCCATCGCCATTCTAGCACTTGAGCAAACAACTCGTCGAGTTTCTAAGATTCTCCAATATTAGATTAGCCTAAAATTGCTGTTTCTTGTGGATTAACACTACCAACATAAGCACATTCACTATAAAGCGTACACTTCCCACACTCAGGACGTTGCGCATGACAAACCTGCCGCCCATGTCGAATGAGATTCATGTGTAGTGGGTAGACCCATTCCGGCGGCGTGATCTTGGCGAAGATTTCGTGGGCCTGGTCGGCACTCACTTTTAGCCCGATGAGCCCCAGGCGCTTTGATACCCGGTGGACGTGAGTATCAATTGGCATTACTGGGCGATTAAGGTTAAACATGAGTACACATGCTGCCGTTTTAGGACCCACTCCAGGCATACTCCGCAGATAGAACCAGGCATCTTCTGACGTACGTCTTGTCAGTTCATCGTAGAAATACTCCGCGAGTGTTTTTGTTACTCCCTGTTCCTGCTTCAGTTCGGTCAACATAAGCAAAACATCCTGAATGCGACGAGCCTTGACATTGGCGAGCCCACCGGAGCGTATAGCCTCTGCTACCAGATATGAAGGCGCATCACGTACATCTTCCCATGTCCGAAATGTTACAATCAGGTTATTGTATGCACAATCGGAGTTGATATCAGATGTATGTTGTGAAAGAATGGTGCCTACTAAACCTCCCAGAGGATTAAAATCGGGTTCGTTCTTTGGCTCTCCATAAGTTCGTAAAAGTAATTCGTAGACTCTTACCAGGTGTTTCGTTGGTGTAATCGATTTAGACATTCTTGACTCCCATCGGGTGATAGTATTTTGCACCGCTATTTTACCTGTGATATCGAGTTGGAGCAATGTCTAAATTTGAAAGGAAGCATAACAATCTCACGATAAATACAAACTCTGATGTATAATTGACGTAAGCTATACCTTTTACGGAGCTTTGTGAACAGGCAAGTCCGTATTTTCACGCAAGATAATTATACATCCCATATATTTCCACCGACATTCTCAGGAGGCTCAACCATGATCGACCTGCGCAGTGACACAGTTACATTACCAACACCTGCTATGCGTGAAGCGATGTATCGTGCCGAAGTTGGAGACGATGTCTACCATGAAGATCCCACGATTAATCGTCTGCAAGAAATGGCAGCGGAATGCTTAGGAAAAGAAGCTTCGCTCTTTGTTCCGAGCGGAACCATGGGCAATGCTGCTGCTATCCTGGCTCATGCAGGACGCGGAGAAGCAGTCATTGTCGGGAACCAGTCTCACATCTATCATTACGAGGTAGGCGGCGCATCAACATTAGGAGGCTCGCCAATGGTCGTTGTACAAACTAAACCAGACGGAATGCTTGATCCATACGAAGTAGAGATTAACGTCTCTGACGGTAGCGACGAACATTCAGCACCATCCGCGCTACTTTGTATAGAAAATACCCATAATCGCTGCGGTGGCAGCGTTTTAAGTGTTGAGCAGGTCGAACTACTTACCAGCCTTGCTCATAGTCATGGCTTGAAGGTTCATATGGATGGCGCTCGTGTCTTCAATGCAGCCATTGCGCTTGGCGTGCCAGCAAGTACCCTTGTCCGCACAATCGATTCGATTATGTTCTGCCTTTCCAAAGGACTCAGCTCACCTGTTGGCTCTATGCTGGTAGGAAGTCGTGATTTTATACACAGAGCACATCGCATGCGTAAATTGTTGGGAGGCGGAATGCGCCAGGCTGGTGTACTCGCAGCCGCTGGCATTATCTCCTTAGAACAGATGGTGGATCGTCTTGCAGAAGATCACGTGACTAGCAAACAACTAGCCCACGGCCTCGCAGACTACCCACAAATAGACATCAATGTCGATCGTGTAGTAACGAATATGGTGATGTTTTCCCTACGCAATTCCCAACAGGAGCCGTTAAGTGAAACGGAAACCGAACAGTTCTTGACAAAAGCAAGCGCACATGGCATCTTGATGGGCCATATCGGACAGGGGAAGATTCGTGCTGTCACACACTATGGTATCAATACCAGCGATATCAATTCGGCGCTTACAGCTATCCGCCGAGCGTTGATCGACCTACAGTTATAACAACATCCATTGTTAATCATGACTTTGATCACGCTTCCTTCATCAGGCGAAAAATATGTCAATTGTAAAGACTAAGTGTGATTGTCATAGCATATAATATAGGCATGAATGGTCTTTTTACGATGCAGTTCGAGTATTAGGAGGGACACATCATGTACGATGACCGGTACACCAGAAGATACAACCGACGAATGAACCGTTACCGCAACCCGATGCGAGGACTCGCTACTGGCATTTTCTTCATTTTTCTGGCATTTGCTTTTTACTTCTCAAAGAGTTTTGATGGGAACTTGTTCCTACCCATCCTATTTGTAGGGTTGGCATTTGTCTCTTTATTTGGCGCTGCGAGTTCAGGCAATCCAAGAGGCATTTATGGTGGTTTATACCCCTTTGTTTGGTTATTGGGTCTGGCCCTCTGTTTCCTCATCGGCTTCTGGCCCTGGATACTCCTGCCGATTGGCGCTTGTCTGATTCTTGGAGCACTGTACAATCCAATTACTACTGGAATTGCCAGTTCAGGCTTTATGGCAAATCAGCCTCCACCTCAGCAGCACGAGCAAACAAATCAACCTTATCAACCCTACGAGCAGGGATATCAAACACCTCCACCGGCTCCCGGCACTTACCAGGAAGGGGGGCAACAGTATCAATATCCGCCTCAGCCCAAACAACAGTATGACCAGCCGGAAGCAGAATCCGCTCAACAGCAGGAGTTACCACCCCAGCAGCAATAATCGGTTACGTATTCTCCAAACTCGGTAAGATCATACAGTAGTATTGTATTTCACCAGGTTGCAAAACACGAAGAGGAGTAACACCACATGGCATTGACGAACTTTGACAGAGCGGTTGCGGTTATTACTGGCGGAGCAAGCGGCATCGGGCTTGCTACAGCTCATGCCCTCCACTCCAGAGGTGCACAAATCGTTCTCGCAGATATCAATACACATGGATTATTACAAGCCAAAGAGCAAATACGCCAGGACAATTCCGAAGCCAAGGTTCAAATACTTTCTTTTACTACAGATGTTACGAACGAGTCACACATTGAGGAACTTATGCAGCAAACTATAGCTGCATTTGGACGCATCGACCTTGTTGTAACAAGCGCCGGTATAGGACGTGGAGGGGCTATTGACACATTCTCAGCCAGTGATATGCAAACCATGTTGAATATCAATTTTATGGGTACATATCACTGTGTTCAGGCAGCGTTGCCAACTATGCGCAAGCAACAAACTGGTCACTTCGTCTTTCTCAGTTCGGTAGCTGGTAAATTTGGTGTTCCTTTGCTCTCTGCTTACTGCGCGAGCAAATGGGCGGTGCGAGGCTTCTCTTCAGCATTGCGATCAGAATTGCATGGCACGGGAATTGGAGTCACTACGGTCTATCCTGCCTGGGTCGATACCCCTATGGTTAAACAGGAAGAAAACTCCTTAAATATGCTGGATATACAGGTGATGCTCACTCCGGATCAGGTCGCCTCTGCAATTCTACAAGCTGTGATAGAGGATCGACGTGATCTTACCCTGGCTCCCAATCCTGATATAGCATTCATACTACAAATATATAAAGATGACCCTGACAAAGCAGAAATGCTGCTTGGCGAGTCATACTTCCGGCGAGTAAACCGTTCTGGCGAACAACAGGCAGTGCAGGGTTCACAATAAGGAGCGATGTAAGATAGTACTAATGTGAAATTACACTGGAGACAAAAAACGCCAGGACAATTAACGAGCTAATAATAAAAGCAAATACCACACGGAGCGCCACGCTCGAAAGAATTAGGCTACGGCGCTGATTTTGAACTGGAGTAGAGATTCCATTTGTTGACATACATTTTCTCCGTTAAAAACATGATTTTTAACCTTTTTTAGGAAAATCCAGGTAACGTAGGAAAGAGTACCTTTCATCACATATAACGGTTCATGTAACTGTAGTTAACACATCGAATAAAAATGAGAAGGATATATTGTTGGCGAAACTTTAACCTATAGCCCTTTTCTGCTTTTCTTTAGACATTCGTCACATTCACAACTGGCACGCAGTTTTTCATAGGTATAAATTCCTGTTTTATGCCCATCTTCCCAAATGGGTGTCAAACCGTAGCGACCCACAGGTTGTACGTCAACCAGTGTTGTCTCTTCAACGCTTAAACTTTGTTTATTCTGCAACATGCCTGGCTGATTTCCTTCACCAGCACACCAGGCACAGGGACAGGCCCAACGAAGTGCTTCCCAGCTATGAACGCTTTCATGTTCATCAGTCCAGCTCAAGGTAAGTTGCCTTTTCTCTTCATCAAGCAAAAACGATGTTGGGGATGGATGTTTATATTGGGACATTTATTTCATTACCTTTAGACGAATAAATGACAGAGACCATTCAGTTCAAAGCAAAGTACAGGTCAATGCCGTAAACTTCAATTGGAACAACGATATCTCTATTATATGCTCTCTCAGTTTCAACGTCTATATTTTTGTCACATGGCTTCAGTAGTGATACTTCGACTGTTACTTTCACAAGCGCTTCCCGTCATACGAATTAGATCGATGTAAACTTGCCTTGAGTTACTATTACTTCTTTGCTTTCAAATGAATATAATATTAAGTGTATTATCCAGATACATATTTTGAGTTTTCAAAAAAATATCTACCAGTCCTAACGTATTCTTAACAAAGAGACGTAATTGAAAGGCTGCTGACAAGGGGAAACGCACTATGGCGATAGAATTTATAATTGCAGGGATAATTAGCTTGTTAGCTGCCACGATAGGCGTCCTGATAGCTTTTAAGATACAATCTCGTATATTACGCAATACTGGATTAGAGCATGAAGCATGGCAGCTCGCCCAGGAAGCTCACCAAAATGTCTGGGAAGTAAAACAAAGGAAACAGGCGCTTGAACTGGAACAGGAGCTTACCAGACAAGTACAACAGATTCAAGATGAATGGCAAAGGTGGGAAGCCCATGATGCACAACGATTAGCAAAGTTGACATTGGAACAGAAACTTGATGCTCTTCTACGCGTAGAGGATGTACCAATTCCATCGATTGAGTATAATCTACTGGGACAAACCAGTCCATATAGTCAACAGTCACAACCCCCTTCATTTTTTAAAGCCAATCTGTGCGGACGAGACCTATCCTATCGCTACCTTGAACAGGTGGATTTTCGCGGAGCACAACTTGAAAATGCTAATTTCTATATGGCTGAACTTGCTGGAGCCAGTCTAACCGGCGCTAACCTTGCTGGTGCTAACCTTGCTGGCGCTAACCTTACCGGAGCAGATTTGCGTGATGCGATATTGGTTGGCGCTAATTTGCTTGTTGCTGATTTGAAAGGCGCCATCCTTAACGGAGCTAATTTGCTTGGAACCCATAATCTGACTTCTGAGCAAATCAATTCAGCCATCTATAACTGTGATACCCGCATCGACTTTGAATTTGATACAACTCTTCTACACATTACAAATGTTCACTTTACAAACCTGAAACCATCCTCCGAACCCTCACCAATAGAATCTGATACCAGCATTCCTATTTCTAGAAACAATGGTATAGCACGAGCAAAGGCAAATTAAACAGTTTCGAAAAATTTACCTGGATTAATAAGAATGCGAATATCTCTGTCCAACCTCTTGTGTGCTATACTACCACCATTATGAAAGGTGGTTGGGCAGAAAGTATTTGCAAAAAGGAAAAGTATGACAGAACAATATTTGCCACTCATAGGTAGAATTGCATTAGTAACGGGGAGCAGTCAGGGTATTGGTAAAGCAACAGCCTTACGTCTTGCACAATCTGGATCGGACATAGTCATTAACTACCGCAACAAAGCCAGTGCTGCCGAAGAGGTAAAAGCCAGTATTGAAGAAATGGGAAGGCGTTGCATAACAATTCAGGCTGATGTCAGCCAGGAAGAAGATGTCACACGTCTCTTCACAGTGGCTAACGAGTCCCTTGGCCCTATCACAATTCTGGTAAACAATGCGGGCACAACACGCGATAAGCTCATCCTGCAAATGTCTCTCGCAGACTTTGAGTATGTTGTTGATACCAATTTGCGCTCAACGTTCCTTTGCACGAAGGCTGCGTTGCGTGGCATGATGAGAGCTCGCTGGGGCCGCATAGTTAATGTCTCTTCACCAGCAGCATTACTAGGCAGCGCTGGACAGGCTAATTACGCAGCTTCGAAAGCTGCCATTCTCGCTTTAACTCTTAGTACCGCCCGGGAAATGGCTAGCCGCAACATCACAGCCAACGCAATTGCCCCTGGTTTTATCCCCACAGAACTTACTTCTACACTTACTGAGCAACGACGCCAATATTTTCTTAATAACACCCCAATTGGTCGTTTTGGAGAACCTGAAGAGATCGCAGCAACCATTAATTTCTTCTGTTCACCCGAGGCATCCTATATCACAGGTCAAATTCTTTGTGTTGATGGTGGCATGGCAATGTGCATCTAATGCAGAAGAAAATGAAACAAATGGGTGAGAGTTCTTCTCTAATCTAATAGCCGTGCGATTTTATAAGGAGGCTACACCAATGGACTTAGTCTATTCAGAAGAAATCGAGCAATTTTCTTTTGAGGCATTTGCCTCACATAAGTTTTATACTGAAGTCAATCGCTCACTTGTTCGACATGCGCTCGCATCCATTACATCAAGTCCACCGAGCGCCACTTTGACAATCGTCGACATGGCCTGCGGAACTGGAGCTGTCACACGACTCATCATCGAAGAATTGGCAAAACAGGGACGCCATGCACATATTATTGGTGTCGATCCTTCGACAGAAGCCCTACGACTGGCGCAAAGGGGTATGGAAGAGTTACAGGCCAGGGGGATAGAGATAAAGGTCAATTTTATCCAGGGAGAGACTTCCGATCTTCCGCAAATCGTCCAGAATGTAGACGCAGTATTTTTCTGTAACGCAATTCACCTCATTTCTAATAAGCTTTCTGCATTCAAACTTATCACCAGTATTCTTACTCCTCATGGCATATTTGCGTGTAATAGCGCCTTTTACAAAGGAACCTACGTTGAGGGAACCGAACGTTTCTATCGTCAATGGACACGGCGCGCGGTTGGCTGGCTGCGTAGAGAGCACCCGGAAGTGCATTTATCACGCGAGGAGAAAGCAATGGCCATGCAGCAGCTTGATCGGGAGGGATATATTTGCCTCCTCAGAGCGGGGGGGTTCCCTTGTATAGATGCTATCGAGGAACAGGTGATGGTGACTATAGATTCTTTTAGCGATTTAGGACAATACTGGCTCTTCATTGAGGGTGCGCTGCCAGGAATCCCATTAAATCTTGGAGCAGAGGCGCTTGGAATCGCGGCTTACCAGGCTGGCGAAGAACTCGGTTTGAAAGAGGTTCCACGTAACTGGCTTCAGATTATTGCGCACAAAATGTAATCAAGTCACTTTCAAATGTTCAAACGCATGAAACCGAAAGTGTGACTCTATGCTACAATAAGAAAAGAGTCGCACTTTCGGTTTCGTTCACTATTAGCTAGTCCACCTAGAAACCTGGTTAGGAGAACATTTGCATGCAATGGGCTATCGCTACCGCTGCATTCCTCGCTTCCGCAGTTGAATTTGTCGAGGCGTTTACAATTGTACTGGTTGTTGGCATAACTATCAATTGGCGCAGTTCACTTCTTGGCGCTTTTGCTGCCGCCGTCACTCTCGCCATTATTATTGCTACTCTCGGCGTCGCACTCGTCAAATGGGTTCCCATCAATGATTTTCGCCTTGTGGTTGGCATCATCCTGATATTATTCGGCTTGAAATGGCTCAAAAAGGCCATACTTCGCTATAGTGGGCTAAAAGCTCTCCATGATGAAGAAGCCATCTTTGAAGAAACAATGGCAGAAATTCGCGCCCGTGGAGAAACGATAGTACCCCGTTTCCAGCCCTTTGGAGTCGCCTTGTCCTACAAATCCGTGCTACTTGAAGGGCTTGAGGTCGCTTTTATCGTAATTACCTTTGGCAGCAGCGTAACGAGCGCTTCAGGCAATGGTATTGCCTCAGCTGCCATAGGCGCAACGATTGCTGGTATACTCGTAATTGCTGCTGGCGTAATCATCAAGGCACCGCTCACCAAGGTTCCAGAAAATACTCTCAAATTTATCGTTGGAATCATGCTCACCTCTTTCGGCACATTCTGGGCTGCTGAAGGATTCGGATTTGAATGGCCGCTCTCTGATGCCTTTATCCCCATTCTAGTTGTCCTCTACCTACTTGTATCATATGGCCTTGTAACCTGGCTCAAATGGAATAAGCAACATCAATTAGCGATGTCTAATCTAAGCAGCCCTTACATTACGACTACAGAGCAAGAGGAGGTGCGTCCATGAAAGTCATCAAAGCCATCTACGATTTTCTCGTGGGCGACATGATTATCCTGGTCGGAGTTATCATTGCTTTACTTGTACTTGCCCTTATAAATACTGTCAGTGCATTGGCACCGTTACGTGCTGCAACAGGGTTTATATTAGTTGTAGTTGTGATTGCAGTTCTTACTGCAACACTCTATCGCGAGGCCAAAGGGAAAAGATAAGAGACAACCCTTATGCATCACGTTTCCCCAACGAATAGCCTTCGAAGAGCCTTCCACCTACAAGGTCGAGGGCTTTTTCAGTGAATCTGACCAAATTTTCTTTTACACCATTCCGGCAGAAGCTTTCCAAAGCAATTTGCAACTGCTGTGCTATGTCGGGATCGAACCTTTGAAGCGTTCGAGGTATCCACTTTCCACTACCGATCCATTTTCGATAATACATGAGCATGAGATTTGAAGCCATCATCGCCAAATTACTGGCAATGAAAAAACTCTCAGCAAATTTTTCAGAACCCAGGAAGTCATCAAGACAATCCGTAATCCTGTAACGAAGATCAATTATCTCTTCAGAGCTTAAAGGCTCTGGCCCCTGTTCTAGAAGCATTCGAGCTTCTTCTTTGATAAATTGGGCAGTACCATCACTATCTTTCAAGATAATACCCTCGGCAAACATGGTAGGTAATCTGGGACGACGCTCTTCCAACTCAACACTAAAAAATTC
>WNGJ01005289.1_pt1 | contig 14795 bp, 12 predicted proteins | sample 5400611 | NCBI WGS metagenome assembly WNGJ01 (sample SAMN13153375, study PRJNA577476) | soil metagenome | isolation source: 40 cm soil or saprolite under Garry oak tree replicate 1 | place: USA:California | collected 2016-06-15
TGGATCGAAAAGAGTGGCGCGTAGGTCGCCGGCAGCGCTTGGACCGCATCGGCGGTCGCCTGATTCGAGCCGTAGGTTCCGATGTACGTTGAGACGCCGGCCGGAAGGCCTGCGGCTTTCACTGCATCGATGAAGACGTGTAGCTGCGCGTGGTCCGGAGGGGGCCCGATCACGAAGAAGGCCAGAATCAGCACGGGCCCATGTGCCTGCTGCGATTCAGTTGGTCTACTCGTTGCTGCGATCGCGACAGGGTAGATCGCATCCGCCTGTCGCTCGAGTAAGAACCGCGCTGGCAAAAGGTGCGGCAAAAGTCTTAGTAGCGGTTCGGTGCGCGAGAAACGAAAGGCCCCGTTTCCAGGGCCTTCCGCAGTAGCGGGGGCAGGATTTGAACCTGCGACCTCCGGGTTATGAGCCGCCCCGATCGTGTGCACGCGTTCCGCCGCATTCCACCTAAACGCATGCTCCTAGCCAGATTGGCTCTCAGCGTTGCATTTAGGCGGAACAGAGTGGCATCGCCGCGGAAGCCCGATGCTTGCAGAACGCTTGCAGCTGGAGACGGCGGCGAAGAGCGCGGCCTCCTCGCCTTGGGCTAGGCGAGCGCGTGGCAGGATCTGCGTCCAATGGCCCAGAACCCAACGCATTACGACGCCATCTTGGTCGGTGCCGGGCACAACGGGCTCGTGACTGCCTGCTACCTCGCCCGCGCCGGTTTGCGCGTGCTGGTGCTCGAGCGGCGCCACATCGTCGGCGGCGCCTGCGTCACCGAGGAGACCTTCCCCGGCTTCAAGGTCTCGACCGCGTCGTACGTCAACAGCCTCTTCCACACGGCGATCGTCCGCGACCTGAACCTCACGTCATACGGCTACGAGGTGCTCCCGCGCAACCCGTCGTCGTTCACGCCGTTCCCGAACAGGCGCTCGCTGATGATGGGCCCGGACGCGGAGATGACCCGCAACGAGATCGCGAAGTTCAGCAAGCGCGACGCCGAGCGGTACGCGCAATACGAGGCGATGCTCGAGCGGGTGGCGGCCGTGGTCGAGCCCGCGCTCACTATGGCGCCGCCCGATTTGCGGAAGCCCCGGCTCGGCGATCTGCGGACGCTGCTCACGCTGGGGCGATCCTTCCGGCAGCTCGGTGACGCCACCGGGGAGGCGGTGGAGATCCTCACCGGAGCGGCGCGCCCGATCCTTGACCGCTGGTTCGAGTCCGAGGAACTGAAGGGAACGCTGGCGACCGACGCGATCATCGGGGCGATGGCGAGCCCGTCGATGCCTGGGACCGCCTACGTGCTCTTCCACCACGTCATGGGCGAAGCCGGGGGGACCCGGGGCGTATGGGCGTATATGCGCGGAGGGATGGGCGGGATCACGCAGGCACTCGCCGGTGCCGCGCGCGACCTCGGCGCCGACATCCGCTGCGAGGCCGAGGTGGCCCGCATTCTCGTGCGCGACGGGCGGGTCGCCGGCGTCGCTCTCGTCTCAGGCGACGAGTTCCACTCCCCGATCGTGGCCAGCACGTGGCCCTGGGGGAGCTGCCGAACTTCAGCGCGGTGCCCGGGACGGAGCCCGGGCCTCAGCATCGGGGCACCATCCACATCTGTCCCGACCAGGACTACATCGAGCGCGCGTTCGACGATGCCAAGTACGGGCGGCCTTCCGCGGACCCGGTGATCGAGTGCCAGCTTCCCTCGGTGGTGGATCCGACGGTGGCGCCAGCCGGGAAGCACCTGATGTCGATGTTCATCCAGTACGCACCGTACGAGCTTCGCGACAGCTCCTGGGATGACCAGCGCGACGCGTTCGCCGATCGCTGCTTCGACGTGCTGAACGAGTACGCGCCGAATTTCAAGAGCGCAGTCATCGACCGCCAGGTGCTGGCGCCGCCCGACCTCGAGCGCGTCTTCAACCTCACCGGCGGAAACATCTTCCAGGGCGCGATGACCCCCGGCCAGCTCTTCGCGTTCCGTCCGGTGCCCGGCTACGCGCGCTACCGGACGCCGATCCGCGGCCTCTACCTCTGCGGCTCGGCCGCCCACCCCGGCGGAGGCGTGATGGGCACCCCCGGCCTCAACGCCGCACGCGAGATCCTGGGCCGGCGAAAGCTACGCCGAGCCGTCTGGCACGAGCACAGTTGAACGCCCGGCGAGATCGGGCTAGGGGTGCACCGGCGTCCCTAGAGGGCCGATAAGACCTAGTCGGGCTCACGGGTCGATAACTCGAGGCTATCGCTGGTGCAGCAGGTCCGTATGCTGCTGTGGGCGGCAGGAGCACGAGTCGAGGAGACACGGACATGCGAGTGGCGCTGGTGCGAGAGCTGGGCGGGATCGGCAGCGTGGAGCTGCGTGAACGGCCAGACCCGACCCCCGCAGCGGGACAGGTAGTGGTCAGGGTGCGGAGCGCGGGCGTCGGCCCGTGGGACGTCGCGATGATTAGCGGCGCCTTCGGACAGCCTGCCCTGCCCTACATCCCGGGGTTTGAAGTCGCCGGCGTAGCGGAGGCGGTCGGCGATGGGGTCGAGGTCCGGCCGGGCGAGCGGGTGTGGGCGAATCTGGGGACTGCCGGCGGCGGGTTTGCCGAGTACGCGCTGGCAGACGCGGACCGCCTGGCGCGCATGCCCGAGCGGCTCAGCTTCGAGGAGGCGGCCGGGCTGGTGGTTGGCGGGGGGACCGCCTGGGACGGACTGGTCGACCGGGGGCGACTGCAAGCCGGCGAAACCGTGCTCATCACCGCCGCCGCGGGGGGTGTGGGCAGCGCCGCCGTGCAGCTCACCGCGGCCGTGGGCGCCCGCCCGCTAGGCGTGGCCAGCCCGCGCAACCGCGACTACCTGCGGGGCCTGGGCGCCAGCGAGGTGTTCGACTACCACGCCGGCGACTGGGTCCAGCAGGTGCTTGCCGTGGTTCCCGGCGGCGTCGACGTCCTCTTCGACGCTGCTGGCGGCCAGACCCGCGACCAAGCCGTCGGCGCTATCCGTGAGGGCGGCCGGGCGATCTTCCTCGTCGGTCCTCCCGCCCAGCTGCGGCGGGGCGTCGTGGCCGAGTCGCTCGACGCCGACGTCACCCGGCAGGTGCTGGAGGCGATCGGCCGGTTGGTCGAGGCGGACATGCTGCGCCCACAGGTCGAGGCGGTACTGCCGTTCGAGCAGGTGCGCGAGGCGCTGGAGCGGGTCGCGGGTCGACACACGCGCGGCAAGATCGTTCTCCAGATTGGGTAGCTGTCGGCGTGCCAGTCGTCCGATTGCAGTTAATCGGCCGGGGTGCCTCCGGGCTCGTGAATGAGGACACGCACAGCCCAGCTGGTCCGGGGACGTGACCGCGGCTCGATGCGCAAAGCTAAAGGCGCCGTCTCCGGCGCCTTTAGAAGTAGCGGGGGCAGGATTTGAACCTGCGACCTCCGGGTTATGAGACGTGCGTTGCTAGGTCAGGCAACGTTGGATTCGGCATCGTTCCGTCAGCTCAGGTGACCTAAAGATCGGCTCCGATCAGATGAGACGGGCAAAAGTTCTGGCAAAAGTTTTCGCCTGAGCAGAGAACGCAAACCAGCTCGCCGGGATAAGCGTCGACCTCCGGATTAGACACCTGGGGTGTTCTCACGTCAGCTGACGTGAGCAAGTTTAAGAGAGATGCGTTGCTAGATTAGGCAACGCGGTTCGTGAGAACTTGATCTCGTGGATCAGTGAGCCGTCGGCCCGAATGATTCGCCCCCGAACCCGGCGCCGACTAGCTCGGACAGAGCATCGCGGGGCCGCGCGCCGTGTCGCTAGGGCCGCTTTGCCTGGCCGCAGCCGGTGATCTTCTGGCCGGCGAGGCCGAGGCCGCTCTTCTGGCAGGCGAACCGGACGTGGGTCGTCTGGCAGGTGACATCGCCCCCCGGATTGCAGCTGCCCGCCCACGAGTCGTGAGCATCCGTCCAGGCGATGCGCGCCCCGCCGTCGGGGCCGGCGGCGACGCCGAAGTCGTCGAACAGGGTCCGGTCGTTGCCCCAGTCGAACGAGTCGGGCGCCAGGCCGCAGAAGATGCCGGTCGTGCAGATGTCGCCGAAGTAGATCGGACGGCCCGAGACGTTGCTCTGCGTCCACGTCTTGCCGCCGTCGAGCGACTGCGACAGCTGCACGGTCCACTGGGCGCTGCTCGGCGCCGCGGCAGGTTTGTTCAGCAGGCCGACGCCCTCGACGTAGGGCGTGTCGTAGTAGACGACGTCGATTCCGCCGTTGCCGCCCGCCGTGACCCACGGGAAGTAGTGCGTGCCGGTGTCGGTGTTCGCCTTGTGGCTGGTAAAGGTGTTGCCGCCGTCCGTGCTCGTCGCGACATAGACGTCGTACTCGGGGCTCGGCCGGCTGACGTCTCGGCGAACGTAGGCGACGTCGACGTTGCCGGCCTGGTCGACCGCGACCGAGCTGAAGATCTCGGAGACGTCCTGGCAGGCGGTCGGATCCGCCGGCGGTACCGGCGGGTTCGGGGCGCAGGGGTCGTTGAAGACCGACCGCGAGGTCCAGGTCGCTCCGCCGTCGTCGGAGTAGGAGAGGAAGACGTGGTCGAAAGCTTCCGCCTGCGTGTAGTCGCAACCCTGGACGGCGTTCTGATGGAGATCGCTCGTCTCCCAGACCGCGTAGATGCGGCCCTGGCGGGCGCCGTGCTCGTCGACCGCGATTCCGCCCGGGATCGTGTTGCAGGTGCTCGTCAGCTCCTCGGCCGAGCCGGGCTCGATCGCCGAGACCGCGGTCGGCGCCCAAGTCTGGCCGCCGTCGGTCGAGATCTCGACCCAGATGTTCGAGAGGCCGAAGTCGTGGTACTCGTAGTAAAGGTCGGTGTGCGACGCGGCCTGGTCGGTGCCACGGAAGGCGGGTGGCGTGTAGGCGGCGAGCCAGGGCCGGTCGATCTGCAGCGGCTGGCAGCCTGCGGTCGCCTGTCGCGTCCACGTACTGCCGTCGACCGTTGCGGCGTTGCGGATCTCGATCGGACTCTCGGCACACGTCGGGCCGCCCTGGCCGAGGTTGCCCCAGAAGACCGCGTTGTTTCCGCGTGTGTCGGCGTTTGTCTGCTGAACGGAGTTCGGGAACGACGTTCGCGACACGGTCACGTCGCCGATGTCGCCGGTTCCGATGCCGCTGTTGGGCGTCGCCGGATCGGGATAGCCGAGATAGGTGAAGTGCGTTCCGTCCCTCGTCTTCGCGACGTCGGAGCCGTTCTGGCCGCTCTGCCACGTGACGTATGCAGTGCCGGACTGGTCGACGGCGACCTGCGGCTCGTTCTGGCCGCTCGACGTCTCAGCGCCGTCGGCGCGCACGCTTGCGGTGAAGGCGGGGCGGGGTGGAGGCCCGCTCGCCGATGCGCCGAGCGGCGTCCCGACGGCGAGCGCACCCAGCAGCGCTCCGATCGACGCGACCGGAACGACGCGCCGGGCCTTCGGCCGGCTCACGGCACCGGGGTCGCGCACGCTGCCGGAGGGGCGAGCGCGGTGCCGCCGGTTTGGTTCGCGACGTGCACGAACGTCTCGCCGGCCGCTTCCTCCTGCTTCGTGTTGCCGCCGTAGGCGATATGCGCGAAGCCGTTGCAGTCGACAGCCACGCTGATGAAGTCGAGCAGCGAGCGGTCGGAGGAGCCGCAGACGAGCCCGTTCGTGCAGATCCTGCCGTAGTGCGTCGCCTTCGAGTTGGCAATGGCCTGCGTGAAGGTCGGGCTCGACGAGAGCGCGTTCGTCGACTGGGCCAGGTAGACGTTCCAGGGCGGGGCCTTCGGGTCGGTGTAGTCCGGGAAGCCGTCGGGCTTGCCACTCGAGTCGGTGCACGGCGACTGGATGGCGACGTTGCCGCAGACGCCGTTCGGCTCGCCGGTCGCGTTCGTCCCGTACCAGACGACGTCCACGTTCCCCGGCGCGGTCACGGCGAGATGCGGCAGCACATGGGTGCCGGCCCCGTTGGCGTCGTGGTCGATCTGGATCGGCTTGCTCCACGTGTGCCCGTGGTCCTTCGAGACTGCGAGGTAGATGTGGTATGGGTTCGCGACCGGATTGCCGTCGTCAGCCGTCCCGGCAAAGAGCGCGTAGTAGTTGCCCGCCGAGTCGACGGCGAGCGTTCCGAAGATGTTCGCGTAGTTGGGCGCCTTGCCGTTCGAGGTGTCCGCCTGGAAGACCGGATACGTCGACCAGGTCAGCCCACCGTCGAGCGATTGGGCCAGGTAGTAATCGTGTAGCGGTCCGTAAGGCGGATGCTGCAGGTTCTCCGCGGCGGTCGAGCACGAGTAGAGGAAGCTCAGGGCGAAGTTGGTCGGGTCGACCGTCAGAGCACGCGCCGGGATCGTGTTCTCCGCGCAGTTCGTCACCGACGGGTCGGCAGCGAAGGCCTGGTTGCATGCCGGGAAGGTGTGACCGCCGTCGAACGAGGTGCAGACCACCGGCGCTTCGGCCGTGAAGTCGTGGTAGGCGACGTAGACGTTCTGGCCGGCGGCGGTCAGCCACGGCCGGTCGTCCTCGAACGCGGTCTGTGTGCCGGCGTCGAAGCTCTGGCCGTGATCCGTCGAGATCTGAACCGAGGCCCAACTGACGTCGAGATCGGCCGCGAGCAGATCGCCGTTCGTGTTGACGGCGACATCCTCGTCCCCGCCGCGCAGCGGGCCGTTCAGATCGAACGGGACCGGCTGCGCCCACGTCTTGCCGCCGTTGTAGGAATGCCACTCGAGCGGCCCGTTCGAGTCCCCGATCGCGCCGACGTAGATGTTCCCGCGGCCGGTCGTCGGAGAGGAGTCGATCGCGATCGAGGGCTCCCCGCCCTGGCCGCCGGGTAGGACGACGTCAGAACCGAAAGAGGGTGCTTTGCCGCCGCCCGGCTTCGGTCCCGCGGCCGCGCCTCCGACGACGAGCGCCGCGGCGAGTAGCGCTGCCAAGTACGCCAGGGGCCGCATCCGCACGGCGGGCTCGTACCCCAGATATTCAATTCGCAAACCTTAGGAAGGTTCGGCGAAATACAGTCTGTGCCGCCGGGCACGCTGCTCGCCCCCAGACGTTGTTCTTAGGCTCGGACGCTACTGCTTGCCCTCGAGCTCTCCTTCAAGCACCTCGCGAAGCTCGGCAGGACCGTTTCCGATCCCCGCGGCCCCGAGCTGCTCGAGCCACGTGGCAAGCACCTCTACTACCGCCGCCTTTTCCGTCGGCGTGAAGGTGACGCTTGAGCTTGCATTGACAGAGACAGCGATCGTCTCCTCCGCCGACTGCGCAGCCGGAACGCCTCGCAGCCGCTCACGAAGCTCCGCGGCCTCGTGGTCGTTCAGGGAGACCATTCCACGCCGAGTTCGGATCTTCAGCACGTCTACGCAACCCCCGCGGTCTACCAAGGCAAAAGTTTGGGCAAAAGTCTCGAGTGCCTTCAAGTCTCTATCGAAGCGAAAGGCCCCGTTTCCAGGGCCTTCGGCAGTAGCGGGGGCAGGATTTGAACCTGCGACCTCCGGGTTATGAGCCCGGCGAGCTACCTGACTGCTCCACCCCGCGTCGCAGGGCGCAGTATAGCTCGGCTGGCCCGCGGTCACGAGTCTGCAAATGTCACCCGTGAGCAGGCGTTTTTGGGGGTGACCATTCAGCCATCGAGCCGCCGGCGAGCGAATCGCCTACCGCGAGGCGAAAGAACGCGAGCACGATGAGCGGGAACGCAAGGCTTCTGGCAGCCCGTAGCCTTCGAGTGTGCGCGTCGCCGCTGTCGATCTCGGCACCAACTCGACCCGTCTGCTCGTCGCTGACGTCGGGGACGGCTCCGTTGAAGAGGTCGTCCGCGTAACGAAGATCACCCGGCTCGGCGAGGGTGTCGACGAGCGCAGGCGCCTCCTCCCCGTGCCGATCGCGCGGGTTCGCAACGTTCTCACGGATTTCCGCCGCGAGGCAGAGCAACTCGGCGCCGAGCGCACGCTCGCGGTCGCGACCAGCGCCGTTCGCGACGCCGAGAACGGCGAAGCGTTCCTCGGCGAGATCGAGTGGAGCTACGGCTTCACGACGCGGCTGCTCACCGGCGACGAGGAAGCGCAACTCACCTTCCGTGGCGTCTCGCTCGGGCGGGACGTGGCTGCCGACACGCTCGTGATCGACATCGGCGGCGGCTCCACCGAATTCGTCGTCGGCGGGCCGGCAGGCCTCCGCTTCCACGACAGCCTCGACCTCGGTTGCGTCCGCCTCACTGAGCGCTTCCTCCACTCGGATCCGCCCACGGGCGAGGAGCTCGATGCGTGCGCAGAAGCTGTGCGCGCATTGCTCGCGCAACGCGTGCCGGCCGACGTTCGCCCGGACACCGCGATCGGCGTTGCCGGGACGATCACCTCGCTCGCCGCCCTTGATCTCGAGCTCGCAGAGTACGACGCCGAGCAGGTTCACGGCCACCGCCTTTCGCGTGAAGGGGTTCACGCGCAGCTCGACCGCCTCGCGTCGGTCCCGCTCGCCGAGCGTCGCGAGATTCCGGCGCTCGATCCCGACCGGGCGCCGGTGATCGTGGCCGGCGCGGTGATCCTCAGAGAAGCGCTCGACCACTTCGGCCTCGACGGCCTCGAGGTGAGCGAGCATGACATCCTCGACGGCGCCGCGCTCGAAGCGGCGGAGTTGCCTGAGCCCGAAGAAGGCGCGGCACCGCCCGGCGCCTACACCTGCTGCTAATAGACCGTTCCGGGGTCCTCGTCGAGAGGCGGAGGCTCATCCTCGGCCAGGCGCCGCTGCAGAGCGCTTCGAGACAGAACGCCGACGAGCCGTCCCTCCTCCGTCACGGGAACGCGCTCGAGATCCTCGTCCTCGAGGAACTGGAACGCCTCGTCCAGCGGCAACTCGGGGTCGAGCGTGTGGCGTGGTGGCTCGGCGATCTCCCTGACCGGAGTCGTCCGCGCGTCGCGGCCCGCCGCGACGACGTCACGGACGAGCGTCCCACGCGTGACGACGCCGACGAGCCTGTCGCCTTCGCAGACGAAGACCGCGCGCACCTGCGGCCTCGACAGCAACTCCCCCGCCTCCTGTGCCGGGGAGTCGCCGCGGAGCGTCCGCGGCTCGGGCACCATCGCATCGCGGACGCGGTCCATTACGGGTAGATGCCGCGAGCTGTGAGCGCCGCCCCGACCTCGCGGATGCCCGCGACGAGCGCGGCGCTGCGCAGGGACAACCCCTGCTCGTCGTGCAACCTCCAAACGCGGTCGAAAGCGTCGCCAAGCTTGTCGGCCAGCTTGGCGCGGATCTCGTTCCGGTCCCAGAAGAGGCGTCCGATGTCCTGCACCCATTCGAAGTACGAGACGGTGACGCCGCCGGCGTTCGTGAGAACGTCGGGCAGGACGAGAATCCCGCGGTCGGCCAGAATCGCGTCAGCCTCGACGGACGTCGGCCCGTTCGCGCCTTCGGCGACCACGGTCGCCTGGACGCGTCCGGCGTTCTCGCCCGTCAGCTGATCCTCGCGGGCCGCCAGCACGAGGACGTCACAGGGCAACTCGAGAAGCTCTTCATTCGTGACGCGCTCGCCGGCGTCGTAGCCCGCGAGCGAGCCGTTCAGGTCGGCGTAGGCGCGCAGGGCCGGGATGTCGAGCCCGGTCTCGTCGTGGACGGCGCCCGAGAGGTCTGAGACAGCGATCACGCGAGCGTGCTTCTCGTAGAGCTCGGCGGCGGCGATTCCGCCGACGTTGCCGAACCCCTGGACGACGCAGCGCTGCCCCGCGAGCGGAATGCCGGTCTTCTCGCAGTAGCGTTCGATCACCATTACAACCCCGGCGCCGGTGGCCTCATGCCGGAACAGCGAGCCGCCGAGCGAGATCGGCTTGCCGGTGACGATCTCGGGCACGGCATGGCCGACCTGCATCGAGTAGGTGTCCATCATCCAGGCCATCGTCTGCTCGTTCGTGGCCATGTCCGGGGCTGGAATGTCCTGCTGGGGACCGAGGACCGGCAGCAGTTCCGAGGTGAAACGCCGGGTCAGCGCCTGAAGCTCGTTCGACGAGAGCTTCCGCGGGTTGCAGCGGACGCCGCCTTTCGCGCCACCGTAGGGCAAACGGAGCAGGGCGCACTTCCAGGTCATCCACATCGCGAGCGCTGCGCATTCCCCGAGGTCGACCTCGGGGTCGTAGCGGATGCCGCCCTTCGTCGGGCCGAGCACGCTCGAATGCTGAACGCGGTAGCCCGGGAACACGCGCCAGCGGCCGTTGTCCAGCCGGACCGGGACGCTGACGACCAGCGACCGCTCCGGGAAGCGCAGCCGTTCGGCCACTGCATCGTCAACCGCCGCGTGCGGTAGCGCCTGCTCGAACTGCGTGATCGCCTGGTTGTAGAGCGGCGTTTCCCACTCCAGGTGACCAAAATCATGCGAAACGTCCTGCACTTCGGCCATCGCAAGGAGTCTAGGTGCGGGCAAGATGCATCGGCGGCGAACCGTTTTGGTCGCCACCACGAAACCTTCTGACGAGACCTTGACGCGATGGACACGCACGCTCGCCGCGGCCGCGGCGCTTTTGGCGGCCGCGGCAGCGGCCGCGCCGGCTTGGGGTCACGCGAGGGTCGTGACGACGACGCCGAGCGAGAGCGCCGTGCTGGCAAGCCCGCCCTCGCGAGTGACCATCCGCTTCGACGACACAGTCCGTGTCCTCTCCGGGACGGTCGTCATCGGGAATGCCGCCAAGCGCTCGGTCGTCGCCGGAAAACCGCACAGCAAGGGACGGGTCGTCACGATTCCGCTGCGGCAGCTCCACGACGGCGACTACACGGTGCGCTGGCGGGTCCTTTCCAACGACGGCCACACGGTCGAGGGCGTGTTCGCGTTTGCCGTCGGCGCGGGCCGCGCGTCGCCGGCTGCCGCGTTGACTGCGGGTGGCGGCGGCCCTCGCGCCCGGGACGTCGCCTCCCGGTGGTTCTTCTTCACCGGCTTGCTCGTCGCGGTCGGGGTGGCCTTGTTTCTGCCACTCGCGTGGTGGCCGGCGCTACGCGCAGCCGGAGCCGAGCTCCAGGAAGGCCCGCTTTGGGGACTCGCCTTCGCCGGCTTCTTGCTCGCGTTCCTGGGCGCCTCTTCGCTGATCCCGCACCACGCGACGGGGGCGACCCGCTTCGGGTTGGCATACGAGATCGGCGGCATCGTCGCGATCATCGGCGCAACCCTCTCGGCGATCGCGCTCGTCGACCGCAGGCTTGGACGCGGCGCGTTCGTCTGCGCGCTGGCTCTCCTGCCTGTGCCAGCTCTGGCCGGGCACGCGCTCGACCCCGGGCAGTGGCCGCGCCCGCTGAACGTCGCCGCCGACATCCTGCACGTCGGTGCTGCCTCAGTCTGGATCGGCGGGCTACTGGCGCTGGCGATCGCACTGCCCCGGGCGTCGCGGCGGCTGTCCGCGGAGCAGCGGTCGCGGTTCACCGCTTCGCTGGTCCCGCGGTTGTCGGCGATCGCGCTCGTCTCGGTCGCCGTAATCGCGCTGACAGGTCTCCTGCGCGCGCTCTCGGAGCTCGCCGCCTTCAGTCAGCTCTGGAGCACGGGCTACGGCCGGGCGCTGTTGATCAAGACCGGCTTGCTCGTCGCCTTGGTGACGATCGGCTGGCTGAATCGCTCACGGCTCGTGCCGAGGCTGCGCCTAAGCGCCCTGCGCCGCAACGTGACGGTCGAGCTCGTTTTGCTGGCCGGGATCGTGGTCGCGGTCGCGTTCCTGACCGATCTGGCGCCGGGCCGACAGCTCGCCCGAGCAGTGGCGAAACCCGAGACGCCCCAGGCGATTTCCGCCCCTCCGCCCGGCGCGACCGTGCTGGCAGGGGAGTCGGGCGATCGAGCCGTCGGCCTGGCGATTCTCCCGGGCGGCAGGCTCCAGGCGACCGTGCTCGGCCCGGACGACCTAGGCGTTGACGGCCTGTCGGTCGGTTTTCGCACGACTGGCCGTACTCTCGGCGCTAGCCCATGTGGCCCCGGCTGCTACCGGGCAGCGGGCCGGATTCATGCCCGCACAGTCGCCGTTTTGGCCGGCTCGGCCCAGCCGGTCGTCTTCGCGATCCCCACGCGGACCGAGCCCGCGGGCGAGCTCGTGCGCAAGGCGCGTCGCGCCTACGCCAACCTTCGCAGCCTCGTCATTCATGAACGCCTCGCGTCGAGCACCCGGTACCGGCTCACGACGAGGTGGCAGATCGTCGCGCCCGACCGTCTGACCTACAGGACATCCGCGGGATCGCGAGCGGTCGTGATCGGCGCCCAGCGCTGGGATGCGAACGGCAAAGGCCCGTTTGTCCGCTCCGCGCAGACGCCCCTCCAGCTCCCGGGGGCGCAATGGGGGCCGCGATGGCTGAACGCTCGCGCGCTCGGGTGGACCAGCGTCGGCGGCCGGCGCGCCCGTGTGGTCAGCTTCTTCGACCCGCAGCTACCCGGTTGGTTCGAAGTGACCCTCGATCCGACTACGAATCGACCGCTCGAGCTGAAGATGACCGCGGCGGCGCACTTTATGCACCACCGCTACACGGACTTCAACCGGCCGCTCCGGATCTTGGCACCTCGGTAGCCTCGGCCATCCACTGGTCAGCGCGAAACGGTCGCGCTACGGTCCGAGGATGGAGCGAAGTCTTATCCAGCGAGTTCACAATCCACGCAACCGACAGTGCGGCTGCGATCCCGACTGCTGGTGCAGGAGGACCGCATTGGGACGAGCGGTCAAGTGGTGGTTCCCGGGCCGCTACTTCGGCCTACATCACAAGGGTGGGGGCTCGGCCGAGTGGAAACGCGCGAGATCCGAGGAGACGTGACGCTGGTCACCGTCGCCGGTCGGCTAGTGAAGCGAGGAGGTCGCTTGGCCAAGCGAGTCGGGCGCTTGGTTTCGTTTCGATAATCCCGCACGGCTCGAGAACGAGCCGCAAACCGCGTCGTTCCTCATGCCGGGGAAGGGACTCGAACCCTTACGCCTCCAAAGGAGACACCTGATTTTAAGTCAGGCGCGTATGACCAGTTTCGCCACCCCGGCGGGCGAAGGATAGCCCCGCCCAAATCGGGCTAGACCCCGCGCGCGGCGAAGTTGTACGTCGCCGGGATCTTCTTCGGAGGCTTCCCGTAGACGATCGCGATCACCTGATGGTTCTGGAGGATCAGGTTGTTGGGATTCCCGGAATAGAGCTTCCCGTCGAGGTAGGTGCGGAGCGGCTCGCTTGGGCTGGCGCAGTATCCCCCGACGCACCGCGGCGAGAGGCGAACGCCCCAGACTCCGAAGAACTGGCCGAGCGTGTACGGCTGCTTCGTCGCTGACTCGACATGGATGATCCCGGCCGAGTCATGGGTATGCAGCTCGGTAATGAACGAGCCGTCGTCGATGCCGATGAATTGCGGGACGGGGACACTCTTCCCGTTTACAAAGACATCGAGATGTTGGTGGATGTGGAAGGCGAGGGCCTCGGCCGAGAGAGCGTTCAGGCCGAGCGGTTTGAGGCGGTCGGGCAGGGCCGCGTATTCAGGTGGCCACGGCGCCGACCCCTTCTGGATCCCAGGCAACGCCGCGTAGTCGATGTTCGGCGCCTTGCCGGTCGCCTTGCCGCTGTTGCTGTTTCCGCCCAGCAGGACGACGGCCAGCACAATCACCAGCGCGAGCGGCCCGAGAGCGGCGAAACCGTAGAGGATGAACCGGGTCCTGCGGTCGGAGGCGCTGATCGGCTGCCGCTGTTTCGTGTCACGGCGCTTCGGCGCCTGGATGGGGCGCGGAGGCGTCGGAGTGCGGGCTTTCTTGGCCAAAGTGGTCGGATGGTAGCCGTAGCATCGGCCTACCGGCCATGTTGAGTTCGCCCCGAAAGTGGCGCTTTCGCCCGGCATCTTCGATACTTCGGCTTCTCACTCAAGGAGGAGCACAGATGGGATTCCTGGACAGGCTGCTCGGACGCGACAAGAAGACCTCGGGCGGCGACAGCTCGATGCAGAGCGAAGGCATGCACCAAGGCCAGGAGAGCATGGGCGGGGACACGCCGCCCAGCCCCGAGCCGACGGCGCCGGCCGACCCTGAGCCGCCGACGGAGTCCAGAACCGACGGCGAGATGTAGTTTGGCGGGGCGGCTTCGGCCGCCCCGTTCTTTGTCCGTGCCGTCCGACGCGCTCTCTAGCGTTTGTTGGCCGTGCTCACAATCGTCATCGCACTGATCGTTCTCGGCGCCATCGCTGCGCTCGCGTACTGGCTTCCGCGCGCGCTCGCCGGCTCACAGGTCGACGCCGCGGCTCAGCTCGCCGAGCGTAACGCCGCCATGGAACGGAGGCTGCAAGGCCTGAACGAGACGATGGACCGACGGCTGGCCGAGCTCGACACGAAGGTCGACCGGCGACTCGAGAGCGCCTCGAAGACGACGACCCAGGTCCACGAGCGGCTGGTCAAGCTGGACGAGGCAAACGCGCAGATGCTGGAGCGCGCCAAGGAGCTGTCGCGGCTCGAGCACGCGCTTCGACCACCGAAAGCGCGCGGAGGCTTTGGCGAGCTGATGCTCGAAAACCTGCTTCGCGACCGCCTTCCCGCAACGGCTTACTCGCTCCAGTACGGCTTCAAGACGGGCGAGCGCGTCGACGCCGTGATTCGTGTCAACCGGATGGTTCCGGTCGATGCGAAGTTTCCGCTCGACAACTTCGCACGCCTCGTCGAGGCGCAAGACACCGCCGAGCGCGTCCTCCACGAAAAGGCGTTCGCGCGCGACGTCAAGGGCCACATCGACGCGATTGCGTCCAAGTACATCCGCCCGGATGAAGGCACGTACGAGTTCGCATTCATGTACTTGCCGTCCGAGGCCGTCTACTACGAGCTCGCGTGCGGCAAGACCGGCGAGCTCCTGAGCTACGCGCATGAGCGGCAGATCGTTCCGGTCTCTCCCTCGACC
>WNGJ01004309.1_pt1 | contig 14794 bp, 12 predicted proteins | sample 5400611 | NCBI WGS metagenome assembly WNGJ01 (sample SAMN13153375, study PRJNA577476) | soil metagenome | isolation source: 40 cm soil or saprolite under Garry oak tree replicate 1 | place: USA:California | collected 2016-06-15
CCTCATTCCACCATCGCCGGGTCCGGTGCTCTCGGAGTGACCGCATGGGGTGGATTCCGGCCCTTCCGCTTTGTGGCTACACTCAGCGAATCTCGGTGCCGCCCTCGTGCGCCGAAACGCACGCTCAACTGTAGCCCGAGGAAAATAACGAATGCCAAATGACGATCGCACCAAGATAATTTACAGCAGGACGCCGGAATCCGCGGCCATGTTGGCAAACGTCAAACGAGCGATGGCGATCACCGCCACACTTAACCGTTTGACGTTCAACGACGCGGACGAAATTCGGGCCTTGTTCAGCGAACTTATCGGTAAAAAGGTAGACGAGAGCTTTTTACTGATCCCTCCATTTTATACTGCCGGTGGGGATGAAATCCGCGTCGGGCATAATGTCTTCGTAAATCAGAACTGCACTTTCTATGACCTTGGCGGCCTCGACATCGCGGACGATGTGATGATCGGGCCGAACGTGAGCATCATCACGACGGGCCATCCCCTTGAACCTTCGCAGCGACGCGCCGCCACAATCGGAAAGCCCATCGTGATTGAGAAAAGCGTGTGGATCGCAGCCGGCGCGACCATCATCGGTGGTGTAACAGTAGGCGAGAACTCGGTCGTCGCGGCGGGTTCGGTAGTCACCAAGGATGTTCCCCCGAATACCCTTGTCGGAGGAAATCCGGCGCGGGTCATTCGTTCGATTGGCGACGACTGAAGGAACAGCCGCGAGGGGTCGGAACCAGCCTTGGCGGGCAGCAGGTTATAGGCAAGCCTACGTACGCACCAAACCAAACCAAACCGTCAAAACCTCTGTGCGGAGGTACGGGACGGCGCCCGCGTCGCATGTCGAAGGCGCGCTCAGGGCTCCCCAGGAGATGTCGGAGTTCAGCGCGGCGCACGGGATCACCTCGAGGTCGAGGTGATCCCGGTGGCCGGGACCGCAATCCTCTACGCCTGCATGCTCTACACTGTTGGGACCGTGCCGCCGTCGATCAGATAGTCGCCGCCTATGGCGAAGGCGGCGCGATCCGACGCCAGCAAGGCTACAAGCTCGGCGACCTCTTCTGGCCGGCCGGTTCGGCCAAGCGGAATCCCACCCAACATGTCCATGATCTGCTGGCGGGCCTCTTCGCGGGTCCCACCGGTATTGCTTTGGATATGGGCCATCATCCCTTGAGCGCCGGATGTCTCGATGAAGCCTGGCGATACCATGTTCACACGGACGCCCTTCGACGCAACGCCACGAGCAAGCCCCTTGCTGTAGGTGCGAAGCGCACCCTTTGCGGTCGAATAGGCCAAGGTGGATTGGGTCTGCGGCATTACAGCCGCGATCGAGCCGATATGGACGACCACCCCGCTTCCACGGGCGATCATGCCGGGGACGAAGGCGCGATCAAGCCGGACCGGCGCCAGCAGATTCACATCAAGGATGTTCTGCCAAAAGTCATCGGTGAGCGGCTCAAACCCTCCGGGCGGCGCATTGCTGGCGCCGAGGTTGTTGATGAGGACATCGACGCCTCCCCAGTCCGACTCAATCCGGCTTACGACGGCTGCGACGCCGACTACCGTGCCAAGGTCAGCTTCGATCCCCACCGTACCCTGCGGAGCCGATCCGCCGGGCAGGGATCTGGCGGTAATTGCCACCGATGCACCTGCCGCTGCAAAGCGTTGGGCGATGGCCGCGCCGATGCCACGCGTGCCGCCGGTTACGAGCACGCGTTTACCCCGGAATTCATCGGCGAGTGTCGTGGTCATTTCGCTCATGATGTGACCCCTCGTTTCAAGATCAGCGTTCAGGCCTTCGCCGGCTTCCAGATGGTCTTGTTGAGAAGGGTGATGAGTTGACTGATCTTGCCGTCCTTGAGGACGAAGTAGTTGGTCAAGATCAGCGGATCTGGCAGGTTTGTCTTGTCGAAGTCGCCTTCATATTTGGCGTGGACAATGATGCCGCTGGGATGCTCCCAAGCCTTTTGAACCTCCAAGGTCACGTTGTCGCCGAAGATTTCCTTGGCCGCCCAAGCGCGGATGGCATCGTGCCCGAGGAACTCGCGTTGGGCGTCGTTTAATATCGCGTCCGGCGCGAAGGTCTCCAGAAACGCTTGCGGATCGGCCTGGTTGTGAGCCGCGACGTGATCGGCGATCACTTGCGGCAGATTATTCGTGATATCTTTCATGATAGACCTCCTTACTGGCGTTTCAGGAGGTCTATCGCACTGCCCTGACAGTTCCTGTCAGGAGCCTGCTGTCCAAGCGGGGCTTACCCGGAGCGGGCGAAGGGGCTCGGGCCTAGTCTCCAACCTTGGTAGAAGGAAATGGCGCACCTGACACGATTAGAACGTGTGGCGCATTTGCGGAGGGCAACGGTCGATCTACGCTGCCACGGGGAATGGCCCGTTCGACCAATCGCAAGAATCGGGGTCTCGCGCTCCCGCGATTTGAACCTAGTAAAATCGTGGCCCGACCAGGCCGGAAATTGCGCGCCGCTCTACGAGTAAGTCGCCGAACGCGCGCTCCCGTTCGATTTTGCGCGATATTGTCTGCTCGCCGCCGACATCGGAGGTCATGGCCTTCCAACATCTGCGCTGCGCGTAAAAGCTGATCTGGCTCAGTCCCTTACGTCTTGCATCATGCGGATGATTGAAGAAGGTGACGCAAGCTGGTCGGGTGTGGGGAAAGGCGGTAGCGCTCTCCCGCTACCATCGATAAAGCCGACACTTCGGCACCCATTAGGCTAGCCAAAGATCCCCGGATACTGACCTCATATTCTTCCCCGGCCTTCCGGGGACTCACAATGACGCGTTCGACAAGCGACACCGAAAGGTCCCGATGAGTTCTAAATCGGGCAGGGCGTCCTTGGTAACGAGGATATCGGCCAGAGCTTCCAAAATTGTCCTTAAACCGCTGAACGGCCTGCGGGTGCAGTTGAGTGCTGACGGCGAACTAGCGTCGTCGTCTTGCTCGAAGCGCGATCCAACACAGCAAGATAATCGTGAGCGCGCCCACAGCAACGAGACCGTTCGCTTGCGCCTGTATGCTCCAAACATTGATCGTCAGTTGATCGGCCATTCGCACCCCTTATGCTCTCTGCGTCATCTGCGACGAGCCTCAGGTTCTCCATACAGAACGTCAAACTGCGCTTGCACCCATCGCGTTAATGAGTGGCTAGGGTGACCAGGAGCGGCGCGAGCTCGCCGGTTGACAATGCGTGCTGTGCCAAGGGCCTCGTGATCCGCGCAATGCCCACGCCGGCGAGTGCCGCGCGCAAACGGCAACTGCCCGTCGTTCGCGCTCAGCGGCGCCTTGACCTCGACATTGATCCCCGCAACGCCGGCTTTCGAAATCCTAGTTCGGTTCGGTGGCGCGAACGTCGGCCAGTCGCCCTGGACATGCGAATCGCCTGCAGTTGCATGGCCGGCGCGCTTCTGGTATTTTGAGGTGCGTGCTTCATTTTTCTTTCTTCCTTGCGGGTCCGAGCTGACGATGCCGCCTTTTCCGCAGATACGGATGGCGGCTTCTTCGCGTGGACAGCAGAAATGGGGCATTCGCTCAACAATATGAAGAGTTGGCCCCACAGATGGCCAACCACATGAAGGGAGGGGTATAATGCAGCGTCTCTTGGTGGGTGTGTCCGTTGCGTTGGCGATGGCGCTTGGTCTCGGCTCGACGAACGCGGCTGACAAGAAGGTTCTGGCCTTTGTCGTCAACGGTGCGTCCGACTTCTGGAAGATCGCCGAGGCTGGCGTGAAGAAGGCGCAGGGCGAGCTGCCCAATTACGACCTTCAGTTCAAATATCCCGAACAGGCCGCAGCTGCGGTGCAGCAGCGGATAATGGACGATCTCGTGGCGGCGGGCGCCGCCGGAATCATGGTCAGCGCCGTGGATCCGAAGAACCAGACGGAGCAGCTCAACAAGGTCGCCTCCCAGACGGTGCTGTTCACCACCGACAGCGACGCCCCGCAATCGAAGCGCGTTGCCTACATCGGCTCCTCCAACACCGATCTTGGCAAGGAAGCCGGCAAGCTGATGCTGAAGGCTCTGCCGAATGGCGGCAAATGCGTTGGCTTCGTCGGACTGCCTGGGGCCGACAACGCGCGTGAGCGAATCGAAGGCGTCAAGGAGACGATCAAGGGCTCGAAGGTCGAGCTCGTCGACGTTCGCGGCGACGAAATCGACCAGACCCGTGCCAAGCGCAATGTGGAAGACATTCTCGCCGCCATGCCCGACGTAAGCTGCCTTGTCGGCTTCTACTCCTACAACACGCCGCGCATCTACGAGGTGCTGAAAGAGGCGGGTAAGCTCGACAAGATCAAGATCATCGGCTTTGACGAGGATCCGATCACGCTCGGCGGCGTCAAGGAAGGCAGCATCGTCGGCACCGTCGTGCAGCAGCCGTTCGAGTGGGGCTATCAGGGCATGAAGCTGACGGCAAAATATCTCGAAGGCGACAAGTCGGGCATTCCCGCGAACGGTATCATCATCGTTCCCGGCAAGGTCATCGACAAGTCGAACGTCGACGACTTTATGGGGCAGATGAAGCAGATGCTTCGCAAGTAACTCGGGAGTGTTAGCGCTGCTCTCGGTGCAGCCGCCAATGCCAGAGCCGTTCCTCGAACTGGTCGATATCAGCAAGATCTATCCCGGCGTGGTCGCACTCGACCACGTTGACTTGTCCGTGTCGCGCGGCGAGGTGATTGCCTTGATCGGCGAGAACGGCGCCGGCAAGTCGACGCTGATGTGCGTGCTCGGCGGCGTGGCGGAGCCGAGCGGCGGCGTCATCCGGGTCGACGGCGTCGAGCGGCGGTCTCTCACCGTAGCGGACGCGATCAAGGCGGGTATCGCCTTCGTCCATCAGGAGCTCAATCTTTTCGACAATCTCGATGTTGCGGGGAATGTCTATATCGGCCGCGAGCCGGTGCATGGCGGGCCGCTGAAACTAATCGACCGCAAACGGCTCTATGCCCAGGTGCGGCCGCTGCTCGATCGTCTTGGCGCCGATTTCGAGCCCGATGCGCCGCTCGCCGAACTGTCGTTGGCCCAGCGCCAGCTCGTCGAGATCATCAAGGCGCTGTCGCTTGATGCGCGACTCGTCATCATGGACGAGCCGACCTCTAGCCTGACCTTGACCGAGACCGACCGTCTGATGGGGGTCATCGCGGGGCTCAAGGCTGACGGTGTCAGTATCATCTTCATCACGCACCGCCTGAACGAGGTGATGCAATGTGCCAATCGCGCGGTGGTGTTGCGCGACGGGCGCATGGTTGGCGCGCTTACCCGCGCCGAACTTACGCCGGCCGCGATGATCCGCCTGATGATCGGGCGTGACCTCAAATCTCTATACACACCGCCCGCGGCCCCTCCTGGCGACAGCGTGCTCGACATCGTCGAGGCCGTTACCGACACTTACCCGGACCGCGCCGTGAGCCTGTCGGTCCGCCGCGGCGAGATCCTCGGTCTCGCGGGGCTCGTCGGCTCCGGGCGCACGGAGCTTGCCCGGGCCATATTCGGGGTCGATCCGCTCCGCGGCGGTGCGATCAAGCTCGATGGCGAACCGATCCGCATTGCTGCACCGCGAGCGGCAATCGAGCATGGGATTTATCTGATTCCGGAGGACCGCAAGAGCTCGGGTCTGCTGCTCGACGTTTCGATCGCAGAAAACATCTCGCTGCCGGATCTCGCGTCCTATCTGCGCTTCTGGCTGGTGAACACCGCGCGCGAGACCGAGAACGCGGACCGCCAGCGCGAGCGCCTCAAGATCCGTACGCCTGATGTGGCCACTTCAGTGGGCTCGTTGTCCGGCGGCAATCAGCAGAAAGTCGTGCTCGCCAAATGGCTCTCGATGCGGCCAAAAGTTCTGATCTTTGACGAGCCGACGCGCGGCATCGACGTCGGGGCCAAACAGGAGATCTACGACATGCTGCGCCGCCTTACCGACGCGGGCGTCGCGATCCTGATGATCTCGAGCGATATGGAGGAGGTCATCGGGGTCAGTGACCGCATCGCGGTCATGCACGAAGGCGCGATTTCAGGGTTTCTTGATCGCAGTCAGTTCAGCGAGCACAATGTACTCCAGCTTGCCGTCGGCCACTCAGTCTAGGCGAGGGAACCTTGCACAAGAAAGACTTCAGCCTGCTCGTCTTGATCTTGGTGGTCGGCGCCGTCGTCGCCTTCATCAATCCGCGCTTCCTGCTGGTCGGCAATCTCTCCAACACCGCCAACCAGGTCGGGCTGTTCGGCATCTTCTCCATCGCCGAGGCCCTTGTCATCATCATCGGCGGAATCGAGCTGTCGGTCGGCTCGGTGATCGCGTTGCTCGGCGTCTTGTTCATCGACCTGATCGTCAATCACGACGTCAACTGGGTTGCAGCCTTCGGCATCATTATCGCCGGCGGGCTTGCGATCGGCGTGGTGCACGGCACGCTCGTCACCAAGATGCGCATCCAGCCCTTCGTGGTCACGCTGTGCGGATTGCTGATCTACCGCGGCGCCGCGCGCTACTACACCGAAGATGCCACGGCCGGCTTTGGTTTCGGCGCGAGCTTTCCGACGCTGGAATGGCTGACCGCGGGCCGGACCAACGTGTTGGGCTTTCCGCTGCCGCACAGCGTGGTGGCGCTGACCATCGTCACGGCGGTCGCCTGGGTGGCGCTGCACCGTTCCGTGTTCGGACGTTACCTCTATGCGGTCGGCAAGAACGAGGAGGCGGCGCGCTACTCCGGGATCCGCGCCAACCGTGTTGTCGTCTCCGCCTACATCATCTGCGGCGGACTGACGGCGTTCTCGGCGATCCTGATCGCGATGTACACGCGTTCGATCTCGCCGGCGGTGCACGGCTCCTTCTACGAGCTCTACGCCATCGCCGCAGCCGTGCTCGGTGGCTGCTCGCTGCGCGGCGGCGAGGGCTCGATCATAGGCGTCGTGCTCGGCACCGTGCTGCTCCAAGTGCTGCAAAACCTCGTTAACCTGCTGGGCATCCCGAGCTCGCTCAATTTTGCGGTGATGGGGACGGTTATCCTCATCGGTGTGCTCGCCGACCAGTATCTCGTGCAACGCAGTCGCCGCGCGACGACGGCCAAAGGACGGCCGCAGGCAAGTGTCGCCGCAGCGCCGCTCGAGCGGGCGAATGCGGAGTGACGCCTAGAGCATGATGACTTTTCTTCGAATCGTCATCTCGCTCTATCTTTTGTTTGAGCATGATCTCCGCGCAAACGCGTTCCGCGTTTGTCGCGAGGGAAAACCGGTGTTCACTTTACTTTCAGGTAGGCGCGTCGGCAAGTTTCGCGTCTAGCGCGAATGACTTAGGTATTTCAGTGCCATAAAGGCCTGTCGCCCGCAAAGGAACACATTGGCGCCGTCAGTTCTCTAACTTAAGGCCAAAGATTTCGATATGGATCGGCACGAAATTGGCTGAGCTTTTGCGCGAGACTAGAACGGCGCGCGCATGACGGAACGCAAGCGAACTGAATTGGCATAACGAATGCGCTTGTTTTTTTGAGCGCGCCAGTTGCCGCGCCGAGTGGGCAACGGACAGCGCGGTTGGTTTTTGCATATTCTGGTCAATGCGAGCGCGCGCGCAATCATTTGTATTTTTGACGAACTGTTTCATCCGAAGGCACAGAATGGAATTTTCAGGAGGGTAGGGCACCCAGAGTCGCACATTCAATGAATCGACAGGAGATTTTTTGATGGGTTCAACTGAATATGATGTGGAGAGAAATATTGTTGACGAGCGACACTTGGCGAAAGATACGCAAGGTCGCGACGAGGCGAAACGCCTTCAAGATGACTTGCTAAGAGCGATCGAGCCTCTAGAGAGCCAGCTGATCCTTCGGGCGAATGTGCGTCCGCTCCGGCCGGATGCTTTGTACCGGGCAAGCCGCGATGCTGCGGCGCCGATTTCAAACCGGCAGTTTTCTTCGCCGCTATCGCCTCCTTCGAAGCGGAAGATTCTGGTTGTTATTACGGCGTTCGTAGTCATCGCCACTGGTGTGGCAATTGGCGTTGTCTTCGGCGCCGCGAACACGGTGCAGTTCGCGAAGGACTCGCCGGTTACCCACTCGCTCGCACGGCTAGTTGGAGCGTGGTCGGACTCTGTCTCGGAGCGCACGGTGCCGAACGCCGTGCCCGACGCGACTGCTGAGCAGATCCCTGCAGCGCACTCTGCCCAGATTCCCAGTGCCGCAGAGTCAGGTGGAGTACCGCTCGACCAAGCTCCTGCACCAGCGGAGACAACATCTTCAAACGTCGCGCCGGCCCAGTCGGTAGAACTCGAGCAGCCAGCTGCCGCAACGGCCGAATACGATAAGGGGCGCCAGTCAGGGGAGAGCGGAAATGCGTCTTTGCCGATCGACCGCAATGTCTCCGTTGTGGCGAGCGTTCAGCCAAATACGTCGTCGTCGATAGGAAAGGGTCGAGGAGATTCCTCTCTGCTCTTTCGGGAGTTTCTCGAATGGCGAGCCGATCAAATCAAACCGCAGGCCCAACAACAGCGCCCATTACATTCTTCGAAGCACGTTACGAGACCGCACGTGTTGCGATCGCCTCCTCGCAACGTTCCGGAGGCAGCGATCAAGAGAGCGAGTTCATCATCGAGAACAAATGATCTTGGTCGTCGCGGTCTGCCAAACTAAAGGACTCGGAACGAAGAAGTTGAGCCAATCCTGCAACGACGCGGCGCTTCTCAATCGCCTTCGTGGCGTAGCGAATTGGCCGTTGCCGTGGTGATTACCGAGGCCTCTGTTTCCTCGGCTCACTTGCTGTCGGCGTCGGCACTGGAAAGCTGAAGCGGCCGCTTGAGGACGATATCTTCCGACTGGAAATAGAGTCTGACCGGAATGCGGGATCGTCCGACCCCGACCTTCTCCGCGCTTAGCTGAATGTTGTGCGACGGATTTTTCGTGAACTCGAATGACCCGTCGCCCGCGGTCTGCGTCGATGCCTGTTCGACGAACGTTGAATGCCAAATTGGCTTGCAACGCGGCTGCGTAACTGTTGCTCGTCTGGTGCAGCCACACCCACGAATTTCCGCCGGTTCGTTTCCGTCGGTCTTTCATAGGAAGCGCGAACGAAACGACTTACCTTTGCATGTCGACCGGACCGCGCAAAGTTGTTGCTTGAGAAGTCGAGAGGAAAGTCGTGACAAAGGATGGACTGCCAGCGAAGCGAAGCCAGCAGTCTAAGGAAAGAAAGCAAGGTCTTTTTTGCACACCTATGCACCTGTGGTGCTGACGCCTCGAAGATCGAGCGCGGTTATCCCATTGGGTTGGGGCCATCTTTCTCTCGATAGCACCGTTTACACATCTTGCTGCTACCGCTTACAGCCTGCTGCGGCATTGAGATAAGTCAGTTTCTGCCAAGGACTTGTGGGCCCTTGAGCGCGTATACCTCACGACGGCGAATCATTCCGGCATTCCTGCCAATCGCAGACCCTCAGCGAACCGTACATTGTAGGCCAACCATTTTGGGTTGTCGGCTAAGGATCGTCGCTGCTTTTGAAACTGGCTGATGGTTTTGCTTTTGGCGCTGCTACTTGATAGGTATCGTTTGAGTGCGTCGCTTGCGTCAGCTTCATGGTTACTCAACGCAAGGCTCGAAATCAGCAACAACAATGCGTTGGGGTCGCCATGTGGAGCGATGGCCAGGGATCGACGGACCCATTCGATCGTGTTGACCTCTTGCTGCAAAATAAAAAAAGCTTCTCCCTTGATCTCATAAAAAACCCACAGTAGAGGATCGCGAGGACTGAGGCGAATGGCTTTATCAGCAGCCTCTATGGACCGCTCAGGCCGACACAGGAACACGTTCGCAAAACCCAGGGGCAAATAGGCGGTTATATTGCTGGGGTTCAGAAGGAGGGTATGTTCCGCCTCGACAATCGCCTCTTCGTGACGATTTTGCGCCATGAGAACCCAAGACTTAGCGAGGTGAGCAACGTCAAAGTTCGGATCAATCGCAATTGCCCGAGAGGCGCGTTCGTCCGCCCGCAGGATGGCTTTCGTTGGGTCGGCGCTTTGTGCCGAAGGTATCACTTCTAAGAGAGCCATCAAGCCGAGCGCGAGCACATTGCTACCGTCGATCTGGAGGGCACGCTCGCAGAGGTTCGCAGCAGCAGCCCATTCTGTAGGCTCTGTCATCCCTGTCATACCCGCGCTGCAACGCATGGCGAGGTCCTGGGCATTTAGGTTATCGGGTCTGGTTCGCGAAACGCGGACAACATCGGCGGCAACGAGTTGGATCGCTAAGGCTCGCGACAGGCGAGTAACAATCTCGTCCTGCATCCCCAGGAGATCGGACTGATCAGCGTCGAATTGATCCGCCCAGAGATGCGCGCCGGTCGCGGCGTCAATGAGCTGGGCAGTCACCCGGACCTTGCTGCCGCCATGCTGCGCGCTGCCTTCGAGTACATAGCGCACGCCGAGGTCCTTGCTGACTTGCTTCACTTCTACCGGCTTGCCCTTGTAGGTGAAGGCTGTGCTACGCGCGATTACAAACGCGCCTTTGATGCGCGACAGACCGGTGGTGAGCTCCTCTGTAATGACATCGGCCAGATAGTCCTGCCCAGGATCAGCGCTCAGATTGGTAAACGGCAGCACCACAATAGACAGCCGCGGTAGTGACCCAGACATTGAAGTTTCTTTGGCGGTCTTGAAACCGAACCAAAGCCCGGCCACTACGACAATGACCGTTGCGATGCCTACGGCGGCCGGCCAGCCGCGGCGCCAGTACCTCCCAGACGGTTGCCGCTGGACCACTGACGGCGGAGATGCCAGCAGCGCTGCGATGGCATTTGCACTCAGCGAATACACCCGCACGGGGCGGGAAATGTTCTTGACCGTTTGCTCCCCCTTCTCGGTAAAGACGTAAGGAACCCGATCACGAACCTGATCGTAAGCTGTCCCGGAGATGCACACGCCGCCGGGTTCGGCCAGACCTTCAAGTCGGGCAGCAACGTTCACACCGTCGCCGTGAATATCACCCGGTTCTACGATGACATCGCCGAGATTTACGCCAATACGGAACACGATGCGTCGATCCTCCGGGAAATCGGCGCTGCGGTCGATCATCTCGCGCTGGATCTCGACGGCGCACCTCACGGCGTCAACGACGCTGGCAAACTCAACGAGCGCTCCGTCACCAGTATTTTTGATAATCCGCCCGCGATGCTCGCTAATCTTCGGTTTGAGCAAGTCCCGCTGGAGTACGTTTAGGCGCGCATGGGTTCCCTCCTCATCTAGTTCCATGAGGCGGGAATAGCCGACGACATCCGCTACGACGACCGACACGAGCTTGCGCTCAACGCGCTGCTGCACCATGGGCGCTCCTCCTACGCGACCGTTGGTATATCACGGATAGTGGCTTCCTGGATGGATGGCCCCGTTTCGACGTCCAGTCGGGGCCATTCGCGTCGTTTTTGGCCGCACGTCGATCATCTCCGGTCTACCACTGTCAGCCGACATGTAGATAAGCGCTGGATTGGTTGGGCTGGGCCACCTTGTTGTTGCCCATTTCCTGTCCTGCCTAGGCCAACGGACGCGCCGAGCTGTTGCGATCACCGCAATCTACGAGTGCCCGCGCGCCTGGATCCAGATCGCGATCGGGTGCTCAAGCCCGCGGATCGTCTGCGGGGCTTCCGCCATCAGTGGTCGAAACGCCGGATCTGCACTGCCGAGTTCGGACTTGGCGCGCTTGACGAGATCCTCGCTAGCCACTAGCTCGCAGTCGAGCGAGCGGGTCAACGCTTCGAGCCGGCTTGCGGCGTTCACGGTCGAACCGATCACCGCAAATTCAAGGCAGGTTTGCCCGATGTCGCCGAGCACGACCGGCCCGTAGTGCAAACCAAAACTGACGCGGATCGGAGCCTCTCCGGCCGCTTTGCGTTCGCCGTTCCACATATCCACCGCCGCCGTCATAGCCTGCGCACAGCGTAGCGCATTGCTAGCGTCGGCTTCTCCGACGAACGGCGTGCCGAAGGTCGCCATCAGCCCGTCGCCAAGGTATTTGTCGAGCGTGCCGCTGTGACGAAACACCTCCTGCTCCATCAGCGCGTGGAATTCGCGCAAGGTGCGCACAACTTCTTCCGGCGTGCGCACGTCGGCAAAGGCGGTGAAGCCGACGATATCGACGAACAGCACGGCGACGTTTTGCGTGCGCACCTGCTTTAGTGGTTCGTCGTTCTTGGACAATTCCTCCACCACGTTGGGCGAGAAGTAGCGCGCGAGATTGCCGCGTTCGCGTTCCACTGCGGCGTGGCGGATCAGGAGATCATTGCCACGGCGCACCGCGACTGCGAGTGTCACCGCGACAATAATGAACACGACGATCTCCTGGATGCGCGCGCCGAACACGATCGAGTTGGGCGAGATCAGCTGGAACAGCCTTTGATCGCTGCCTATCGCCGCTGCGATGCGGGCGGTCAGCTCGGGATTGCGATCGGGCTGGCACCACACCCAGACCATGCCCCCAATCCAAAGAGCGGAGGTCCACGTGCCGACCGCGATGACAGTGCGCCAGGAATAGGCTAGTGTCGCGCCCGACAGCAGCACGAAGAAATAGATGAAGTTGCCGAAATGGTATTGCATCGCCACTGGCCAGTGCGCGGAGCTGAAGGGATTCGGTACAACGGCGATGAATGTCAGCAGCGCGAGGTCGCAGAACAACAGCGCAAGCTCTGATTTCGACACGCCGACCCGCCCAACCCTGACCTGACCCCAGCCAATCAGCGCGAATAGGCCAAGCAGCATCACATAGTAAAGCTGCTCCCACGTCAGATTGATAATCGGCAACAGGCAGGCGATTATCGTGAGCGCGACATAGCGCGCCCGCACCGCCAGCTGCAGCCCCTCCTGCTTGGCCGCGGCGAGCGCGGCTTGCGCGAACTGAACGGTGTCGGTTTCGGTGTCGCGACGACTGCGCGCGCGTGGCAACGCGGCGGGCAAGTCGAGGCCCTCGACAAGCGTGGTCACAGGGCGGCCTCCTCGAGTGGGCGGTTGCAGCACAGTGACGTACGTCAGCAGCCGCAACCAACGATCAATCTAGTGGTAAATGGGTTTACGGTCATCACGCCGATGTCTCAGATGCGTCATGACCTGACTTCATCATGATGGCCGGTTCTGGCGCCAATGCCCATTCATACGGATAAGTTGAGACGGTATAAAGTCTACTATCGAAGGATGAGTTGGGAGTTCAACGTCCGATGCGAGACTTCTTGAACGCGGGAAAGCTGCTGCTGCTCGACCTGGCGTCGACCATCCTGTTTGTCGCTGTGTTTCTGCTGACACACAATACATTCCTCTCCACTGGGCTCGGCATGACACTGGGCCTGGCACAGATCGGAGTCCAGCGCATTCGCCGGAAGCCAATCGATATGATGGAGTGGCTTAGCCTTTTTCTCGTCATTGCTGCAGGGACTGCGACGCTGCTCACGGACGACCCGCGCTACGTGCTGTTTAAGCCAAGCGTGATTTATGTGATCGTTGGTGTCGTAATGCTTAAGCCTGGGTGGATGAACCGATATTTGCCGGAAATTGCTCGGTCGGTCGTGCCGGATGTTGCCGCTGTTGTGGGCGTCCTCTGGGCCGGCTTGATGTTCGCTTCAGCCGTGGTCAATGCTTTCGTGGCTCTGACCTTCAGCGTGGCGACATGGGCCTTGGTCATGCCGATCTTTGGTATTGTCAGCAAGACGGTCATGTTCCTCATAGGATTTGCCGCAATGCGCTTCATCGGCAGACGGCGCGTGCGCGCCATGCCAGCACCTGAACGCGAAGCCCTGCTGGCGTCGACTGGACGGCGCTGACGGTGTCGTTGAGGGTCAATCCCAACCGAATTGGGCTGTCCGCGTTATGTTCGGTTTACCCCCAAACGCAGCCGTGTAGCGGATGTCGCGTGTCGGCAGCTTCGTGCCAGGAACGGAAGTCGGACCGGCCATTCCGATGGGCGTTTTGGCGCAGCGGTTGCGCTCGCCTCGGACGTGCTTCATCTCACCTCAGGCAATGGCGCCATGTCTGGGGAACGAAAGGCGCTGGGGGCGGTTAAGACGCTGTTTGCGGCCACGCGTCACTTTGGCGGCCGAAGCAGGCGAAAAGTGTCGCGTCGAGCGCACTCAGGCTGGAGGCGTCGATGCGCATACGTTATGTCAGGGTGTTCGTGACCGATTTGGCAGCCGCCAAGAAGTTCTACGCTCAAATTTTAGGATTGGATATATTGTGGCAATACGAGAACAAGGCGATCGGATTTGATCTTGGTCCCGTGTTGATTGTCGAAGATGTGTCTTCAGAGAAAAACCGTGAGGAGCGAGACCTTGCAGGCCGTTTCGTGGGATGTTCGATTGAAGTTGACGATATTCAAGCCGCGTATTCCGAACTTGTGGCGAAGGGCGTGCATTTTACTGCTCCACCTGAAAAGCAGGAATGGGGCGGCACGCTCGCGCATTTCGAAGACACTGCCGGAAACGTTTTGACCTTAGTTGGCTGAAGATGGGCCCTCCTCCTTTCCCAGAACCGGTTTGTTGAGGAAAGAGGTCAAGATCGCTTCGGGTTATTCGCACGGGGTCGTGCCAGCAGCAAGTCCGGCCATGTCCGCTGTGCACCGAAAGCGATTGAATTGCCACGCCGCCACGAAACGACGCGCCACTACCGGACTCATGCGGTGCAACAATTGCGCCGCCACGTCGCTGCATTTCTCCGTGGCCGCGATGCCGGAGAGACATGCGAATCGTCTCGCACCCGCGACGACTGGGCCCGGTCGAGACACGGCTATCCCCCGGGGAAGTTCTTGTGATGAAGATATCAGCCGCGCCGCGCCG
>WNGJ01004312.1_pt1 | contig 14790 bp, 20 predicted proteins | sample 5400611 | NCBI WGS metagenome assembly WNGJ01 (sample SAMN13153375, study PRJNA577476) | soil metagenome | isolation source: 40 cm soil or saprolite under Garry oak tree replicate 1 | place: USA:California | collected 2016-06-15
CTAGCGCTGAGATTCCGTAGCTAACAATCGCAAAAAGTCCTAAAAGGATGAATGCCGCGCCGACCGGCAGCGGAATCCTTAATCGGGCAAGCGCCCGTACTATCGGTCTCAATAGATAACTGAGCAGCAGCCCAAGAACAATTGGTAGCAAGACCGACCGCATAAAGTAGATGGTGTAGAACACGGCTAAGATAAACAGGCCGGTCAGAGCGATTGATCGGATACCGAAAGGTCTCTGCAACAGGTCGGCGATGCGTAAGCGGGCTCGCGATGCGACTTTCTCCGCTTCGCCTGCGTCATCGGAAACGTCGCTTTGCGATTCGACCTTTAGCACCGGCAAACTCATTTACGTTCCTGAATCGCATGGCACTTTCCAGCTACGCGTCTCATCTTGATTATTGCGACGGGGTTCTTGAAACGTCTGCATTTTGCTGCGAGATGTCAGCGCCTTAGCTGTGGCTTTCAAGCCATGCGGTGGCGAAATTCAAGACTGGTGCGGTTGGGTTCGCCATTTCTTCGGGGGAATGCAAGGATGATGTAATTTGCGATGGGAGGCCTTTCGCGATAGCAATTCTCCGTGACACAGCTTTACGTGCCGAGGTTCGAAGGGATGGCATTAGTACTTAGCGGCATCGGAACGGTTTGCTGGGCCGTGTGCTTTTGGTGGATGCATCGGATTTCATCTCGGCAGGATGCGTTGTTGCAAGAGCTCCGTGAAGTGACTACGCGAATTGAAAAGCTTTCTCAGGCCGAGCACGATTTGATCAGCGAGGTGCATCCGCAAGTTAGCGAAATCAAAGAGCACGTCCAAGATGTCAGAGAAGTTGTTTCACCCAAAAACAACTGAGCTCGGCTTGATCTGAACCTATTGAAACGACCAGGTGGTTCAGCTGTCGCAAGCCGCCTGGATGTCACCGCAAAACCCGGCGAGCGATTTCACAGGCACTGTCGACTCACGTTTCGCCATGCGGCCGAATTGCGAGACGAAGCGCTGTTTGTTGCCGCGTACCTTCAGGTTTTCGATCAGGTAAGCTCACCCACAAAGAGTCTCAGGTGCAGCCTCGCAGCAGAAAAATCAGACACAAAATCGGAATGGGGATTCCGAGGAGCCAAAGCAAAATGTATCCAGTCGCTCCGGCTTGCTTGATTCGGTTTATTAAATGCATTTGACACTCCTTTCTTGTTATTGATTCGCCTTCGGCTTACATCGCGCGGATGCCAATGCGAACGTTTCATCGGCCGCCCAGTTTTTCCTAACGACGGATGTTCGTTTGGTGCATCAACCGGAGTTGCGGCTCAAAGGTTGCCTGTCAAAGCAAGGATTAACAGAATCAAAACAATCAATCCAAGTCCACCGCTCGGCCAATAGCCCCAACCGGAGCTATACGGCCAGGCAGGTAGCGCTCCGATCAGCAAAAGGATTAAAATGATCAATAGAATTGTGCCCATGGCTTCTCCTTTCTTGAACTATGTTCGTCGCGGCGAGCAACTTTGGACGTTAAAAACTCTTGCGCCGGGGAGACTTACCGCAGGTCTATCACCAGACGTGCCAGATAGCGTTTGAAGTTTGGACGAAGATTGCTTGCTAGAACAAGAATATCGAAATCAATTCAGGCCAGTAAAAAGCGCCTTCACCGTTCCACCGATAAGCGGAACAGGAAGGCGCTGAAAGAGAATGAGTTTGGAATCTCTTGGTGCTTAATCCTCGTCGAGAATTACCCGATCAACCATCACGTTGTCGCCTGTCCCGACGTAGTGGACTCGGACTGGAACGCCGACTTTCACTTTGGTCCGTACGACATCTTCATCGAGCACTTTCCCGCTTCTCGTCACATAAGTGACGGTCTTGCCGAAGTGGTAAGTGCGTGGACCGCTGCTTTCCTTAAGCACGATGACGCTGCCCGGAGTATACTCCGTGATGGTTCCGCTGCCTTCCGTTGTGGTCGTGGTGGTCGTCGTCTCTGAAACCTGCGCCCACGCGAAGGGTGCTCCGACCGCCAAGACCATACTGAGTAATATTTTTTTCATTGTGTGTTTCCTTTCCTACACGAACTAATCGGACTAGGAGACTTCTACGGTTGCCATAGTCGAACATAGGATCTTGGCAGCGAACCGCGTGCAGCAGCCACGATTCAGGAAACTAGACGATTAAAGTCCTCGTCTACCTCGAAGTAGATTAACAATCAGCACGACGACCGCAATGACGAGGAGGAGATGGATCAAGCTGCCGCCAATGTGGCCTACGAGGCCAAGGAGCCAGAGCACGATTAAGATAACAATTATAGTCCAGAGCATGGATTATCCTTTCAGTTGAGTTGAACCTTCGTGGCTTGTTTTATCGAGAGACCACATACTTGCCAAGCTTTTTCAGAACGTTGAATGGAATAGTTGTTGTCAGCAAGGATTCATGACCGTCGCACAGCTGAAATTTTGGCCTGCGCAATCTGCTGCATGACGGGTGGCAAGGACATTTTAGGGTTCTCGTTGGGTGCGCAACACAATCTTGCAAGACGAACGCGTATCAGCTTTCAGAAATCTTTTCATGAGCCTAAGAGCCGATTCATTTTCCTTCTTCGTGTTTGAGACTGTGCAATCCCGAGGCACAAACAAATTGAAATCGCGCATGTAGGCATCGTTCGCTGTGAAAAGGACACAAAAGTTCCCAGCAATTCCGGTGAGAATTAGGGTTTGCGTTTCCAAGTAGCGGAGCAGTGTCTCGAGAGTGGTAGAAAAAAATCCGGAATGCTTTGGCTTAAGCACAAAATAATCGCTTTCTTCGGGCCGCAGTAGTTTCACGATGGCGCGCCCGCGACCATGTCGCGTACAATGATCTACAGTGCGGCGAAAGTCCGATTTCCAACGCCCGAAGTTATCATTGGCATAAATGACCGGCACGCCCGCCTTTTGTGCGCGTCGTTTCAGACGTAAGAGTTTTTGGGCCATCGGGCGCGCATAGTCCAGTAACTGTTCCGCTTCTGGAAAATCAAAATCGTTGATGACATCGATCAAAAGCAGCGCGATTTCATGTTTGTCCGGTGCGCTGCCGTGTAGATCGACGTTTTTTTCTGGCATCGGTTTTTCTCTACACACGGTCCTTGTCAGGCTGGAACCGATTTGTCACAAATTCAAACACTAGGCGCGCTTCTTTTTCCGCTGCTGCATCAGGAGGCGCGGCAATTCGGTCTGGATTTTGGCCACGATCATTTGCCGGATCTTGCGGTACTCCGCAGCACCACCTTGAGCAGGATCGGGTATGTCCCAGTCCGCGATCCATTTCGCTATAACCATGTCACCGAGATCCGGCACGTCCATCTTGGCCACGTAGTCGAACTTGATGTTCGAAAAAGCGGAAATGTGTCTGGGTTTGTGGCCGCTCAAATCGCAGCCGATCTCGCGCATGGCTTTCACAGCTTGCTCGTTAACTTCCTTACCGGGTTTGATGCCGGCACTGCAAACTTGTATGCCGCGCTTGGCCGACATTTTCAACATGGCCTCCGCCATTGGGCTGCGGCTCGCGTTTTTGATGCAAACGAAGAGTATCTTCAAGATATCTCTAACTTTTCGCATAGACCCAAGCGTTTGGTCGCCGAAAAATCCACGGAGGCCCAAGTGTTATGTGATAGGCCTAGGGAATTTGCACAACGCGATCAAGAAGAATCCTAGGTGGTTGAGCGCCGTCTCACTTCGTGAACGAGGTTTCAACACTATAACAGGTGATCCCTAGAGCCGACATCCAACAGCTCGCTGGAATTCGAAGCTATAATCGAAAATCAAGAAGGAAAGCCATGAAATTATCTATTGAAGCGAAGGTGGCCACTGCTGTGGCAATGGCATTCGTGGCTCTAACTGTTGGTGCAATTGCGCAGGAGGACGGCAGGAATCAAACTGCTGGACCCAGTTACAGGCCGACGGCTGAGACGCGCTTGACCCAGCAGGCATACCACGGTCCGCTGTTTCGTCCACGTTGAGACGGTGGCCAGATGCTTGACCATATGCAACCGACACAGCGTACGCTTAATAATCGGTAGAAAGTTCAGAAACATTCATGCTACCGACTCTCGACTTCCGTTGTCTTGACGCGGACCGCGTATTCGCTCGGTCTAAATGCACGACCAGCTTGAGCGGCGTACACCTGGGTAAACTCAGCGCCAAATAACAGGATTTGCGACGAATAATAGACCCAAAGTAACAAGGTGATCAGCGAACTGGCCGCTCCGTAAGCTGAGCCTGCCGCGCCGCTGCCGAGGTAGAAGCCCAGCAACCACTTACCAATACCAAAGAGGATCGCAGTCATGACTGCGCCGATCCAAACATCTCGCCATTGGATCTTCACGTCGGGCAGGAATTTGAAAATCATTGCGAAAAGGAGAACAACGACCGCAAAGTCAAAGACGAGATAAACCGTCACCGCGATCGCAATTCCGCCCGGCAGAACCGATTGCAGGTAGTGACTAAATCCCTTAAGCAGGGCTTCGATCGCAAGCGAGACGAGCAACAGGAAACAAATACCGGCGACCATCGCAAATGAAAGAAAACGGGCGCGCAAAAATTCCCAGATACCGAGCCCGGGCTTCGCTCTCACGCCCCAGATAGTATTCAAGGCGTCTTGGAGTTGACCAAACACACCGCTTGCGCCGAAAAGCGCGAGAGCAACGCCAATGATTGTGGCGATGGTACTTTTATCAGGCTGCGATGCTTTTTGCGCGATGTTTTGCACGACCTGCACAGCGCTTGGATCGAGAAAGTAGCTCATTTGTTGTGTGATCTTATCCCTGGCACCGGCCGGATCGTCGCGGAAAAGTACGCCGACGATCGCCAGCAACACCAGAATCAGCGGCGCGAGTGAAAACACCGTATAATAGGCAAGCGCTGCGCCTAACTGAGGCGCTTTGTCCTGCAACCATTCCTGCGCCGTTTGCTTAACGAGACCAAAAGCACTCGCGAAGAACGAAGATTTCGATGTCGCTGAGCTCCGTTGTTCAGGCACGAGAACCATCTTTAAAAATAGATCGCTCATACGCCCGTCCCTGGTTGTGATGTAAAAGCTCTGTTACTCGACCATTTTGGGCGTCCAACAATACTTGCGCCGCGAAGGGTATGTTAGAATGCTGCTAAAACCGCCAATCCCGCCGATGGAAGCGCGCGCGGTCGAACAAATTCCGATCGGTGACGGGTGGCAGTATGAACCGAAATGGGATGGCTTTCGCTGCCTGGCTTTTCGCGACCGTGACACAATTTGTTTGCAATCGAAGAATGGCCAGCCGCTCGCGCGTTATTTTCCCGACGTTGTCGCTAACATTGCAAAGTTGCCGCAGCAACAATTTGTTCTCGACGGCGAAGTGGTGATTCCGGTCGGCGGCGCACTTTCCTTCGATGAATTGCAATTGCGCCTGCATCCCGCTGCGAGTCGCGTGCAAAAACTGGCTGCAGCCCATCCGGCGGTTTACATCGTATTCGATCTGCTCGCCGAGGATAAGAAATCCTATTTGAAACTGCCTCTCAGCGAGCGGCGGGAGCTTCTGGAAAAATTCGCGCGTTCCGACCTGCGTCACGCAAAAGACATACGGCTTTCGCCCGCGACGAATGATTACGACGTTGCGGCCGATTGGTTCGCAAAAACAGGCCGCGATCTTGACGGGATCATCGCAAAACGCCTCGAGGCCGCGTATGCCTCAGGCGAACGCACCGCAGCGGTGAAAGTCAAACAACTCCGCACAGCCGATTGCGTCGTTGGCGGATTCCGTTATGCGACTGGCAAACGCGTCCTCGGTTCTCTTCTCCTCGGTCTCTATGGCGACGACGATCTGCTACACCACATCGGATTCATCTCCGGGTTCAAAGCTTCAGAACGCCTCGCGTTAACTGAAAAATTTGAGCGGCTAAGAAAACCACCCGGTTTCACTGGCAACGCGCCCGGAGGCCCGAGCCGTTGGAGCACAGAGCGCAGCGGCGAATGGGAACCGGTCTCTCCCAAGGTTGTCGTCGAAGTCGCGTACGATCATTTCACCGGCGGCCGTTTTCGACACGGCACAAGATTCCTTCGGTGGCGCCCGGACAAGGATCCGCGCCAGTGCACCATGGAACAAGTGGAGCAGCGCGAAGGCAAGGCGATGGCTCTCTTATAAACCTCTACAATTCTCGCGCGCGCAGAAACTTTAGAACTGCTCGCTCGGCTGTGCGCAGATCAGGTTGCTTTAATGTTTTCGCGGAGCCGTTGAGACCCGCAATTCGCGTTCGGTTCAGGTAAGCTTCAACGATCATCGGATGTACGTAGCACTTGCGGCAAACGGCAGGCGTATTGCCGAGAAGTTCGGCTACCGCGCAAATGGCTGTTTTGATGTTCGATTTCGCCTGTTTCTTCGTTTGAAAATCTTCCTGCGTGCTTAGTGCCATTGCCGCTAACACCGTTCCACCCCAGGTGCGGAAATCTTTCGCGGTGAAATCTTCGCCGGCGATTTGGCGCAAATACTCGTTCACGTCTTGAGACGTAATGTCTTGTACCTCCCCATCCTCATCGACGTACTGGAATAAATCCTGACCGGGTAGGTCCTGACATTTCGCAATAACTTTCGCCACTCGACGGTCGGTGACATCCACTTCGTGCGGCCGCTTGCTCTTGCCGCGAAATCGAAAACGCACCTCCGCGCCTCTGACTTTCACATGTCGATTTTTCAGAGTGGTCAGGCCAAATGACTTATTCTCGCGCGCGTATTCTTCGTTCCCAATACGTATGAACGTGCGTTCCAAAAGCCGCACGATTGTCGCGAGAACTTTTCGCCGCGGCAGCCCGGGCAACTCAAAATCCCGCGCAACTCGTCTGCGAATATCAGGCAGGGCCTTGGCAAACTGGGCGAGTCGCTCGAACTTGTTTTCGTCGCGCACTTCGCGCCAGCGCTCGTGATACCGATATTGCTTGCGCCCACGCGCGTCGCGACCAGTCGCCTGAACATGACCGTTTGGCGACGGGCAAATCCAGACGTTAGTCCACGCTGGCGGAATGGCGAGGCGTTTGATCCGTAGCAGACGCTGCTCGTCGCGAATCAGTTTTCCCTCGGTATCAAAGTACTGGAAATGTTTGCCCTTGGCGCGGCGACTATAACCGGGACGTTCATCGCTATCATATTGCAACCCGGCTTGTTCCGCCGCGGTAACGAGCTCATCTGAAATCGCGCCATTTTGCTTTGGCTCGACAACCGTTCCCCCGGAAGCGCCCATTGAAATAATCACTCCCGGTCACCGGTGCCGTCGAACGCGCGCCGCGCCGCGCGCATCCGTTCAATTTCCGTGTGTTCAATCTGCTGGTCGGCTCGGCGTTGTAGCTCGCCGAAATCCCAGTTGGATGCGTTCGATAAATTCGCCGCAGCTAACGCGCGCCACATCATTTTTTTCCCGGTAATCCCCATGATTAACCCTTCCAACGTGAGCACCAATCCCAAGCTGCCGGGTTCGTCGCCTGCCATCATCAATCGCGCACGGCCAATCTTTTCGGCCGCCCATGCGCCCGCCTGGCGCAACTTACTTTCCTCGACGCCGACAGAACGCATCACATTGCGCAATGTGTCTTGATCCTCCTTGATCTCCCTTTCGGTTGCCACGAAGAAACTGCCGAGTGGCTCGCCTTTGTGCACCTCCGCCCAGTGGGCAATGAGTTCCAACGCGCTAATAGAACCTGCAAGATGATCATTTAAATATGAGTCCAAGTCTTTCATTGGGTGAATAGCATGCGCAAAATTCAGATGGGCGTCAGCGGTTCCTCGGCCGGACCGGCGATCACTTCACCAGTGGGTTTGAAACGTGAACCGTGACAGGGGCAATCCCACGTCGATTCGGCAGGATTCCACCCGACAAGACAGCCAAGGTGAGTGCAAACCGGTGAGAGCCGATGGAGCTTCCCGTTAGGGTCACGGAAAGCGGCAACTTTCTTCCCGCGCCGACCGATAATCATTCCGCCGCCCGGTTTTAAATCACGGACAGAATCAGCTTCGGGACGAGCAAGCCGATCTTTGATCATGTAATAGGGATAGTCCGTGTTCTCTCGGATATAATTCCAAGTCGCGCCTTTGATTTTTTTCCGGTCCACGGCAAACAGCTCCGTCCACGGGTTCTTTCGTCCCACGATCCAGTCGCGCGCCATCATTGCCCCTACTGTTCCGAATGTAATACCATTGCCGCAATAACCGGTAGCCACAAACTGGTGCTCGGCATTCTCTCCGATGTAGGGCAACCCATCTGGGGTACAGATAACCTGTCCCGACCAGCGATGGTCGATTTTTGCTTTCGGAATGATCTTTTTCAGTCGCGACAGCAACCGGGCATACGCCTTTGTGGTCTCCTTCTTTTGTCCGGTCTTGTGATCTTCACCGCCGTAAACGATGTAATCGAAGCCGTGATGTCGATCGACTCTCATGTAATCGTAAGGCTCGCGCGTGTCCCAGAAAAGTGCTTCCGGTAGCGTGTCGGAAGGCACTCGAGCCCCGAGTGCGTAGCTGGTATAGAGCGAGAGTTTCGTCTGCAGCAGTGTTGCACTGGTCATGCCGGCAAGGCCGACAAGCGGGTTATTCGTTGCCATCACCACGCGATCGAAACTGATCCAGTACCCGTTGACTTTCACGCGGCGCTTCTTCGCATTGAACCCGGTCGCAGCGCTCTTCTCGAAAACATGCGAGCCGTCGCCAGGAATTTTCTCAACCAAAGACCGAAGATATTTCCTCGGATGGAACTTCGCCTGATTGGCAAAACGCACGCCCGGCAAATTGAAATATGGGATCCCGCTTAAGTAAGCGGCGTCAAATCTCAGCTTCGTAGCGAGGTCAGCCTCTTTCTTGAGTGACGACGCTTCCGTTTTGGAAAACCGATCCATGCAGACATGCAAGAAGGCAGGGACGCGCGTGAATTCACACTCGACCTCTTCCCCTGCGACAATTCTCTCAATCTCCTCGATCGCGGCTTTGCCAGAGTCCCAGGCGGCTTGCGCGTGGTCCTCGCCGAAATTCCTTGCCAATTCGTGCAGCTGGACGTCGGTAACATAAGTGAGATGAGCAGTTGTATGGCCGGTATCGATTAAGGCGACGCGTTCACGCTCGATCATTGCTACTGTCGATCCCGTTTTCTTCAGCAGATACGCAGTCGTAATACCAGTGATACCAGCACCGACGACAAGAACGCCGACGTTTATGTTGCTCTGTAGCTTCGGGAATGTCGGAATGGGTGCGCTGTCGATCCAAAAAGGAACACTCTTCATCGCTCTGTTGTTCGCGCCGCATCGGCAGATTAGCCGTGCGGAGAGAATTTTTTCACGCGGCATTGGGTGGGCTCAGCGAAACCAAATATCGCGCCGGCGCGTCATAACGTTGGGCAATACTTGAACGTCAACGCAAGACCGTAACGCCGACGATGAGATCTAAAATCAAAATAGATCAGAACACGCTCACACTTTGACGCGCAAATGTTCACGTGACTGCGAATTAAATATGGCGAGGTGAAGCACCGCGCCGCAGCCCGGAGATTCAACGTGAATACGACAACTATCGTAATTTTTGCAGTAGTCTTGGCAGTCATATTAATCGCGCTCGGATTGATCGCCCTACTGTGGCGCCACCGCTCACGAAGGCTGCGGCAGCAATTCGGACCCGAGTACAAGTACGCCGTCCGGAAATATGGTGATGCGCGCAAAGCTGAGGCTGAACTCGCTGCGCGCGAGAAACGCGTTCGGAAGCTGGAGATTCGGCCGCTCGCGCAAGGAGAACAAAGCCGTTTCGCAGAAGGATGGAGAAACATCCAGGCACGCTTCGTGGACGAGCCGTCCAAAGCGCTTAGCGAAGCCGACGGGTTAATCAAAGAAGTCATGCAAACGCGTGGCTATCCGGTGGGCGACTTCGATCAACGCGCTGCCGACGTCTCTGTGGATCATCCGAACGTAGTAACTAATTACCGGGCCGGACGCGAAATCGCAGCGCGCAACAAAAGCGGAAAGGCGACAACGGAGGATTTGCGGCAGGCGATGATGCACTATCGCTCGCTATTCGAAGAACTGATGGAGGTAGGAGAACCAGTAACAGTCAAGGAGACAATTCGATGAAAATGGAAGATGAGGAAAAGGTTGAACAAGATGAAGAAAAAATGACCGCAGCGGATCAGGAGCAGCTCGACCAGGAGCCAGCTGAACGAGTAACATCGACCAGAGAACTGGCAAAGGACTTGGAACGCAAGCCATCAGGTAAGGCCGATCATCCCGCGAATGCAGCTCTGTTCCCAGAAAATGAGTCACGGGACTTTCACAAACGCTGGACGGACATTCAAACGGCGTTCGTGGACGAGCCGCGACAGGCGGTTGAGCGGGCGGATGAGTTGGTTGCAGAAGTAATTAAGCGCCTCGCAGACAGTTTCGCTCGGGAACGCTCCCAACTAGAGGGACAATGGGGTCGCGGTGATAATGTCTCAACGGAAGATCTACGTGTTGCCCTGCAGCGCTATCGAGCATTCTTCGATCGGCTATTGAACATCTAGATTAAGAAAAAAGACGCGCGCGGGCGCCGCGGCATGCGACTCACTTTTGTATGAAAAAGGAAAACACTGTTCTAAACAATCTAATTGAAACACTCAAAGACGGTCAGGAAGGTTTCAAGCAAGCCGCTGAGAGCGTTCGAAATCCAGCGTTGAAGTCACTCTTTAGCGAGTACTCGCAGCAGCGTTCGCGCTTCGCCACCTCGCTGCAGGCGGAAGCTCGCAAGTTAGGGGAAGAGAAACCTGAAACCAGCAGTAGCGCGACCGGCGCGTTGCATCGCGGCTGGATCAACCTGAAATCGGCGATCACAGGCGGCGATGAACATGCGATCCTCGCTGAATGCGAGCGGGGCGAGGATTCAGCAGTAGAAGAATACAAGAAGGCCCTGGACGACGGTTTATCTCCATCAGCACAGGAACTTGTTTCCCGTCAGTTCGCCGAGATCAAAGCAGCTCATGACCGGATCAGAAGCCTGCGCAACGCAATTAAAAGCTGATAGGAACGTGTTACTGGATGTACATGCTTGGATTGTAGTAAACCGACTCAGATCCCCCGAGCTCCTCCGGCCGCGGTTCCAGATCACCAGACCTCACAGACGGCAAACGGACACAGGATCGAACGGCCAATAGGGTTTTGTCTGATGAGACAACAATCCACCAATCTGAGTGTGTGTTTCAGTCCAAATCGTCGCCCACGCCGATTTGTTTAAAAAAGGTCGAGTCACTAACTACGAAGGACTCAAAACACCTAATTCAATAACAAAGAAAGGCATCATGGACCAACAACCAAATCCAAACGAACCCGGCAAATCCAACACCCCCGGACAGCAAGGCGGACAAGGCCAAGACCGCGAAAGACAGGAACGCGAACGCCGTGAGCGTGAAAAGCAGGGCGGCGGCCAGCAGGGTGGCGGCCAGCAGGGCGGACGATAAGACTCCTTCTCTCGGAACCAAGCTAGCGGCGGGAGGTAACTCCCGCCGCTTTTTACGTCTAGATTACCGCTGGCGCAACAGCCGATGAATATCGCGCCCGCGGGAAAGAATTATAGGATGATGCAATACATTGTGTCCGCGGCTTTCAGGACGAGAGCACCAAGCCAACCCCGAGGGCTGTTCGGTTTAGTTGTCCGTCGCTAGAGGTTGTCGTCGGTAAGGTTGTGCTCGTTTGGTAGACGAGCCGATGGATTAATAGTTCCTTGCGCGCGAGAGCCAGCGTTATGGCGGGCCGCGATCCGCACAGCAGCGTGAGGAACAATAGCGCGAGTGTAAAAAACACGGCAATGGCGGACACTAGGAGGCGGCAATCAGCAAGGCGGACGATAGGCTTGGTCTTGTCAGTTCTGACTCCGTCCCGCCGTTTTGCTCAACCCTCTGCCGATCGCCTGAGCTTCAATCAGATTACAACCGCCGCCTCCATGACGCGCGATTTTGTTCTTATGAAATCGAGCACAAAGGATAAGATCAAAGGAGGATTGAGGGAAGCGAAAGGCAACGTGAAAGAAAAGGCCGGCAAGGCGACAGGGAATCCAGACTTACGTGATCGCGGGACGATCGAAAAAACAGGCGGAAAGGTGCAGCGCAAAGTCGGAGACATTAAGAAGGTGTTCGAACAATAATCGCGGCTTGAGGAAGTGCCACAAAAAGCGGGCACTCGGAGGCGAGAAGTTGAAGGCTCGCTAGGAGCGCGACGTCGGCTATTTATCTAATGAAAAGAATTACTTTAGTCGCTCTGCTATGTGCCCTCGCTGGTCGCTCTCACGGCAGGCTGCAATCGAAACGCACTTACCGGTTCGAAGTTAAACCTAAACAATTACAACCAAGTGACCACTGGCATGTCGAAGGTGCAGGTGGAACGAATAATGGGCCTGCCCACTACCAGCGAGACTAAGGATATGTTGATTTTCAAAAAGACGAGTTATCGCTACGAAGAAGGTCCCAGATTTCCGCTTTTCACTTTTAAGAATGACGAACTCGACACCAAAGAAGGGAATCTGGCTACCCCATAAACTTTTGGAAGCGGCTTTTTGAAGACTGCATTCTAGCCGGAACATCGTTCAAGAAGTCCCGCGCCGAGTGCGTGAAGGGAGGCAAACGCTGCGGCGTGGGCTACGACTTAGCTGAATGCAATGGAAAAAGTTGTAGCCGTTAGCCTATTTAGCGGCGGCGTAAAAAGAAAAGAAGGGCCAACGAAAAATAGACAATCGCAATTATCAGCATGACAATCGCCAGACGTCGAGTGGCAGCGGTGTCCCAAACAATGCCAATCATTACGAGCGCTGGAAAAAGCCCGCGAGCGGGACCAGCATTATTGTGCCGTGCTACGGGAAATTGTGCGTGACATTTGTACAATGCGCCAATTAAGTGAGAAATCATGCGTCCCATATTGTTAATAATTTTGATTGTGCTCTTGATCGCCGCCCTGCCGACATGGCCATATAGCACTGGCTGGGGATATTATCCGAGCGGAGGTTTGGGCCTTATTTTGGTAATCATCTTGCTTGTTGTTTTGCTTCGCTAGCGGCTAGCCTTTGCATTCTTCGACGCACGGTTCGTAATTGGGTCCCGGAAAACCTCAGAAATCCAGCGACCTGCTCCGACTCTTGGCCCACTGATGGCTCGCTGCTGTCAAACGAACAATGGTCATTGAACAATGCCACCCGACCTTGTTCCAAGTCCCTGATGCAATTCCCCTGCGTGAAAACAATGACACCTCAAGCCGAAGAAGCGTTTACGGAGTGAAAAGCTCGGTGCTGCCTAGTGCCTCGCTGTTTTGGTCGTAGCCTCCAGCCACCATTACTCTCCCATCAAGCAAGATGGCGGTTGCATGGCTGCTCTCGACCCGTAACGAGGTGGCCTGCCGTGGTCCAGACAGATGTAGCCGGATCAAAGATTTCCGCCGAGGCGAGCGTTCCGCTTCCTTGGTAGTCTTATCCACCGGATTGACGCCCCGAAAGCAGGAAATCGATTGTGGTGAGGCCTCGCGCAAATCCCCTTTTCATTCTTAGTTAAAGTAGCGTCACTCCAAATTTCTTCGCGTCCGCGATACCTCAGATCCGCGCCAAAAGCCGCGGCCACGGGTGAAAAGCTGACTGGCTATTTCTGCTGTCGAGTACCGTTATTTATTACGTCCAAACGGGTGGCTAAAGGCGAAACCATGTTGTTATGCCAGAAGAAGAAACAATCGAACGCGCGCGCGAGGACGAGCGTGAAGGCAAATCGCCTTCCACTCAAGCTGGCGAGTTTGTGCGCGAAGAAATGGAACACATTCGGGAAGGCGAACACGGCGCCCGATCGCCAGAACAAGCGATCGCTATTGGTCTGTCCAAGGCGCGTCGAGCCGGAGTAAAGTTGCCGCCTCCAAAACGCGGCAAACAACGAACAAAGCGCCAGGCAAAACGCGATCTCACAAAGGGGGGCGCCGGACGCCGTAAAAAGCCTTCTCGGAAACGGGCCCGCGCAACGAAACGCGTCCTTAAACGCGAGAGCCATCGCTCAGCATCAAGACGGGCATTGTCCAAACACGCGAAGCGAGTGGCCGGCCAACGCTCGGCACGCTCGCGCTCGGCCGCCGCGAAGAAAGCAGCGCGCACCCGGAAGCGCCGGCGCTGATATGCTACTGTAACTTGCGGCGCACGGAGGTCGTATGCCCAAAGAAAAGAAGCTTCAGCCGCCGCAGCACCAGCGACGGCAACCAGGCCGCGAACACAAGATGAAGCCGCGGCCGCAAGCCGAGGACGAAAAGCATCGCGGTAGCGGCAAATTGCAAGACAAGGTGGCGATCATTACTGGCGGCGACAGTGGGATCGGCCGCGCGGTTGCCATCGCGTTCGCCAAGGAAGGCGCTCACATTTCAGTCGTTTACCTGGAAGAACAAAGGGATGCGAATGAAACAAAGTGCTTAGTGGAAGAACAAGGGAGGGAATGCCTCCTAATTAAAGGCGATGTCGGTCAGGAAGAATTTTGCCGAAAAGCTGTTGCGCAAACTGTAGAGGAATTTGGCGGAGTCGATGTCGTTGTAAACAACGCGGCCGAACAGCACCCGCAGGATTCGATTGAAAGAATTACCGAAAAGCAGCTTGAGCGGACATTTCGGACAAACATTTTCGCGTTCTTTTTCATGGTGAAGGCAGCCATGAAGCATTTGAAAAAAGGCGCTGTGATTATCAACACGTCGTCAGTCACTGCCTACAAAGGCAGCGCACATCTGCTCGATTACTCTTCAACTAAAGGCGCAATATCTTCTTTTACACGCTCGCTGTCGCAGGCGCTTGCCGACAAATGCATTCG
>WNGJ01005438.1_pt1 | contig 14785 bp, 13 predicted proteins | sample 5400611 | NCBI WGS metagenome assembly WNGJ01 (sample SAMN13153375, study PRJNA577476) | soil metagenome | isolation source: 40 cm soil or saprolite under Garry oak tree replicate 1 | place: USA:California | collected 2016-06-15
GAGGCGGCAGTCCTAATAAAGCCGGAGGAGTGGATCGGCTACGTTGAAAACCAACAAGTCACCGTCGCGGAGATTCAATCGCGGACGCCGCAAGAGCTCACTTTCGATCGCCTTGCAGGATTCATCCGCCAGCTTTCTCGTGAATCGATCGCCAAACGTATGGAGCGCCTGCTGAATATCCTTAAGCCCGGCAAAGAGTACGATGGAATCCAAGATTACCGCTTAGATCTCGAAACGATCGAGAGTTACGATCGCATTAGGCAGGACATCATTCACAAACGGCAGTTCGACATTCAACTCGACCGGCTGGAGGACGCGATAACATACATCGAGAAATCTTTCTTTTATTTCTTATTTCTCATTCTTTGGCGGCACGGCAAAACTCTCAACGAACGAGCCTGGAATGAATTCATCACCGCGCCTGCGCCAGCGGCACCGACCCACGGGAAAGTATGAAGCCTTCGAACGGACGTGCTTAGTATTGATTAAATCTACGTTGATCTCGTTTTTGGTTTTCCCTTACGCTCGTGTCCGCCAGCGTCGCCACTTCCTTTTGACTCAATCGCGGCCATCTCCTCTTGCAGTTGACTCAGTCTTGGCCACAACCATTCATTCGGGCGCGGCACTGTCATTTCGATTTTGAATTCATCGACGAGATGAACAGCAAGTTTATCGAAATACTTAGTTACCTTTATGACCACATCTGCGTGCAAGCCGTGCGGAAGATTAGCGGGTTGCCAGATATGTTTGTGAAGTGGCTCAGAACTTGGAAAGACGTCAAATCGCCCGACGTGATTCCACGTGCTGTGCGTGGCGTTACTCCAGCCACCATAAGCAAAGTCATAAAGATCCAAACAATCCGCTTCTTCGGCCATCTTCCGCGTTGAGATCCCTGACCAACTACCAACGTCAACATGTTGTAAGAATGAATAATGTTGCGAATCAATCCAGGCTTCCCGTGCTTTGATCCCCTCCCGCAGTTCGTCGGCTTGGTCAGGTTCTTCATCGTCTATCGCAGCTTTTAGCCGTTCGACGTGAAGTTTCTCCTGTCCCAAACCGTACTGGATAAATTGCCTCGCCCGAACAAGAGGATCCTTAAGAATCCAAGCCACTGTAATATAGACATCAGTCATCGATCGGAGGAACAGTGGCCCTGCGTGGTAGTCCCATAGGTCCGGATTCCGCGCGACTTTAACGGCAAGATTGCATTGCCGCGCTAACAATGCCCCGATGACCTCCGCAAACTCACTCTCGAAAATGTCGACAGGGAATGTCGCCCAAATCGCATCGACAACGCCCCAAGCGTAGTGCTCGTAATCAATTCCGAAATTGATCATTGGATGCATGCTCTCGGAAGCATTTGGTTCTTCGACGTTATCCGCGCGGAAGGGCGCAAGGTCTTTTCCACGATTCCAAAAATCCCGCGCCCACGACGCGCCAATTTGGCCTTCGCACATCATGAACGATGAATTCGCGTGCATTCGTACATGTGAACAAAGGCTATCGGTGTGCTCCGAGTTGAACGCTGTGATTATGGAATCAAAGTCCACAAACGGATAGTCCTGTGGGACATGAAACGTTCCGATTTCAATCTCGATCTTGGGGATAATCGATTGGACGACAGACGCTGTTTGGCTTCGGCGATCGAACAATTGCGAGATGACGGCGCGGGCTCTTTCGACATCCGACACGGAAGGCTTCTTCACGTCGATTTTTTCTTCAAAGAAGTTCTGTAAGGGATTGTTGTTTGGATAACAGCGCACATAGGGTGTTAACGCGTCCAAGACTTCCAAAAAAATTCCCTTCGCCTTGCAGGCTTTGCGAATACTCGTCCAATCATCGGCTGTTAAAGAGCGGAAGGCCGAACAGAAAAAGAACTTTGAGCCAGACGACTTAATCGAATAGCAAATTCGCAGAAAGGTTTCTACGAACTCCAATCCCCGCTCAGTGCCGAATCGCTCAATAAAATATCCCAGCCATGCAATTTCCGGCAGAATACGTTCGATGTAATGAACTTCCGTCCAACCGAATCGAGACGCAGGTGGGAAGAATTTCTTTCCTACTCGCGTGTGACCCGAAAGTACTTTGGTTTTCGCCGGTTTGCCCTTCGCCATAGCCATCTCGCAAGATGTCGATCTTTATTGCGTCTCGGCAAAGGTTTTTTGGACGCAGAAAATTGATCCGCCTTCTATTCGGCCTGCTGGCCGATCCTGAAGACGCCCATCGGCTTCGCGTCAGGGTGCGGCGTTCTTTTCATAAGATCGCTCTCGACGTATCGACGGAATTCGTCGCCGAAAAAGAATCCGCTACTTAACGTTTGCGATCTTTACGATGCTGCCCTTTGCCTGCGAGTCCTTTGGATCCTTTGCCACAGTCACGTACAATTCTTTCTCGCCTTCGCCGAATGCGACGTTTGTTGTGCCATCACCCGCGGCGATCTCAAATACGTATAGAAGCTTGCCGTCAGGAGAGATCTTCAGAATCTTGCCGCCGAACCATTGGGCGACATAAATGTTACCCTTGCTGTCGACCTTCATGCTATCAGGTCCGAGCCACCAGGATTGGACCTTGTTTGGTACGAGAAGGTTCAGCAGAGCAAAGTTCGATCGGTTGCTCAACGAGCCGTCGTCATTGATCTTGAACTTCAATATGCAGTTCCCGACGGTTTCGCTGACGTAGAGGGTCTTTTGATCTGGAGAGACGCCTATTCCGTTGGCGTAATTGAGGTCGCCCGCTACCTCAACCCACTTCTCGCTGCCCGGCGCGAGATAGAGAACTTTCCCTACCACGGAGGTTGGCAGGTCCTTGTACGGGCCAAAGACCGTGGCGTAAGCGCCGCCGTTGGCGGTCACCACAATATCATTTATGCCGCCGTCGAACGGCTTGCCTTCTTTGTCGGCATCCCAACGGCGCAGTTGCTTGCCCGTCATATCGAGTTCAAGGATGGCGCCATGCTCCTCGGTGCACGCTAGGAGGAACGTCTTCTGTTTTGTGAGCGCCAACCCGTTATGGCCGCAACCTGGAGTATGATTCAACACCGTGGCCGTTTTGCCATCCCATTTCGAGAGGGTGTTGGAGACCCAGCCAACGTAGTAAAGGTTGCCGTCAACGTACAGCGGGCCCTCCGGGCCAAGGACATTGCTCACGATGGTGATCTTCGGCCCACGCCGCCGTAGCAGTCAACATCGCGCCGATAGTGTAGGCGATCGCAACCTTGTAAACGTTGCGTCGCCTGAGCTCCGAGACAAAGAAGGCTTCGCATTCATGAGGTTGTGGGTAAACCGAGTTTGGCAAGCAAGTTCTTGTAACGGGCGTCATCGCGCAAGCTGCGCAACAACGGATCAACTAAAAGGCCGAGCATCCCGGCGTCGCGATCATCAAATGAGATTTGCAACCAATCGAAAGCCTTGTCTTTCTCGCCACGCACGGCGTAAACCTGAGCGATTTGATACGCAAACCCTTCTCGGGCCTTGGCCATCAGGTTGGCCAGCGCTGCGTCGGCCGCCTGACGATCTCCGCGCACAAATTGCGCGACCGCGAGTTCGAAACGGCGATAACCTTCGTCCGGTTCCAATTGAGCTTCTCGCAAGGCCGTCTCACCGTCACCGCGTTGGGCAGCGATGAGTACCTGCCATCGATGATTGGCAGCACCGCTCGGCTGCAACTCAGCGGACTTGCGTGCAGCCGCGTCTGCCTCATCCAGTTTTCCGGCACAGAAAAGAACACGAGCCAGATTGCCTTGCGTTACTGCAGATAGGGGGTCGAGTTCCACTGCCTGCCGCGCCTGTCGTTCGGCCTCATCAAATCGCCCCAGATAAACGATAATTCGCGCCAACAAATCGTTCGCAGTCGGATTGGTCGGAGAAAGTTCTTTCGCACGCTTCAGCTCGGTCAGACCGTCATCAAAGTTCCAATCTACAAAACACCGAACGAAACCGAGGGCTGCGCGCGCCTCAGCTAGCGCAGGCGCTATTGCAACGGCCTTCTCCGCATCGCTTCGCGCTTTCGGGTACGCAGTCGGGCGCTGGCCGGTGAGATCCCCCCACAGAGTCCAAGCTTCGGCACGTTCCGCGTAGGCCAGGGCATATTCAGGATCGAGCTCGATCGCCTGATCGTAGTAATCGATAGCTTTGCGAAAATCTTCGACATTACGACGCACAAGATGGAAATGAGCCTGAAGGTAGGCGTTATGCGCTTCCACGTTGTTCGTCGCGATCTGGCTGGGCTTCTCCTGCGTGGCGAGCAAAGTCACTTTGAGTGACTCAGCAACCGCGTTGGCGATTTCCTCCTGCACCGCGAAGATGTCTTTAAGTTGGCGATCGAACGTCCGCGTCCAAAGCTGAATTCCGTCAGCGGCATTCACCAGTTCAGCTACGATCCGCACCCGATCGCCCTGTTTCCGGACCGTGCCATCCAAAAGCGTGCTCACACCGAGCTTTTCGCCAATCGTTTTGGGTTCCTCTTTTCTGTCTTTGAAGCGAAACGAAGAGCTCCGACCAATTACTTTAAGTCCGCTGATCTGAGCTAGAGCCGCGATTAGTTCCTCCGACAATCCATCTGAAAAATATTCGTCCTTCGGATCGCCACTTTCGTTGAGCAATGGCAGCACGGCGATGGATTTGTTCCAACCCGCTTTCGCCGCCTCGCGATTTGCAACGGTCGCACGTCCACCGGTGTAGCGGCCGACAAAGAACAAAGCGACGGAGAGGGCCGCAGCGATCAGGACAATGTAAATCCAAGCGCCGCCGCGGGAGCGTTGTCCCGCAGCGTCGGCAACTTCGGTGCGTTTGATTCCTTCGGGCGTCACCTCAAATGCCCACGCGATAATCAGGGCGATCGGAAAACCGATGATGAGAAGGAGAACTACAAGGCGCACTGCCCAACTGGGAATTTCGAAAAAAGGGAAGATTTGGCTGGCAACTTGCATCAGCAGCCAGGCGACGACGCCGTACGCCACTCCGACTTTGTACACGTTGCGCCGCTTCAGCTCGCCGAAGAATATCTTCGGATTCATCGCACGAGTTTACTTGCTATGATCTTTCGGCGCGAGTGAGGCGACGATCTTTTCGAAACGTGGATCTCCACGAAGCCGCGCCAAAAGCGGATGCAACTTTGAACGGCTGTAGTTGACGTAACCAGGGATCCCTAACAGTTTTTGCACGACGTCCCTGGAACTTCGCCACATGCCCCGTTGCCTGAGTCTACTCAACATTCTTAATCTTTACGATGCTGCCCTTGGCCTGTTGGTCCTTTGGATCTTTCACTACCGTCACGTACAATTCGGCCTCATCTTTGCCGAAGGCGACGTTTGTTGTGCCATCACCCGCGGCGATCTCAAATATGTGTAGAAGCTTGCCGTCAGGAGATATTTTCAAAATCTTGCCACCGAACCATTGAGCAACATAAATGTTACCCTTGCTGTCGATCTTCATGCTATCAGGTCCAATCCACCAGGATTCATTCTTGTTTTTTACGAGAAGGTTTAGCAGAGCAAAATTCGATCTGTTACTCAACGAGCCGTCGTCATTGATCTTGAATTTCAAAATGCAGTTTCCGACGGTTTCGCTGACGTAGAGGGTCTTTTGATCTGGAGAGACGCCTATCCCGTTGGCGTAATTGAGATTGTCCGCTACCTCCACCCATTTCTCGCTGCCCGGCGCAAGATAGAGAATTTTCCCGGCCACGGAGGTTGGTAGATCCTTATACGGGCCGAACACCGTGGCATAAGCACCGCCATTGGCGGTCACCACAATATCATTGATGCCGCCGTCGAATGGCTTGCCGTTTTTGTCGGCATCCCAACGGCGCAGCTGCTTGCCGGTCATGTCGAGTTCAAGGATGGCGCCATGCTCCTCGGTGCACGCAAGGAGGAATGTCTTTTGTTTCGTGAGCGCCAACCCGTTATGGCCGCAACCCGGGGTGTGATTCAACACGGTGGTCGTTTTGCCATCCCATTTCGACAGCGTGTTGGACACCCAGCCAACGTAATAAAGGTTGCCGTCAATGTACAACGGGCCCTCAGGTCCAAGGATATTGCTGACGACGAGGGTTTCGTCGGCCCCCGTTGCCGTAGCAGCCAACATTGCGCCAACGGCGAAGCAGATAATTTTACTTGCCCTCATTTTGATTCCTTCCTGTCAGCTCGAATGCCCACGCGATTACGAGCGCGATTGGAAATCCGATGATGATTGCGAGCACGATTAATCTGAGGGCCCAATTCGGAATTTCAAAGATTGGGAAAACCTGTGTCGTGACTTGGACCAACAGCCAGCCGACAATCGCGTACGCGACGGCAACCCTATAAACGTTGCGCCGTTTCAGCTCGGCAAAGAATGAAGTCTTTTCGTTCATGGATTGCCCAGCGCGCAAGTCTCAGCCGCGTGACATTCTCCGTCGAGTCTAAACGCCTGAGATCGGGCCCTTGGTTCGCGTTCCGGCTGACCGTCTAATCGATCAGTTTGGCGAAGGGCTCGGCGTCGCTTCGGGCTGCGGCTCCTCCTCGTAGGGATCCTGTAAGCCAAGCTCTTTTTTTATCTGCTTCTCTTCCGCTTGTATTTTGGTCGTCCACGGACCTTCCATCTCGACAAACCAGCGCTGCGTTTTGGCGGCGCGGCCGATCGTGGTTTCGCCAGCTCTTCTCTCGAGCAGATCGAAATATTTGTCCGCCACCTTTTCATTTTCCTCTTTGGTCCAGCGGCCAGCCATGTTGATGACGTCGGCTTTCTCCTCGGAATTATCAGGCAACAGCGCGGCTGCTTTAACAGCAAGCTCTCCCGCGATGACACGGTAATGAAACCGGATATCGAGCGAGGGTTTTGTTTTTGCGAGTCGCTGGATTTCCTGGCGAGTGGCCTTGAGCACCACTGGCGCAACCTTTGTTTCTTCGCCATCGACCGAAACTTCGGCTTTGCCACTTATCCGTTCCTTCGCGAGATCAGGCACCGGAAACTCACCGCCCTCGGTAAATCCATCTGGCGCCATCTCGGTTCCCATCAACTCCATCCCGTCGTGGCGAGCAATCCACGCGGCGCGAAAAAGCGCCAACGCCCGTTCCGGCTTCGGCAACGCCTGATTCGCGCCGGTATGCAGTGCTTCAACGTAACGCCGCAGGAGCTGATCAAATGGTGGGAACAGATAATGCACAGCCTCCTCGTTGCGGTTCTCCCTAACCAGACGCCGACCAAGGAGGTACCGCAATTTCGCAACAGGACCGATCTCGTTTTGCCAGTCCCACGCGATTGGCCTTGCCGCAGGCGTTGGCGAGGCGGCGGGAACCGAGAGTTGATCAACGTAATGTTTAAGCTCGTCGGTCGTTAGGACGCGTTCGGCCACATAGGCGGCATCGTTCCAAAGTTCGCTTTTGAAAAAAACGTCGAGAGCTTGAATGAAATCGGCGCGCTGCAAATGAAAAGCTCCAAAATCACCGCTGGCTTCCTGGCTCAGGTTCCATGACGGCTCTCCGCCCCGGTTCACGTAAGCAAAAGTGTCGGAATAGTCGCCCGGCCACGCCGCTCCGGTCCAGCCCGTGTAGGCGTGTTCGTCGCGGAGCGTCTTCCACGCCTGGGCCATGGCTTTGGCCGCCTCTGCGAGGCGACCACTGCGCCGCTCCAGTTTGGCCTTCAGCCATAGCGCTGCTGGCGTTGTACCACTCGAAAGTTTCAACCAATGAGCCGCGTCTGCGTAATCGCCACGCATGTATTCAATCCAGCCAAGATATTCACCCTCCTCGAGCCGCGGGAGGTTTGCCGCCTGAATCATTTGTAACCACCGGCGCGCGCGATCCTGCGCATTCTTGCCTTCCTCGGAAAACGAACTGGGAGCAGCACCGGTCGCGAGAATATGCGCCGTGACCAACCGCCGCAGGAGCGGGTCTTTGGCGGCGCGTTCAAGTCTCGGCAGCTCCTTTTCCTGTTCCTCCGGTTTTCTTTTTGGCGGCGCATCCTCATCCTTGTTCGGTTCGACGCCATAGTTTACTACACCGCCGAGCGGTTCTCGATCTGGGATCAGTGCCTTGATCGAAACGACCGCGCTCTCATCGCCTAACGAGAGCTGTGTCAGAAAAAGCCGGGCCGCTTCGGTGGGATGATCCTGCTTCCATTCCGCCCGGCCTTCCCACCCGTAGCTATCAGCCGCAAACCCGAGCGAATCCGCGTAGCCTTGGCGAGCGAGTTCGCGCGTTTGTTGAAACCATTTCTGCGCATCCGGAGCGTCTGCTTTCAAGGCCAGCTTGCCCAGCATGAAGGCCGCCCAGACCGTCCGGTAATGCCGCTCCGCGGGAGGGCGATTCAGCAGCGCCTGCCACGCGTCACGCGCTTCGGCGAAATGTTCTGCGCCTTGTCGGTAGGCAAATGCGCCACGGTGGTAATCTGAAAATTCGGACTGAAATTCCTGCGGCAGGACCGAAGCCGCCTCCGTGCCTAACGAATCGATCGCCTGTCGTGCCTGCTCGTGCAGTTTACGGGCCTGGTCAGGATCGGGCGGTTTGATCTCGCCATTCCTAATGGCTTCGTCAAAATCCGCGCGATCAGCCGTCTTCGTCATTTCCAGTAACCCTGGCCGTGGATCGTCGCTGTCGTCCGTGCTTGGTTTGCGTTCTCGCCGAAGCAGCTTTTCCGGCGCCTTGAAATCGCGCGCGATTCTTTTGAGTTCTACATCCCAGTAGAACTCGGGCGCGGCCTCCACATTTCTGCCGCCCTCGTCGAGGTAGATCCTTGGGCCGTAATATCCCGTGGCTCCGGCTCGCGTAATCGTGAGCCCGAGGATCGCAATAACCGCACAAGCTCTGATCTTCACTCGTTGAAAAGTTCGAACTTCAACTTAGCAGGGCCGCCAAACCGCAGCCAACCTATATTGCGCTCTTCGCCCGGGCGCAGCGATAATGCGCCGCCGTTTGTGGTGAAAATGCTTTTGGTCTTGTCCAACTCGACCGAACATCCAGTCAACGCATCGGCCGCCACGGGGGTTTTATCGGAAAGAACGATGACACGAACCGAGGCGCGCTCATCGGCTTCGCCATTGTTCCGAATCGCCAGGTCCACAGGATTGTCGCCGTGCTCTACCACTTCGAGTTGATGGCGCGGAGTTCTTCCGGCTACAACCGCCGCAAAGGTGACCGAGCGCCAATTGCGCGCATCCGTCTCGATAGGCAGGCGATACCACAAAATTTCTCGCAACTCCGCAGGGCGACTTTGCTGCCAGTCTCGAACCAGTTTTGCCAGGTCATCCGGATTGGCGGCGAATTCACGCAATGTGGTATCAGGAGGCCAGCTGCCGCGCACGCTGTCCATCGAAATACCGAGCAGCTGGCCAGCAGGTGAGTAGCCTGCGACGCAACGATACGTCGGCAGTGCGACCGCGAAGGGCTTCTTGTAACCAGCTGCTTTCAAAACCCATTTCCGCGCGAGCGCCGAATCACATATGCTCCAGTTCGCCGCGGGCGCATGCAAAGGAATCGAATGGACCTGCAGGACGTAGCCGTCACAAGCATGGAGGAGTGTCTCAAATGCGTTTGAATCCAACCACGCCGGCAACGTGGTGATCACGAGTCGAATCGGGCGAATTGTTTCCCGCAGCGCGCCGACCCATCGCGCGTACGCACGCAGTTGGCTGACCCCGCAGTCGAAGTCCAACTGCACTTCAGTGAGTGGCACCTCGTTTCGTTTCGCTTCTGTGAGCAATGTCTCTGCTGCGGTTGTGATCGCTGCAAAAGGGAATTGTTCAACGCGAAGCGATTCGGCTCCGGCCGTTACGCGCAGCGCAACTCCGCATTGGCCACAATGTTTCAGCGCCGCCCAATCGATGTCGCTCTGTCTAACTCGCGTAGTGGTTGCTTTCCATTCGATTTCTGCGCCTAACGCGACGATTCCATCCAGCTGTGCGGCATTCGCGGTGACGGCTTCGGAGACGGCGGAAGTCCACTGTCGCTGCCACACGTAAGCGCTGCGCCGCAGCGGCGATCCGCCTGCCGGGTGACGGTTGCAACCTGCCAGGATCGCACTCGCTGTGATTACAAGCGCCCAAGAGTGACGCACCACGATGAGGGAAATTCACATTGATTGTGCCAATGCGCCAGCCATCAACGCGGGACGAAAATCTGTTCCCTCTCCGCATATGGCCGAAGTGGTGGCGAAGGACGAACCAAAAGAAGAGATTATGCTAAAACTCTCGCTGGCCGTGGTATGTGGTGCCGCACTCTTGTTAACGAGCAGCCGGGCGCAGCCGACCAGGGCCAGCCCCGATCCAAAAACGGGCGCCGAAATGACGGGCACAATCAAGGAGTATACGACGGGCAGCGCACTGGTTTTGGAGACGGTCGCGCCCAATGAACCGGTGCAGTTCAAACTCAGCGGCGGTGTGACCTACGCGGACACTGATGGAAAAACCATCGACACCGCTGTAACGATGGAATGATTCACTTTCCGTCATACGCCCGCTGCATCGCGGCCATATCGAGCTTTTTCATTTCCATCACCGCGTGCATGACGCGTTGTGTGCGAAGTGGCTCCTTGTGATCCATCCATTCACGAATCTTCGCCGGCACACCTGCCAGGAGAGTCCGACCGCGACCGGAAAACCGATAATTAAAAGCAAAACGATAAGACGCACGGCCCAATTGGGAATCTCGAAAAAAGGAAAAACCCGGGTGCTGATTTGAACGAGCAGTCAGGAAGCCACCGCCACTTTGTAAACATTGCGCCGCTTCAGCTCGGCGAAGAAGTTGATTGACTCGCCTTCCTGCTCGCCAACCCTCTCGGGGCTTTCCCGTCCATGTCGTCCGGCTCCCGCCGGCTCCATTGTCGATCTTCCAAAGTTCGTAGCTGCTGATCAAAGAAGTGACGAGTGAGCACCACGCCTCGGCATAGCGCTGTGCGAATCCGGTTAACTCGGCGAGATCACTCATGCGCCTATCTTGGGCGCGACGAACTCGCGTAGATTGTAGGTTGAGAAAGCCTTCGGCTTATTGCCTTTTGCGATGATCTCGCTGACGACATGGCCAAACTCTTCGGTGTGCCAATGTTTTCGCGTTGCCCACCACTGTTGAACGCCCGGATACGCAATTAGATCGCTCATCGTCCGCTCCACCGCGCCCCACGACGATCCCGTAAGGATTCCCTGGCGATGAGAGAAATACATTCCCTCGAAGATATTTATGAGGCGATTGAAGAACGCACTAAACCTAAGTTTGGATACCGCGTCGAGATCGGTGAAAGAATGCATGCCGCGAAGAAAAATTGCGGCGGTCTCGGCGTTATCGTGCAGGGACTCGGTCAGATCGCCCCACTGCACAGTGAGAGCGTGGACCGCTGACTGCCGGCGTTCTTTTGTCTGCTCTCGAATTTGAGCGGCGAGATAAATAAGAGAAGGAATTCCGACAAAAACGGCCGCGAGTGTCCGATCGCTGCCAGCATTTCCCAGTTCATCGCTGAGGAATGATTACCGTCCTGACGTGATCAATGGAATCCTGAAGTGCGTCGAGCGCCGCATTGATCTGGCCGGCATCAAGGTCGACAAAGCGCAGACTCTCCGGCGGGAAAAGAAGTTTGCCGCTGCGCGCGAATTCCATCAGCGCCGGAAACTCAGTCGCCAGATGATCGGACACGCCGATGATCTCGACCTCTTTGTTGATCAGCTCCGTATACGGGAAGATCGACATCGACTCTGCAGTTAATCCGACCAGCGCCGCGCGTCCGAGAACGCCCAGACTTTGCACCGCTTGTCGCATGGTCGATGCCGAGCCGATCAATTCGAGCGCGACATCGACTCCTTTTCCACCGGTGGCTTTCTTGATCTGCCCGACCGGATCACTCGCGGTGGCATCGATTGCGATCGCTCCAAGTTTTCGGATCAAATCAAATTTCGCCGGATTGATTTCAACGACGTAGATTTCGCCACAACCAGCAGCTCGCGCCAATTGCAGAGCCGAGAATCCCAATCCGCCAAATCCGAAAATCGAGACTGACTCTCCAGATTTCAGCCGCGCCTTGTTCAGAGCATGCAACGCGGTTGCTGACGAACACATCATAATTGCGCCGGCTTCGAATGGAATTTCGTCGGGAAGCGGAAACGCATTCGCGCCCGGAACCTTGATGAACTGCGCATACCCGCCGTCGCAATGTTTGCCAATCATCTGCCCGCTGCGACAGAACTGTTCCAAGCCGCGCACACAGAACTCGCAAGTTCCGCAATGCACTAAATAATGTACGCAAACGCGGTCTCCCGCTGAAAGGTGCTCCACATCACCTCCGACTTCCTCCACGCGGCCCGCGATTTCGTGCCCGAGCGTGAGCGGTAAATCGTCAATTCTCGAAATGCCAGCGCGATAATGCGCATCCGAGTGACAGATTCCGGCAGCCGCAACGCGAATCAAAACATCGGACGATCCGATATCGGGAATTGGAATGTCCGCCTCCTCGAGCGGTTTTCCAACCTGCACGAGTCGCACCGATTTCATTTCCCGTCAGCGCTACTCGCGCTTTGAATGGACGCTCGTGGTATTCAACGAATGAGCGCGTCCAGCTTGCGCACATCCAGACCGGCCTCGCGATAATATTTGCGACTTAGTTCGAGAAGTGTGAATCCATCCTCGTAGGCAGCAAAGCCACCATTCATCGCCTTGTCCAGATAGATCAGGCCGCCACCAACTACGAATAGAGTAACCATAGGCTCAGGTGAGTCCTCGGTGATCACCAGCGTGTGAGCCTCGCCGGCGGGTTCGTAGATGTAAGTTCCGGGCTTTGCAATCCAATCATGCTCCAGGTATCGCCAGTGACCACGCATCGTATAGCCATGCACGGTACCCACGTGGTAGTGAGTTCCCACCATCGAGCCGGGAAGACCTTTCAGAACGACGGTGAATCCTCCAGATGTGACGTTGAAGCAGCAGGGCTGGAACCAGACACCATTCGCGTAAGGAACCCAGAGACGGTCATCGTCCAGGCTGGTGTTAGTGATGAAGTGTTCGCGGCTCCTTCGATTCGGATCGAGGCCGTCGGTGAAATTGCTGAAGGCAGTGATCGGCATAAGGCAATGATCGCAGGTCAGATGTCATCCGTCAGATGTCAGGAAACTCGACGTCAACCATGTTACTTTTTCTCCGAAAGCGCCGGTGCAGTCGCTGGAAGATCGGAATTCCAAATATCGGCGCCGCATTTCCACTTGCCGTCGGCCTGCTTTTCCCAGACCTCGACGTACTTGCCGCGGTCGGTGACCGGTTTACCACTGGCGTCAATCGTCGTTTGCTCGTAGGTGCCGCTCACGCAGGCAAGATCTCCGGACTTCGCGACTTCAACCTTGGTCGCCTTCCAACTGAGGGCAGCGCCAGGACTCGCCACCACTTCTTTCCAGATACTCCGAATCGCTTCCTTTGTTGTTGCGCCCGTGTCGAGGTCCTTGGCGCCCGCAGCTGCGGACCATTGGGCATCGAGGTCGCGAAGAGCTTTCTCGATGGCGCTCTTGGTATCGGCCGCCGATGCCAGGCAGACGAATGCGAATGAAAGCAGAGCAACGCAACCGGACAGGAATAATGGCTTCGTTTTCATGGCTCCATCGAGCCGCGAACGGAACGCGAGGTCAATCCTTTTCCAAACCTGTTTCAGTTTTGAATCTCTTCGCCCTGCTCATCAATGAGTAACTTCGAGTAACTCACGATGTCGCTAAAAAGGACATGCGCGATCTCTGGCGCATTGTGCTTGTTAACTTCCGCGGACACGAATCAGCGTTACTACTCCTTCGCCGCGAGCCAGGCGACGATTCGCTCGAAGCGCGGGTCGCCGCGGAGCGGGTCCCAGAGTGGCATTAGTTTCAATTGGCCATAGGAGAGGTTGGTCGGGCCGCGGATGGCTATGGCAAGCTGCTCGCAGGCGAGATCCTTGTCACCAACCCACGCAGCGGTCATCGCCAAATATTTGACTATGTCCACGCCATTGGGCGCATTTTTTTCCACGGGAAGAAGCTCGACCGCGCGCCGGCCTTCGCGAAGCGCTTCCTCTTTGCGGCCAAGACCAGCGTCGATCAGACCAATGACGCACAGCGCGGGACCGTAATTTGGTTGGGCTTGGACGATTTTCTCCTGCTCCGCGCGGGCAGCAGTGAAAGCAGATCGCGCTTTGGCTTCGTCGTTGGTCATACGAGCAATAACGCCTTCTATGAATGGACGATTAAAATGCACATTCTCGCTAGCTAAGTTGATTGGATTTTCGCCAGATGCGATCAAGGCGTTGTTCGCAGCGGTGGCGTCCCGCTCGGCCAGTGCGCAATCAAGCCAACGATCGGCGATACTCTGTACCGCAGCAGGATTTGTGGCCCGAATTGAATCAATCGTTTGATGCAACGGCCGGGTGTCGCCCTTCCATTCGAAGTCCACCATCGCGCGGTCTGCCTTGGCAGTGGCATCGCCCGGTATAATGGCCAACAGGCGATCCCACGCCGATTTTGCGTCAGCATAACGCCGTAAACGGGGATAGTTAAACGCGGCAAGCTGCTGCAGCACTAAGACATTACGCGGATCGAGCTCAAGGGCGCGCTCGAGGGTTCGCGTAGACTCTTCGTAGCGTCCCGGCTGGCTCCTCTGAATGAAACCCATGAGCTCGAATACGCGCGAATCATTGGGCAGAGCCTGACGCGCAAGTTCCAGTTCAGCCAGAGCGCCGTCATAATCGAGATATCCCTGATAAATATTTCGCGCACGCGCCAGGTGCGTTTCCCCATCATTCGGGCGCAGACGAGAGGCGGCTTCAATGGCCGCGTCCGCTAAGGCCAGCCGCGCGGATGTATGGTCGAAGCCAAA
>WNGJ01004319.1_pt1 | contig 14781 bp, 9 predicted proteins | sample 5400611 | NCBI WGS metagenome assembly WNGJ01 (sample SAMN13153375, study PRJNA577476) | soil metagenome | isolation source: 40 cm soil or saprolite under Garry oak tree replicate 1 | place: USA:California | collected 2016-06-15
GTCTCAAGCGCGGCAAAAACCTTGTCGCTCGTGGGTCTGTCCATACGAACCTCTTTCGGGACCGGAAGATTACAATCGTTTCCTCGTAGCGGTCATGCCTCTCCTTGGCAAACTCTTTCGTTTTGCAATGCGAAATGAACACCCGAGTCGACCGAAACGCTCAAATGGTTCACAACAGAGAGACATCGGCTGCGCCCAGAATTCAAAACAGCACTCAAACTGTAAAACGCCGATGCACCCGTTCATTTCGCTTTGTAGCATCCCCTGCTTGCATATCCCGCATGCCGGGAAGCAATTTGCCTTGGTCATTCCGCGCACCCCACAGCTTATAGATTTCCTTGGAGCTCGTGAAGAGGCATACCCGTCCACATCCTCCGGGATTTTCCCCGACAGGTTTCTTTGTGGCGCAAACACCGAGATAAGCTTCGTTGATGAGAAGACAAAGCCCTAACAGATCGTTTCCATGTGAATGACGTACCACGGTCCTCTCCAACAGAAAGACCCCTTGCAGGTGACGGTCTTGGCCTTCACATGGTGTAATTCTTGCCGCCCTACTGTGATTCCTGGGACATTTTGGCCCGATTGGGCGGGTGCGCCCTGCTTTGTCATTTCTTTGGTTGCCATCTCCAGGTAGGCACGCAGTGCAGGATTGAGGAGAAGCCTGGCGGGAAAAGATGATGCGGTGATCCGCCGACTGCGGTGGAAGCTCATTTCTGGTTTTTCGCTCGAAGCGCGAAGCGCGAAGCGCAGGTCCTAGCCCGAACAGTAGGGACGTGAGGAAGGCAGCGCTCGCAGTAAAGCCAAACACGGCAGAGTCTGGCCGCAGATCGAACGCGAGCGGCAGAGACGATTGCGGAAGCAAGGCGAGAAGCAGCTGTGTGCCCCAGAGGGACAGAAGGATGGCCGAGACCGCCCCGCAAAGCGAAAGGAGCAAGTTCTCGGTGAACAACTGGAGAGCAATTTGGCTGCGGCTCGCGCCTAAAGCCAGACGAACAAGGATCTCCTGCCTCCTTGCGGCGTTGCGCGCCGAGATGAGGTTGACTATGTTCGCGCAGGAGATCAGGAGCACCACCGCGACGACGGCAAGTAACACTAGCAGGGGCTTCTCGTACTTGCGTCCTGTGGTGGCAAGACCTGACGCCGCGGGACGAAGCGTGATGTGCTGCCCTTCCACCATAGATTTCCAGCCTGGGGAAGCGTCGGGCAGAAGCACGTCGGCTGCGTAACCGCGGAATGCTGCTTCCAACGCGGCTTGCACAGCCGGCACGTCAACGCCACGTTGTAAACGCACGAGGAGCCGCAACCAGTTTACGTTCGGGTCTCCCATCCATCTCTTGTCAACCGAAGCCGTCGCCGGGACGAGTACATCCACGGAGACCTCGGGTTCGATTCCGAAGAATTCCGGCCGTGAGACACCGACTACGGCATACGGCGTCTCGTTGTAGAAAACGGTCTTGCCCAAAATGAAAGGGTCGGACTGAAAACGCCGCACCCAGAAGGCATGACTCAAAACGGCAACGTGATTACCTCCTGGGATGTTGTCGTCCTCAGGTTCGAAGACACGCCCGAGCACAGGCTCGACATGCAAGAGGGGAAAGAAGTTGGCCGAGACACCTTGTCCGGCAACGCGTTCATTGGATGCTCTATCGAGTCCGAATTTTCTTGGAAAGACCATGTCCGCGGCGAAAACCTCGCCCCACGGGGCGGCCAATTTTGGCGAATTTCTGATAGAGCGGATAGGAATAACTGAATTCGCCAACGAAGTCGCCCTCCGAGGAGGCACGCATCAAATGAAAGATTTGTTGGGGATCCTTGACCGGCAAAGGCTTCCATAGCGACGCATGCAGAAGAGTGAAGATGGCCGTGTTTGCTCCTATGCCGAGGGCCAAGGACAGCACCACGGCAGCTGTAAACAGGGGACTGGCACGAAGCGCGCGTACGGCGTAGCGGAAGTCCTTTCCGAGGCGCTCAAGCAGAATCCAGCCCCAGGTGTCGCGGGCTTCTTCTTTGAGCAAAGTAGGGTTCCCGAAGGTGCGTCTGGCGGCGCAGCGGGCTTCGTCGGGGCTCATGCCGGCGGCAATGTTCTCCCGGATTTGCTGGTCGAGGTGAAATTGAATTTCGTCGTCTAATCGCTGAGCGCTTCGATTGCGACGGAACAGTGTTTGCATCCGGAGCCAGAATCGCCAACCCCACCTCATGACAATGCACTCAACCTGGTCTCTCGAATCACTCGTATCGCAGCGCTTCCATCGGATCGATCCGTATCGCGCGCGCGGCCGGGATGAAGCAGGCAGTGAACGCCACACCTATGAACAATACCGCGACTCCGATGAACGTCGCGGGATCCGTTGCGCTGATTTGGAACAGAAATTCCTTCATGACGCGGTTAAGCGCCAGCGCCCCGAACACGCCGGCTCCGACGCCGGAAAGAGCAAGCGCCAATCCTTGCCCCAGCACGAGCCGGAGCACGTCGCTCCGTTGCGCGCCCAGCGCGCGCCGGATGCCAACCTCTTGCGTTCGCTTCGCCACAGAGTAGGCAACCAGCCCGTAAATCCCCACGACGGCCAGCAACAAGGCGACGCTGGCAAACAATGCCGCAAGCACCATGGTCATCCTCCGCTGCCCTATGGACTCCTCGATGACTTCTTCCATCGTGTGCACATCGGAAATCGCTTGGTCCTGGTCAATTGCCAGGACTTTGCTGCGAATCATATTGGCAAGGCTCAGAGGCTCGCCGCTCTGCGTGTCCACGACCAGGTACGCCCTCTGAGGGGGATGCACTGCGAAAGGCACGTAAAATTCCGGCCGAGACGCGTCGGTGAGTCCCTTCTCGCGGACATCGCCGGCGACGCCCACAATTTCCAATTTGCCGATCGCCTTGTCGGCACCCTCCCGGATGTGCCTGCCAATCGGATCCGACCCATCGGGGTAATTCGGCCATAAGAGGCGGGCCAAGCTTTCGTTGATCATCACCACGGGAGGCGCGCCGGACATGTTATCTTGCGCGGTGAACTCCCGTCCTCTCTCGAGCGGAATTCCCAATGTCTGGAAGTAGCCGGGCGTGACGCTTTGCAACTGAATGTCGGGAAGACCAAAATCTTTGTCTCGAAGTTCCACGCCCTCGACTTGGAGGATGTTGGTGGCGAGGGAGTTCTTCGTCGGAACGGATAACGCTGCCGCAGCCCTGCTGACCCCGGGGAGGGCGCTGACGCGCCGCAGCAACTCCTGGAAGAAGGCTTCCTTCTTCACATCCGTATCGTACTTTGTTCTGGGCAACGCAATCTTTGCGGTCAACAGATTCGTCGTCCGAAAGCCGGGGTCAACGCAGTGCAGGCGCGCAAAGCTTTTCAAAAGAAGCCCGGTGCCGATGAGCAACACGGTCGATAGCGCGACTTGTCCCGCGACTAACAGTCCTCGGCTGTTCAGCAATCTCCCAACTCTCTGGCTCGCCACCTCCACGCTTCCTCGCAATACATCGGCGAGGTCCGGCCGCGACGCCGAAAGAGAGGGAAACAAACCGAACAGGATGCCGGTCGCAACCGAGATCAACAGCGTGAAGCCTAGCACCAGACCATCCAGCCGAATCTCACCTGTGCGTGGCAGATGGAACGCAGGAACGCGCGTGATCGCGTGCAAACTCCACTTTGCCAACAAGACACCACTCGCTCCGCCTGCAGTCGCCAGCAGCAGACTCTCCACTAGTAACTGGCCGACCAGCCGGGCGCGACCGGCGCCCATGCTCGCTCGTATGGCGAACTCGCGAGAGCGTGAGCTAGCCCGCCCCAAAGACAGGCTCGCCAAGTTGCCGCAGGCGATGAGGAGCAATAATCCGACGGCATCAAACAGCATCCAGAGCATCGAGCTGACGTTCGCCACTACTTGATCCTTCAACGGCACCACGCCCATGGTCACGCTTGGATCGGCGTCATTAGGGTTGGGATGGGCGAGAGCATAACTTCTCTGGAGCACGCTCATCTCCGCCTTCGCCTGCTCCAATGTGACCTGCGGGTTCAATCGCGCAAAGCCTTTCAAGAGGCCGACTGTGCGCCAATACGGCGGTGGAAGCGCCGACCACTCCGAGGGCCGTGTCACCCAAACGTCTGTGTCAGGGACCGGGAATGCAAACCCGGGTGGCAAGACACCAACGATCGTGTAGGGCGCTTCATCGAGCGTGGCCGTCTTTCCAACAATTTGTGGATCGTTGTGGAAGCGGCCGTGCCACAGTCCGCTGCTGATCAGCGCCACACGAGGTCCTCCGTGTCTGTCCTCCTCGGGAAGGAAACTGCGCCCGAGGATCGGTTGGACTCCGAGAACGCTTAGAAAATTGGCTGAAACGCGCGCTACATTGACGACCTCAGACTCGCCGTTTCCTGAGAGTGTCAGATTCTCCAAGGGCCCAAAGGCCCCCAAAGCACTGAACGAGTGAGACGCCGCTTGCATTTCATCGAATCGCACCTGATTGAAAGCTTGGTCGGGCACATGGCGTTTCGGGACCGTCAGCACGAGACGGACAAGCCGGTCCGGTTCGTGGTATTCGAGAGGCTTCAGGAGCACGGCGCGAATCACGCTAAACATCGCCGTATTTGCGCCGATTGCGAGAGTCAACGTGAGAATAGCTACGCTCGTAAAGCCGGGACTCTTACGCAGCATGCGAAGGCCATAACGAATGTCTTGGGCGAGTTGTGGCCGGAGCCGGCCCCAGGTATCGCGCGTTTCTTCTTTGAAGAATGTGGGGTTGCCGAAGGTTCGCATGGCGGCGTAGCGGGCCTCTTCGGGGCTCATGCCAGCGGCGACGTTCTCGGCGATTTGCTGTTCGAGGTGAAATTGGATTTCGTCGTCTAATCGCTGATCGCTTCGGTTGCGACGGAGTAAAGTTTCGAACCGCAGCCAGAATCGCCGAGCCCATACCATGACATCACCTTCCACTCTGAATCACTCATACCGTAGCGCCACCATCGGGTCCACTCGCGTCGCCCTACGCGCGGGAACCCAGGATGCAAGCAAACCAACGAAAATCATGAGAATCGCAACCGCGCAGAATGTTATGGGGTCGCTCGAACTGACGCCGAAGAGGAAATTCGACAGTAGCCGCGTCAGGCCAAATGCTCCCATGAGCCCAATGGCGGTTCCCATTGCCGTCATCTTTGCTCCGTGCCCCAAGATCAGCCACAACACATTCTTTCGCACGGCACCAAGCGCGATGCGAACACCGATTTCATGCGTTCGCTGCCCGACGACATAGACGATCAGTCCATAAATCCCCAAGCAAGAGAGCAGCAAGGCCAGAGCTGCGAACGCAGAAAGCAGCATCATCGAAAAATGCTGCATCGCTATCGAGCTTCGAACGATAGCGTCCATCGAATCAAAGGCGTAAACGACTTGTTGGCTGTCAAATTGCTTGGATGCTTCTCGGATGGCTCCGATGAACGACTCTGGTGGCCCAGTCGTGCGCGCGACGAAGTCCACACCTAAAGACACTTCGGATATGAATCTTTCAGGAACTTGCGTGAACGGCATGTAAAACTGAGCCGGAATTTTCTCGCGGCCACCTGAGGCGAGACCTTCATGCTTCACGTGCCCCACAATCCCGACTATCTCTGGCTCGGTGCCAATAACTCCTAAGTGGATCCTTCTTCCTAGAGGGTCTTCCTTTCCGAAAAATCTGTAAGCAAGGTTTTCGTCAATCAACACGACAGGCGGAGAGTGCTCGTTATCCTGTTCCGTGAGATAACGGCCGCGGATAAGAGGAATGCGCATGGCTTTCCAGTAGTGCGGCGTGACGCCGTAGACCATTGCAAAGTTCATCTCAGACGCGCTTGTTGGAGGCGCTTGCCCGTCCCGCCAAACGGGTACCTCGGAATCGCCTTGCATTGGAAGTGATCCAAAAAGCGCTGCCGACGCTTCGATGCCAGGCACAGCCTCGAAACGCTTAGGCAGTTCGCGGAGGGCTTGAAGAATCTGCGCAGGGCCCGATGCCAATCTCCCCGGGGAAGGCGCGACGTTGAAGAACAAAACATGATGCGGATCAAAGCCTGGATCAACGTTCCAGAGCTTCGCAAGACTACGAAGCATAAGCCCTGCGCCCGCCAGCAGAACCAAAGCGATGGCCATTTCAGCCACCACAAAAATGCCTTGCGTTCTGTGCCGAGTTGGGCTTGAGCGGCGGCTCCCTTCCTTGAAGGTTACAGCCAAGTTCGCCCGAGAACTCTTGACGGCAGGAATCAGTCCGAATAGAAGGCCGGTCACTCCGGAAACGATGAGTGTGAACAGCAATACGTGCGTGTCCAGTTGAATGTCATCGGCTCTGGGCAAAGCCTGAGGTAGCACCCGGATGATCGATTTCATAGACCAACTTGCCAGCAGGAGACCTAATCCTCCGCCGGTAGTCGCAAGCAGTAGGCTTTCCGTGAGAAGCTGGCGAATAACACGCGCGCGACCAGCACCGAACGCTACGCGAACAGCGAATTCCCCCGTTCTGGCCGCAGACCGGGCCAGTAGCAGGCCGGCCACGTTTGCACAAGCAATAAGCAACACGAAACCCACTGCCCCTAGCATTAACAGCAAAATGCGCTGGACATCGCCCACGATGTCTTCTTTCAAGGGAACCAGCCTGATCCCCACGCCTTTGTCTGCGTCGGGATACGCCGATTCAAGATTTCGCGCAATCGCGTCCATATCGGCTTGCGCTTGCCGTAAATCCAGCCCCGGCTTAAGGCGGCCGATCACGCTCATGCCTACGCCCACGCGGCGATCACGAAAGGTGGGGTCATCCCACGCGCCAATGGGAACGAAAACATCCGTGGGTCTGAAAAACGGAGCGTCTCCTGGCACCACACCAACAACGGTGTATGCCTTGCCGTATAGATTAAGGGTGTAGCCCAAAACGTCTGGCGACGAGGCAAACCTGCGCTTCCATAAACCTTCGGCAAGCAAAACGACGCCATTTGCGCCCAGCCGGTCTTCCTCCGGTCGAAAGGTCCGCCCGAGTAAGGGTCTTACCCCTAACATGGAGAAGAAGCCTGCCGAAATCATCTGGCCCCGGAGCTTTTCGGGTTCGCCGGCACCTGTCAAATTGAAATCATGCTCGGAATAGGCTCCCAGCAGACGGAACGATTGATTCTGCTTCTGCCAATCAAGGAAATTGGGGTAGGTAACGCCCGCCGCTTGAAATTGAGAGGTCCTTTGGTAAATGGCAACAAGCTGGTTTGGCTGGAAATAGGGGAGGGGATTGAGCAGTACGCTGCTCACAATCGCGAACAGCGCCGTGTTCGCACCGATGCCTAGAGCGAGGGTGAGCATGGCGACGGCGGTGAAGCCGGGAGATTTGCGCAGCATCCGAGCCGCGTAGCAAAGGTCGCTGGTGGTTTGTTCGATCCAGATCCAGCCCCAGGTGTCGCGGGTTTCTTCTTTGAGGAATGTAGGGTTGCCGAAGGTGCGCATGGCAGCGTGGCGGGCATCTCTCGGATTCATGCGTGCGGCGAGGTTCTCTAGAATTTGCTGGTCGAGGTGAAATTGAATCTCGTCGTCTAATCGGTGCGCTTTTCGGTTGCGACGGAATAGACTTTCGAAGCTAAGCCAGAATCGCCGAGCCCACAACATCACATCACCTTCTGGTCTGAATCATTCGTACCGGAGCGCCACGACCGGGTCGACCCGCATTGCCCTGCGTACCGGAACGAAGGCAGCGGCCAAACAGACGCCCGCAAGAGCCAGGATCGCCGAGGCCATCGAAAGGGGATCTGTCTCGCTAAGACCGAAGAGCATGGCCTTGAACAGGCGCGTCGCGGCAATCGCAGCGGCGATTCCAATCGGGCCGCCGATGGCAAGCTCTATGCACGCCTCGCGCGTGACCATCCAGATCAAACCTTCTCGCGGAGCGCCTAAGGCCACGCGCACGCCGATTTCTCGCGTGCGCCTTGCCACGCTGTACGTCATGCTCCCGTAAAGCCCAACGCAAACCAGAAGGAGCACCAAGCCACCGAAGAAAGTCGAGAGCTCTGCCATCAGCAGTTGTGAAGTCAGCGTATCCGTCACTAGTTCGGAGGCAGTTTTGATGTTGTCCACGACCAGATCGGGATTCAGGTTGCGAATTGTCGTGCGGATGGAATTGACCAGCACGTGCGAATTGCCAACGGCGCGGATCTCAAAATTGTAAGCCCCGAGATCGTCAAAGCCGGCACTTGTCAGCGGCGCGTACATACGCCGCCTTACGGCGTCCCGGACACTGTGGTCGTGTACGTCGCGTGCCACGCCAACAATTTCGAAAGTCTCGGGATGTTGGGAATCCTGGATGGTGATCTTATGTCCGATAGGGTTTCCTCCGCCAAAGTAAAACTTGGCAAGAGTTTCATTGACAACGGCAACGTGGGCCGCCCGGGCAAAGTCCTCTGAAGTGATTTCGCGCCCCAAAACGATCGGGTCGCCTATCGTGCTGAAATAGTTGGGTCCCACTTCATCGTCGGCAGTTACGTTATCCTGCTGATTTTCGGAAGCCACTCCATCGACGCGAATAGCGTCGGACGATTCGTCGCCGCTGAACAGCCCGTTGCTAGAAACGGTGACACTGCGCACGCCGGGCAAGGCTGCGAACCGGTCTAACAACTCTCGCGTCATGTGTTGAATGGCCGCGCCCCGGTAACCGCTTTCGAGGATATCCACGCGAGCCAGCAAGAGCTGGTCGCGGCAATAGCCGAGATCAGCCTCTTGAAGATTACCGAGACTGCGGGCCAGCAAGCCGGCTGTCATCAGCACCAGCGCGCCCAGGGCGATTTGCGCGCTTATCAGGACGCGCCCGAAGCTGCTCTTCGGACCCGTCTCAGCACCACGCCCGCCTTCCTTGAGCGCGGCGCCCGGTCTTACGTTGAGGAATCGCAACGCTGGCGCGAGCCCAAACAGGATTGCCGCAGACAAACAGATGCCGCCGGTAAACCCGAGCACACGCCAGTCCAATCCCAGCGAAAGAGGGCGGCGGTCGCCGGTGTTCGCCAAGCTTACGAGTGCGGCCGAACCCCATTGAGCCAGTAACAAGCCCAACGCACCGCCAATGAGCGCCACCAACACCGATTCCGTCAGCAATTGGCGGACAATGCGCCCCGGCCCAGCACCCATGGCCACGCGCACGGCGATCTCCTGGCGGCGTGCCTCGGAACGAGCCAGCATAAGGTTGGCCACGTTGACGCATGCGACGAGCAGCACCAGCGCAACCATGCCAAGGAGCAGCAGCAAGGGCGTCGAGAATTCCTGACGTAGCCTCGAAAGCCCGCGGCGCCCGGGTAATACCTCGACGGCAATCTTTGCATTCTGCATAGCGTTGCGGTCATCGGACGACATCCCGGCATTGAGCGTCACCGTGAGCGCCTGCCTTGCGACCTCATTCACATTCGTTCGCGCTTGTTCGATGGTCATACCGGGTTTCAGCCGACCGATCAGCAGAAGTGCGGCGTCGTTTACGCTCTCCAGAAGGTTGCGGCCGGGCAGGAGTTGCGGTTGCATCATCATGGGCGCCCACAAATCGGGGCGGTCACCGACAACCTCGCCAAAGAACCCAGGTGGAGCGACTCCGATGATCGTGAAAGGATAATTGTTCAGCCGCATCTTTCGGCCTATGACAGAGGGGTCGGCGGAAAACCGCCTCCGCCAATATCCATAACTGATGACCAGCACGGGATCGCTTCCAGGCGTGCGGCCGTCGTCGGCTGTGAATGTGCGTCCCAGCAGCGCTTCGACGCCAAGCGTCTCGAAATAATTCTCAGTGACCAGTCTGCCGCTGGCGGTCTCCGGGCCTCCATTCATTGCGATCCGCAGGTTACCGAGGTTCGAGCTAGCAAGGAGGGATGAAAATACCTGGTTGTTCTCTCGAAGTTCGCGATAGAGGGGATAAGAAAATACATCCGTCCGTGGCGTTCCCGTGCCCCATGAATGAACGCGGGCGGGATTGCCTACCGTTACCAGCTCCTCCGGGTGCCGTACAGGCAGCGCACGCAGCATGACTGCGTCAATCACGGTAAAAATGGTGGCGTTCGCGCCGATGCCCAGCGCCAGTGTGATCACCGCCACGGCGCTAAAGCCGAAATTCTTGTGTAACATGCGCAGCCCATAACGAAGGTCCTTGGCGATTTGTTCAACCGCCATCCAGCCCCAAGTGTCGCGGGTTTCTTCCTTGAGTACCGTAGGGTTGCCAAAAGTGCGCATGGCGGCGTAGCGCGCTTCTTCTGGGCGCATGCCTGCGCCGATGTTCTCTGCGATTTGCTGTTCGAGATGAAATTGAATCTCGTCGTCCAATTGCTGCGCGTTCCGGTCGCGAAGAAGCAAACGCTGCAAACGGATCCAGAATCGCCGAGCCCACACCATGACGTCACCACCCTACGTTGTTTCTACGACCAAATTGATCGCCGCAGACAGACGACTCCAATGCGCAGCTTCCTTTTCAAGCTGGGCACGGCCAGCAGCCGTTAACGAATAAAACTTGGCTTGCCGACCTGTTTCGGTTTCCTTCCATTTGGCTTTGATCCAGGCCTTTTGTTCTAGCCGATGAAGAGCCGGATAGAGCGAACCTTGCTGGACTTGTAGCACCTCACCTGAGATTTGTTGAATCCGTTTGGCTATCGCCCACCCGTGTTTCGGTTCGAGCGAGAGCGTCTTGAGAATCAAAAGGTCCAGCGTTCCCTGCACGAGATCGTTCGGCTTCGCCATACTATGGTTATCTACAATAAGTATTGTCGATTGTCAAGGTATGGTTCTTCAGCAAGCCTGAGGCACGCACGGATGGCCGAGTTCATGTGCGAAAAAGCAGCAACGGTCCTGCCGGCCGCACGCTTCGGTTGGTGGCTTGCGATGCGAGTTAGGTGCGCGGAACCTTGCGTGTGTTCGGTCCCAAACTTTGGAAGTGAATTCGATTCCCGTCGCCCGCTCCACAAACCGTGGTGATCCGCTAAGTTGCCGAAATTCCTCTCACAGTTCGCTGGTGTTAGTCAGACGCTGGTTGGACGTTGCCTGCTCCAATGGGACACTGTTGTTAGGAGAGACGCTCCGAGGGACCTGCTTTTCGGACACACTGCTTAGTTCGTTTTTTGCGTCGCTCCGCATGCGCTCACACCGCCCTCGTGTGTCAGCAGCGCGAGCCAGCACTGCGCTATTTGTTTCTCCGTCCCCGTGGCAACTGGAAGGTAGTCGCGCAATTCAGCTACCGCTTGGTCGACTTCCCCGCGTTGCAGGAGAACATGTACAAGGATCAGCCGGCTCGGAGGATTCTCGCTTCGCGATTGTCGCAAGGAATCCACCGCTTCTTGCGTATAGTGCTCTTGTGCCGCGAGGGCTTGGCCCAGCAGGTTCAGTGAAGTAATGTGCAGCGGATCGATCTGAAGAGCCTGCCGCGCTGCCCATTCTGAATCGGGATAACGATGCAGCAGCAACAACGCCAAAGAAAGATTGTTGTAGGCGAGCGGCCACGGTCAGCCCAAGACCACCGCTGACGGTTTCGGAGTCGCCCCACAATCCAAGCACGGTTCCGAAGGGGGTAAGAAATCCAAGACTGAGCGCCGCGAACCATAGCATGTGGCGTGTGCCCGCTAGCAGATTAGGAACAAGGCGGAGGAACAGCCAGCAGCAGACGAACCAGGGCGGCAATTCCCAAACCGCATTCAGGAACCACGACACGGCGATTTGTTCGAGTGTGCTCACCGCACGCTACTTTCGATTCCGCTCGCCAGCAGCTTCGATGAGTTTTCGCAGCTCGGAAAGCTTTTCAGGGGTCAACTGCCGCGATTTCACCATGGCTAAGACCAGTTCTTCCGCCGATCCGCCAAAAAGCTTATGGACAAGATCGTGCAGCGCCGTAGATGCGGCATCAAAACGGGAGACCGCCGCCTCGTAATGGTACGCCCTGTCGCGCAACTTCCTCCGCACGCCACCCTTGCGATGAAGAACGTTCAGAACGGTTTGGACGGTTGTGTATGCCAGCCGCCGCTCGGGTGCCAGGTGATCGACGACTCCTTGGACTGTCGATGGGCCGCACTCCCAAAGAATGTTCATCAGCTCGAGCTCGGCTTCCGTGAAGCGTCCTGGTTTTACCCTCTTTGGCATGCTGCGTACGGCTCGGACTGTAACGAATCCGGTTGAGGTTTGTCAACTATATTTATAGGACTCCCCAGCGCAGGAACAAGTCTGGTTAGCCTTGTTTTGAGGGCCTGGAGCCGCAAGGGAGCAAGTTGGGGCAGAGATCGGCCGCCAGAGCCGGGCACCCATCGGTTAGCGCGCCATCACGCCATCGGGCAACCAACGCCACTACCTCACGCGAATCGTCCAAGAAGCAAACGCGAGAAAGGCCCGGACGTTTGGCCGTTCCGTTGGTCAGAGAGAGGTCCCGACGGCAAACGGGTCTACCGCAAGAGAGTTATTGGCACGGTTGAAGCATACCCGGGTGAGGGTGCTGCTCGCCGTGCTGTGGCTGTCCTGGTTTCCAATCAATTCCACACTATCGATGGTTCACTTCTGGATGGGGAAAAGCTGCTCTTTACATGATGGGCGGGTAGCCTATCAGGTGTTTACCTGATTGCGGGCCTCTGGATACCGCCCTACAAGGGTAAGGCACCTACCTGACAGTTGAATTACACTGGTCGACGAGTTTGCGTGGCGTACAATGAATCCGATCTCACTGCGGCGCAATGTCGGAACGGAATGAGTCTTCCTTCGCGAGACGCAGCCGGATAAGCAGCCTTCACAGGATGCGAAGAAGCCAAAGCTGGTTCAAAACTCGAGAGGAATTGTTTATCCAGGGAGGGGTCAATGGGCGGCAACGGAGTAGCGCAGTTCGCCTACGAATCGCCGGATCTCGTAAAAATCTTGAATGCAGCGCGGAAAGGGAATTTTAAGGTCCGCATTCCCGCGAAGAATGGAGCCGTTCCGCCCGAGGTTGCGGCAGGATTAAACCAGGTGTTCGCCGCCAATCACAGAATGGCGCAGGAATTGGAGGAGCTGCGCCGGGAACGGAGGGACCTTCTGCGGGCGCTCGAAGCGTTTGAGGAAGGCGACTTTGCGGCGCGCGCTTCTGAAGGACAATCCGGGAGTCCGGTAGTTCGCGCACTGAACAATGTTATCGGCATGAACCAGAAAGTCGCCGGTGAATTGGTACGGGTCAGCCGGGCCGTGGGAAAAGAAGGCAGGCTTTTTGAGCGAGCCGTGCTGAAAAAAGCCCGCGGGTCGTGGGGGACGTCCATCGCAGCCGTCAACACGCTGATTGGCGACCTCGTCCAGCCAACGATTGAGGTAGCGCGGGTCATCGGCGAGGTCGCGGAGGGCAATCTTTCGCGCACTATGCCCTTGGAGATCGAAGGGCGCCCGGTGAAGGGCGCATTCCTGCAAATGGCCAACACCATTAACACGATGGTCGGCCAACTGAAAGCCTTCGCCTCGGAAGTGACGCGCGTGGCGCGCGAAGTGGGAACCGACGGCAAGCTGGGCGGGCAGGCGCAAGTGAAGGGCGTGGCAGGCGCCTGGAAAGACCTCACCGACAACGTCAACTCCATGGCCCGCAACCTGACGAACCAGGTGAGAAACATCGCCGACGTGACGACGGCGGTCGCCAAAGGCGACCTCTCGAAAAAAATCACCGTCGAGGCCAAGGGAGAAATCCGGCAGCTCAAGGACACGATCAACACGATGGTGGACCAGTTGAATGCGTTCGCCTCGGAAGTGGCGCGTGTGGCGCGCGAAGTGGGCACGGCCGGCAAGCTGGGCGGTCAGGCTGAGGTCGAAGGCGCGGCAGGGGCCTGGAAGGACCTGACGGACAACGTGAACTCGATGGCCTCGAACCTGACCAATCAGGTGCGGAACATCGCCGAAGTGACCACGGCGGTGGCCAAGGGTGACCTGTCGAAGAAGATCACCGTGGAAGTGAAAGGCGAACTGCTGCAACTCAAACAGACCATCAATACCATGGTGGACCAGCTGAATTCATTTGCTTCGGAAGTGACGCGCGTGGCGCGCGAGGTGGGTACGGAAGGGAAGCTGGGCGGGCAGGCCGAAGTAGAAGGCGTGGGAGGGGTGTGGAAAGACCTGACCGACAACGTGAACTCGATGGCGTCGAACCTCACGAACCAGGTGCGCAACATCGCGGAAGTAACCACGGCGGTGGCCAAGGGCGACCTCTCCAAGGAAATCACGGTCGAAGCGAAGGGGGAAATTCTGGAGTTGAAAAACACCGTCAACACGATGGTGGATCGGCTCAACGCCTTCGCCTCCGAAGTGACACGCGTGGCGCGCGAAGTGGGTACGGAGGGGAAGCTGGGTGGCCAGGCACAGGTCAAGGGCGTGGCGGGTACCTGGAAAGATTTGACCGACAACGTGAACTCGATGGCGTCAAACCTGACCAACCAGGTGCGCAACATCGCCGAAGTCACGACGGCCGTGGCGCGTGGCGATCTCTCGCGAAAAATCACCGTTCGCGTCAAAGGCGAATTGCTGCAGCTGAAGCAGACCATCAACACCATGGTGGACCAGCTGAACGCGTTTGGATCGGAAGTGACACGCGTGGCCCGCGAGGTGGGCACCGAGGGCAAGCTGGGCGGCCAGGCCAAAGTGAAGGGTGTGGCAGGCACTTGGAAGGACCTGACGGATAACGTGAACTTGATGGCGTCGAACCTGACCAACCAAGTGCGTAACATCGCCGAAGTCACCACCGCGGTTGCCAAGGGCGATCTCTCAAAAAAGATCACCGTAGAAGTGAAGGGCGAGCTCCTGCAGCTCAAAGAGACCATCAACACGATGGTGGACCAGCTGAATTCG